>Ga0182030_10011826_pt1 | contig 17570 bp, 9 predicted proteins | sample 812S3MmetaG_FD_121299 | JGI IMG/M metagenome (GOLD analysis project Ga0182030, IMG submission 121299) | Permafrost microbial communities from Stordalen Mire, Sweden - 812S3M metaG (Illumina Assembly) | ecosystem: Environmental > Terrestrial > Soil > Wetlands > Permafrost | place: Sweden...
GTTGACGACGCGACCGTCGAAATCGAAAACATCAATCGCAATCTCGAATCCGGCAAGGAGATTGAGCAGGCCATCCTTGACGGCGCAGCGCAGATCGCGACGCCCGCGCTGGTTTCCACGCTCGCCATCTGCATCGTCTTCGTGCCCATGTTCTTTCTGAGCGGTGTTGCCCGCTACCTGTTTGTGCCCATGGCCGAGGCGGTGTGCTTCGCCATGCTGGCCAGTTACCTGCTCAGCCGCACCGTCGTGCCCACCATGGCCAAGTACCTGCTCAAAGAGCACGACGACGCCCAGGCGGCGCGCAAGGAGATGAGCCGCAATCCCTTCGTGCGCTTCCAGCGGGGCTTTGAGTCGGGATTCAGCCGCATGCGCAACTTTTATGTGCGGCTGCTTACGCTGTGCGTGGACAATGCGCTGGTCTTCCTGGTGCTGTTCATGGTCTTCACCCTCGGCTCGGTGGCGCTGCTCACCAAGCCGCTCGGGCAGGACTTCTTTCCGTCTGTCGACGCAGGCAGCTTCAAGATTCACGTCCGCGCCCGCACTGGAACCCGCATCGAAGAAACGGCGCTGCTTTGCGACCACATTGATGGAACCATTCGCCAGCAGATTCCCGCTAAAGAGCTGGTGACCATCGTCGATAACATCGGGCTGCCGTACTCGGGTCTGAATCTTTCGTACTCGACCTCGGCGCCCATCGGCCCGGCTGACGCCGACATCCAGGTGCAGCTCACCGAGGATCACCACCCCACTGCGGATTACGTGACGAAGCTGCGCACGGAACTCAACCGCCAATATCCCGGTGTCACTTTCTACGTGCTGCCGGTGGACATTGTGACGCAGATTCTCAATTTCGGTTTGTCAGCGCCCATCGACATCCAGGTCGTGGGCCCCAATCTTTATGACAACCGCAAGCTGGCCGAGAAGATGCTCAACGAGGTGCGCTATGTGCCGGGCGCGGCCGATGCGCGCATCCAGCAGCCTTTCGACAACCCCAACCTGACCGTCAATGTGGACCGCACCCGCGCCGAGGAGATCGGCCTGACCCAGGCCAACGTGGCGCAGAGCATCCTGGTGGCGTTGAGCGGCAGTTTCCAGACAGCGCCGAACTTCTATCTCGACCCCAGGACCGGCGTTACGTATAACGTGGCCGTGCAGGCGCCGCAGTACCGGCTGGACTCCCTGGCCGAGCTCAAGAGCCTGCCGGTGACGGGCGCATCGCAACCGGCCGCGCGTACTGCTTCCAACAGCACGGCGACGCTGGGCGCAGCGTCCACCGCGGCTCCCGGCGCTTTCACGCCCGTGGATGTGCTGGGCAACGTGGCGTCCATCGTGCCCGGAACCGAGCTGGGCACAGTGAGCCATTACAACGTGCAGCCGGTGCTGGACATCTACACCAACGTGGACGGAACGGATCTGGGCACGGTCACGCGCGCCATGCAGCAGATCATCGACAGGCACCAGAAGGACCTGCCGCGCGGCTCGCACTTTATCCTGCGCGGCCAAAGCGAGACCATGCGCAAGTCCTATATCGGCCTGCTGGGCGGACTGGCCTTCTCCATCCTGCTCGTCTACCTGCTCATCGTCGTCAACTTCCAGTCCTGGCTTGATCCGTTCCTCATCATCTCGGCCCTGCCCGCCGCGCTCGCCGGCATTGTGTGGTTCCTGTTCCTCACCAACACCCGGCTCAGCGTGCCGGCGCTCACCGGCGCCATCATGTGCATGGGCGTGGCCACATCCAACTCCATCCTGGTCGTCACCTTCGCCCGCGAGCAGTTGGAGATGCTGGTGGGCGATGCGCGCAAGGCCGCGCTCAATGCCGGCTTCGTCCGCCTGCGCCCGGTGGTGATGACCGCGCTCGCCATGATCATCGGCATGATCCCCATGTCCCTGGGCCTGGGCGACGGTGGCGAGCAGAACGCGCCGCTGGGCCGCGCCGTCATCGGCGGCCTGTTACTGGCCACCGTGGCCACGCTCTTCTTTGTGCCCACCTTCTTTTCCGTCGTCCACAGCTGGCTTGAGAGCCGGCACAAGGCGGCAGCCGGTACCGTACGCGCCGGAACCATCGACGAGTTTGACCAGCTTGCGGAGTAGCTTCTAACTATGCCTAACGAATCCAATCCGAATCCACAGCAATCTCAGCCGGCCGGCCCCGGCGGCGCCCACAGCGGCGGACACGACCACGAAACCGCGCCCGAGCAGAAACCCATCGGCGGCCGTACCGCCATTGTGGGCGTGGCCATCGTGCTGCTGCTTGCCTTGGGGCTGGGCATCTGGGGTGTCGTGAGCCGCCGCCATGCCGATACCGTGCTGGCGCAGAACACCAACGATCTGGCCGCGCCCTCGGTCATTGTGGCCGAGCCCAAACAGGGCGCTCCCGTCGACGAGTTTGTGCTGCCCGGCAACGTGACCGCTTACACCGATTCGCCCATCTACGCCCGCACCTCCGGCTACCTCACCAAGTGGTACTTCGACATCGGCGCCCGCGTAAAGAAGGGCGACCTGCTGGCCGAGATCGCCACCCCCGAGCTCGATCAGCAGGTCACGCAGGCGCAGGCTGACCTGGTCACCGCGCAGTCCAGCGCCGGCAACGCCAAGACGCAGGCCGACCGCTATACCGATCTGGTCAAGTCAGACGCCGTCTCGCGCCAGGACACGGAGACCTTTACCACCCAGGCGGCCACAACCTCCTCCGCGGTGAAATCCGCCGAAGCAAACGTGCAGCGGCTTAAGGAGCTGCAGTCGTTTGAAAAGGTCTATGCGCCGTTTGACGGCGTGGTTACCGCGCGCAACGTGGACACCGGCCAGCTCATTACCGAGGGCTCCGCCAGCGAACTGTTTCACCTGCAGGCCATCCAGACCCTGCGCATCTACGCCAACCTTCCGCAGGACTACTCCGACAACGTCAAGCGCGGCTCAAAGATCGAAGTGACCTTCGCGCAGCAGTACGCCGGCAAAGTGTATCAAGGGACGCTGGTGCGCACCGCCGACGCCATTGACCCAGCCAGCCGCACGCTGCTAGTCGAAGTCGATCTGGACAACCGCGGCGGCCAACTGCTGCCCGGCTCGCTGGCCCAGGTACACTTCAAGACGCCGGCGCCCGCCCAAAGCTTCATTGTGCCCGCGGCGGCGTTGATCTTCCGTAGGGAAGGCATGCAGCTGGGCACCGTGATCAACGGCAACGTGGCGCACCTGGTTCCAATCACCATCGGCCAGGACGACGGCGCAACCGTCGAGGTCGTTACCGGCCTCAAAGCCGGCGACCAGGTCATCCAGGATCCGCCCGATTCGCTGATCGAAGGTGAACAGGTTTACGTGGAAGGCCCCAACGGCAAGCCCGGCCCCAATGGCAAGTCCGACCCGGACGGAAGCAAGCCGCAATCGGGAGGCAAGTAGGTATGCCGGCTAGACCCACAACAACCCGCGCCGGCTCGAAGAATACACGCACCGTGAAGGGTACGGGCTTCAGCCCGTACATCGAGAACATTAAATCGCCACGGGCTTCAGCCACCGAGGGAATGCGCCAGTCACGCTTCCATGCTCGCCCCTTACTCGCTGCCAGCCTCCTCGCCGCCCTCGCCCTCACCGGCTGCAAACCCGTCGGGCCCAACTACCAGCGCCCCACCTACACCGCCCCTCCGGCCTACAAAGAAACCGGCGCGTCCACGGTCGTAGTCCCGCTCACCCCGCCGATCATCCCACCGCCGAACCCGCCCGGCGGCGGCTGGCAGACTGCCTCGCCCGCCGACGGCATGCTCAAGGGCAAGTGGTGGGAGATCTACAACGACCCGCAGCTCAATCAGCTTGAAGAGCGCATCGCCACCTACAACCAGGGCCTGCGACAGGCGCTCGAAACCTACCTCGCCGCACAGGACCTCACCAAGTCGGTGCGGTCGGAGTATTACCCCAGGTTCTCCGCCGGTCCTGGATTCACGCATGATAAGAACTCAGCCAACAAGCCGCTGACGACCCCCACCACCGACACCAACTACAACGACCTGACCATTGAGGGCGGCGGCAGTTGGGAGCCTGACTTCTGGGGCCGCATTCGCCGCAGCGTGGACGCAGCGCACGAGAACGCCCAGGCCAGCGCCGCCGACATGGCCAACGTGAACCTTACGCTCCAGGCCACCATGGCCACCGACTACTTCCAGCTCCGCGGCCTCGACGCCCAGATCAAGCTGCTGAATGCCACCATCAAGGACCTCGAAGCCCAGCTCGACCTGGCCCAGCGGCGCCTCAAAGGCGGAGTGGCCACTGAAGTGGACGTGGCCCAGGCGCAGACGCAGCTTGAAACCACCCGAGCGCAACTCGTCGACATAGGCGTGGCCCGCGCCCAGTATGAGCACGCGGTAGGCACCATTGCCGACGTCAAGCTGCCCACCTTCAGCATTCCCTTTTCGCCGCTCGACGGGCCACTGCCCAACGTTCCGCTTGGCGTGCCGTCAGAGCTCTTGCAGCGCCGACCCGACATTGCCGCCGCCGAGCGCCGCACCGCCGCCGCCAATGAGCAGATCGGTATCGCCGTCAGCGCCTTTTACCCCACCATCAGCCTTACCGGCAATGGTGGCTTTGAGAGCACCCAGATCGGCAACTGGATTCAGGGACCCAGCGCGCTCTGGTCGCTGGGCGCACAGGCCACCCAGCTTCTGTTTGACGCCGGCCAACGCCGCGCCCTCACCGACCAGGCAAAACACCAGTACGAGGCCCAGGTCTCGGGCTACAAGGGCGTCATCTTCCTCGCCTTTGAAGACGTCGAAGACCAGCTCTCCAGCCTCCGCATCCTGGAGCAGGAGTCGACCGCCGAGCAGAAGGCCGTGGCCTCGGCGCAGCACTCGCTCGACGTCTCCAACCAGCGCTACAAGGGCGGCGTCACCAGCTATCTCGAAGTGCTCACGGCCGAGACGACGCTGATCCAGAACCAGCGCACCGCTCTGGACCTTGAGACCCGGCAGTTCGTCTCCAGCGTCGCCCTGGTCCGCTCCCTAGGCGGCGGCTGGGACGCCTCGCAGATGCCCAAGTAGCTTCTCAGAGCCGAAAGTTTTTAGGAAGATTTCGGATCGGCGAACACCCTGCCGTGCCCCGTTCTTGCGACTTTTTCCTGTCGCAAGGGCGGGAAAGCACAAACCCATCCCAGCCCTCGGACGGATCAACGACTCTCATGGCCGACCTATTCTCGTCGGATTCCACCGTCGAGGTTTCACGCCCATTGCGCAAAGAACGCGAAATGGACGGGGCACGGTGGTTCGTTCGCACCATAAGAAAGGACCCCGCCAATTCGGGGGCTCAATTCCCGACCGTATCCTGCTTCTGCCGGCTGTAAGCCGCTCCCGGCACAGCCGTCAGCGGCAGCCCTGGCCCTTCCCAAAGCACCTGCGGCACTCCCTGGCTCACCGCGTGCAGCCCTTCGAGGTGAAAGCTGTGCTTGCCCGCGCGAAGGCCCAGCGAGCCGCGATCGTAGCGCATGGCATTCCCCGGCGAGCCGCACACTTGCGCGAACGGTGGCCCCGTCTTCGCCACCTCCACGCCGTCGATGACCAGCCGCGCGCCATCGCGATCCAGCAGATGAAAGGTGTATCCCCCGTCCGCGGGAATGTCGATCAGACCGTCCCACGCCGCGGCGTAGCGCACAAACCCCTGCGGGTCGGCGTACAGGTTGAGCGACTCGCCGCTGAACACCGCCTGCTGACTGCTCAGGTCAGGCAGCTCCGTCCACACGCCGGGAAAGATGCGCCAGCTGAGCCCCGGCACAGCGGTAATCGCGGCGCTGGACGGATCATGCCACTTCGCCACGGCCACCACCCCCTGCGCCGCCCAGTCGTCGTGAACGGCTACTGGCTGGCCACGTCCGTCTCCCGCATTTTTGGCTTCAACATGCAGCAGCACGCGAAAACGCCCCGCGCCACTCGCCGTCCCGTCCAGCATGGTCCCGTCTGCGTCAGGAAATTTATGCGAAGCGACGCGGCCATGACCTTCCGTGCCATCCCCAAACAGCCACGTGTAACGCGCGCCGGGCGAGTCCTGCGCAGTGAATGTCACCTTCTGCCCTGGCGCCAAAACAGGTGGGTCAAACGTAAAGTGCGCCACCGGCCCAGGCGACGGCTTGAAGGTCGGCGGTGCAGCGCCGTCCGAAGCAATCAGCGGAATGTCGGCGTCCTCCGCAGCCACTTTCTGGCCGTACTTCACGTTCTCGAAGTTCACCCCGGAGACGTCGCCGATGAGCGTTGAATCGGCCAGCGGCGGCTGATCCAGCGCCCAGATATTGCGAAAGTTGAAGCTGTGCAGGCCTGGCTGGTCCGGCGCCTGGTCCAGTTGCAGTTGCACCAGCGAGTACCAGTCATCCAGAAACAGGTTCTCAAACGTGTAGTTGGCGTGGTCGCCCTTGGCGTGGTTCGCGCCCCAGAAGCCGAGCAAGGCAAACGTCTGCCCGCAGGCGCCAATGCCCGCGTGCAGAATGTCGGAGTCGCGCAGCGTGAAGTTGCGCGAGTTGAAGGTCTTCTGCGGCCAGCCCGGACGCACCACGTTCGAGATGCTGGTCGACAGCTCGCTGTTCTCGATCAGGATGTTCTGCACAGTCTTGCCCGGCGCCAGAATTTCCTCTTCGGTGTAGCCGTCCCAGTTGCCCTGAATGCCAAACACATCGTCCGAGGCGCGCAAGAAGCTGTTGCGCACAATCGTGTCGCCGCCGCCCAGCCAGTCCATGCCGTCCTGGTTGGCGTTCCCAGGGTTGCCGCCGATCACGCGCAGATCGTCAAACGTGAAGGCGGTCGAGTCCTTCATCTGGATGGACCATGTGCGCGCCCGCACAATGCACGTGACCCCGTCGATCTGCACGTTGCGCGCATCCATCGAGCCAATGCAGTGCCAGTCCGGCTTTTGCATCCAGCCCTCGTCCGTGTTGGGATCCTGCGACCCTTCATAGACAATCGTTCCGCGCCCCAGGATGCGAACGCCGCCCACATGGAACAGGTTGAGGCTGCCAAAGACGAACGCTCCCGGCGCAAGATAAATCGTGTCGCCCGACTTCGGATTCAGGCTCTCGCGATGCACCCCCGCCGGGATCACCGTCACGCGTGGCCCCGGCGGAGGCGGCGCAACCGGCTCGTCCGCAAACAGAAACAGCATGGCCGCGTGATTGAGAAAATCCCCCGGCCTGCCGATCGAAAGCTTCGCTGGCCCGGCAAGGTGAAAGCGAATCGTCTGCGCATCACCTGCTGGGCGCACCGGGCGAATCCCCAGCCGCCACGGCTGGATGTCCACGCCGTGATCCCAGAAGCCCGGCTCGGCGGCTGTTACGGCAACATCGATGGGACCAGTCGTGTCGAAGGAAACCCAATCGTAGCTGGCGGCAGCGTGGGCCACGTCCACAGGCTGGCCGTTCACGGTGACGGAGAAGGCCGTCGACTTCATCTCCGCCGGCACCGGCGCGGCCTGGATGCGGGTGGGAGCGGCCTGAGCAGCGAGAGGCAGCGCGAGCAGAGCCAGGGCGAACGAGCGCAACACAATCGAACCAATGACCAGCAAGAATCAGAACCCCGACAGGAGAATGGGAATGAGACCACTCTAGCACCGTAGCGCACGCCACAAACGCTCCGTGCCCCGTCCTTTCGCCGTTCTCTGGCGAATGGGCGGGAAACCTCAACCCCCTACTTGCCGTTCATCGAGAGCTTCGTTGGGATCGCTCTCAACCCCAGCGAAATCGCAGAATCTGCGCCTGCCCTGCGGGAACAAGAATCCAGCGTGTTGGACACAACCCAGCCTCGAGAGCGAGAATTGCCGACGGAGCCGAATCGTCGCAAGCAGAATCACGGGAGACCCTCAAGTGAATCGATTTGCAATCACGCGGCGAGATTTTGTGCGCATCGGCGCCGGTGCCGTCGTAAGCACTGCGGCAGTGAGCGCCGCTGCCCAGGCCACCGTCCTCAATCCCACGCCGCTGGCCGCACAGATCGACCCCGCCGCGCCGCCCATCCGCTTCGTCATCGTCGGCACCGGCATTCGCGGCACTGACCTGCTCAAGGCAGCCCGCCAGGTTCCGACCGGCACCTGCGTGGGAGCAGCCGACCTCTACACCGCCCGCCACCAGGCCGCCAAAGAAGCCTGGGGCGCAGACATTCCCGTCACCGGCGACTACCGCACCCTCCTCGACCGCAAGGACGTGGACGCCGTCCTGATCGCCACCAGCGACCACCTGCACCGCCGCGTCACTCTTGACGCCATCGCCGCCGGCAAAGACGTCTACTGCGAGAAACCCATGTCGCACTCGGTTGCCGATGGCGCGGCGATGGTCGATGCCGTACAGTCCAATAAAAAAATCTTCCAGGCCGGCTCGCAGCGCGTCACCTCCATCCTTTACGCCAAAGCGCGGGAGATCTACGCGTCGGGCAAGCTCGGCGAAGTCCACTCCATTGACGCACAGTGGAACCGCAACTCCCCTGGCGGCGCGTGGATCTATCCCGTCCCCGCCGACGCCAGCCAGCAGACCGTCGACTGGGCACGCTTCATTCAAGACGCGCCCCCTCACGCCTTCGACCCCGTCCGGTTCTTCCGCTGGCGCTTGTTCGCCGACTACAGCTCCGGCCTGGGCGGCGACCTCTTCGTCCACATGCTCTCCGGCATCTTCGCCATCACCGGGCTCAACGCGCCGCCCCTCCGCGCCATGTCCAGCGGCGGCCTTTACCACTACAAGGACGGCCGCGAGTTCCCCGACTTTCTCGAAACCATCTACGACTACGCCGGGCCAAATGGCACCATCCAGGTCCACGTCCACTGCAACCAGAACAACAACGACGCCGACGAGCGTATCAGCTTCTTCGGATCCACCGGCACGCTGGTCGTCACCGGCAGCACCGTCACCTTCACGCCGCAGAACGTGACGCAGCGGTTTGAGAGTTACGGCTGGAACGGCATGACCGTGGCCCAGCGCAAACAGGGCATGGAAGACTGGAAGGCCGCCCATCCCGCGCCCGCAACGCCGCCTCCTGCGCCAGAGGTCGAGACCTTCACCGTGCCTCGCGGCTACAACGACACCGCCGACCACATCGCCAACTTCTACCGCGCCATCCACACCCGCCAACACGTCGTGGAGGACGAAGTCTTCGGCCACCACGCCGCCATCGGCTGCCACATGGCCAACTACTCCTACTTTCACCGCACCATTGCGCAGTGGGACGATGCAGCAAACACGATCAAAGGATGAAAAGAGCAGGGACGAGGGACTATGGGTTAGGGGTTAGGCGCATGGTGCCGCTTCTAACGCTCGAATCGCTGACGAGCTGTCATCCTGAGCGAAGCGCACTTCAGCGGAGTCGAAGGACCTGCTTTTTGGATTCGATCCGACCAACCAATGCCGGGTGCCCCAGATCCCGCTTTTGGGACCTTGGGAACGCACGAATCTCAACCAACAAAACGACCCCGTTACCGATCGACAGAAGCACAACCTCAAGGGGAGACTCAACACAATGCACAACAAGTCGCGCAGAAATTTTCTGAAAACCTCCGCCGCCGCTGCCGCCGCAGTCAGCCTTGCCCCGCGCACCCTCTCCGCCGCGCCGCCGCTCAGCCTGCCCATTGGACTGCAGCTTTACAGCGTCCGCAATCTGCTTCCCAACGACTTTGAGGGAACATTGAAAGACGTTGCCGCCGCGGGCTACGTTGACGTGGAGGCAGCCGGCTACTTCGACCACACAGCAGGGGACTTTCGCCACGCCATGGACCTGGCCGGCCTGCGCTGCATCAGCACCCATCACCCCCTGGGCCTGCTCAAGCCGCACCTCGACGAATACATCGAATACGGGCGCAACCTCGGCCTCACCTACATCGTTTGCCCCTCGCCCATGCGCAAAGAACCCGGCGCGCGCGGCCCGCTCACCCTCGAAGACTGGCGCTGGACTGCCGGCGAACTCAACAAGATCGGCGAAAAAGTGAAGGCCGCTGGCATGACCTTCGGCTACCACAATCACGGCCCTGAGTTCGGCACGGAAAAGGGCGTCGTCTTCTATGACGAACTGCTCCGCCTCACCGATCCCAAACTAGTCGTCTTCGAGATGGACTGCGGCTGGGTCTTTGCCGCCGGCCGCAACCCCATTGACTACCTCAGCAAAACGCCGGATCGCTTCCCGCTGCTGCACGTCAAGGACATGGCCAAAGGCGCCAACGGCGAATATCACTCCGTGGTGCTGGGCCGCGGCGGCATGGACTACGCGCCCATTCTGCGCGCCGCCACCGGCCTCAAGCACTACTTCGTCGAACAGGAAGAGTTTGAGATTCCTCCCATGGAAGCCCTGCGCGACGACGCCGACTACATGCGCAAGCTCAACGTCTGACCGAACGCAGGGCTGTTTCAGCGGAGGATCAGCCCTGCCGCAGTTTCAAACGGGACGCTCGCACGGCTGTTTCTGGACCGATCAACCCGCCGAGACTGGGCCGGTCGACTCCCGCACCACCAGCCTCGGATAGACCATGATCACCGGCGGCCGCGGCCCAGCAGCCTCATCGCGGATCAGACCCAGCAGCGTGGATGCTGCCGCCTCGCCCATGGCGCGCAGCGGCTGGTGAATGGTCGTAAGCGGCGGATTGCTGGTTGCCGCCAGCAGCACATCGTCAAACCCAAGCACCGACACATCTTCAGGCACACGCAGCCCGGCCTCGCGCAGCGCCACAAGGGAACCTATCGCTGTAACATCGTTGAAGGCAAAGATCGCGCTGAATTTCTTTCCCGACTTAAGTAACTGGCTTGTAACTTCCATGCCGGGTTTCGTGCCGGGCTCCATGCCCTCCAACTGAAACACGAGCTCGGCATCGATCTCAATCCCCAGCTTGGCTGCCGCTCCCACAATCGCATGCCAGCGGCGATCGGTATCCGAACTGAAAGCCTGGCCCTTGATAAACGCGATGCGCGTGTGGCCCAGCTCTTTGAGATGCTCAAGCGCCAAGTGCGCAGCCTGCTCGTGATGCAGCTCAATGTTGATCATCCCCTGGCGCCGCTTCTGGCCCGACACTGAAACCACGGGGATCGGTAGCTCGAGCTCCAGCTGTGTGTCTACCGCGATAATCCCCTCCACCGAGCGCGCCAGCATCATGCGCGGATAGGCCTTCAGCAGCTCGGCGCGATGCCGGTGACTTACCACAAAGTAGAAGAAACCATCCTTCATCAGCGCGTCTTCTATCCCGCCGAGAACCGCCGTCGAGTAACCTTCGCTGATCTCCGGAACGATAACTCCGATGGTATAAGTCCGCTTCTGTCGCAGGCTTCTTGCCACCGAGTTAGCCGAGTAGCCATACATCGCGGCCGCGTGCAGCACCCGCTCCTGCGTTTCCTTGGCAATGCGGTGCGCCGTTCCTCCGCCGTTGACGATGCGGGAAACGGTGGACTGAGAAAGCTCAAGATGCTGAGCCAGCTCCTTCAACGAAATCGGCTTGGAAGAAGACTGTTGCACTTACTTCGTACAATCATAGCGCGTAGTTTTACCCCACAAGTAAATAACTTCGCTATTGATTTATAAGTAAATAACATGACCGGTAACTTTGATTCGAGCCCTGGTAGTGTCCTGTCCCTCAAGTTCATATCGAGAATTGAGCTGTCATCCTGAGCGAAGCGTACTGCAGCGGAGTCGAAAGCCTGCCCTGAGCGTAGTCGAAGGGGACCTGCTTTTGGGATGCTTGGGTCACGAGGCGCGTCTTGAATCAAATGCCATGAACTTCGGACTCACCACCCCAGGGGCGTGCGACTCAGACCATCAGGTCTCGTCCGCGGAACCCGGCCCGCTGCATCGCCGTCACGCACTCCTGGTTGCGCATGAATGTCTTCCAGACCATCCCCGTTCGCAGGTTCTCCGCCATGATTACTGAGATGCCCTGGTCAATGCCGAGCACGTCCGGGTCATACCAGTTGGCCGCGGGATGAAAAGCATCCACAAAGCCGTAACGCCCCCACGCCTGCCTGCCCCACTTGGCGCGCATGGCCCGCAGCACCGCCAGGCAGTCTTCCGGCAGAAACGCCAGGGAACCGGCCGCCGCGGACGGAACAACCGTCCCATCCAGCGGACCCATCGCCGGGGGACCGCCCCAGGCAATGTAGCCGCGCTGATAGTCTGAGGCGGTAACTCCCCAATAGTCCTCGCTGTACCAGTCAGGATGCGAGAGGCAGAACGCCTTGTGCGCCTTGGTCGCCGTCACCGAATTTGTAAAGTAGTCGGCATAGGCGTCGCGCTTGCCGCGGAAGTCAAACCACGCCTGTGAGTACTGATGAGTAAACAGCGGGTCTTCGCCGCTGATAAATTGATAACCCTCAAAGCGCATCTCGGTCCGCGTAAAGTCGTTCCACACTTCGGGCTCAACCGGCCGCGTCGGCGAGCCGATCGCCAGCAGGTCAATCATCATCAACTCGCAGTAGTGGTCCCAGCGATTGGCCAGGAACCCGGAACCCGGCTTCCAGCCCATGCTGAAGGCCTTGCCCCCATTCAGCATCCACGGCCAGTCCACCCGCTCGTAGATCTGTGCGGCAAGCGCGTCGATCTGCGGATCGTTGAAGTGCGCCCGCGCCGTCAACATCCCGCAGAGCAGAATCGCCGTATCAATCGACGAAAGCTCCGACCCGCGGAATCTCTGCCCGGTTTCAATGTCGGTGAAGTGGTAGAAGAACCCATGGACCTCAGGCATCGTGTTCAGGTGCCAGTTCAGCGTGGTGCGCACCCGCTCGATAACTTGCGAGTGCGGAAGGAAGCCGCGCTGGTCGGCAATGCACAGCGCCGTTAGACCGAAGCCCGTAGACGCGATGCTGGCCATGCGCCGCGGGTCGCGCCCGCCGGTTAAATCATTCCGCGCGCGGTCAAGAATCTGCCCTGTCTTGTCGCTGCCCTGCTCCCAGAAAAACAGGCACGCCTGCCGTTCCAGGTCGTCCAGAAACGCCTCATCCTCGGCAGTCGCGCTCCAGGCCTGCGCTGGATAAGCCGGAGTCTCGCCGGCGAATGCCAGCGTTTTCGGCAACAGCGCACAGCCGGCGGACGCAGCCATTGCTTTCAGCATCTGGCGCCGGTCCATCTTTGCAGGGGCAAGGCCCGGCGCAACACGTCGCTGCATGACTCAACTCCTCACCGCGAAAAGAACCTTGGGCTTTCAACGCACGTAGGACAGGGCGTACAAACGTTCAATCAGATAAGAACTTGTCGGGACTTGCCCGCTCACAGGTCGGCCGGCGCAGCGCAAGGTTCAAGGAACACAACCTGTGCAGGAGCATGGCCAAAGCTGCTGCCCGAGGGGCGTCAGCAGGCCAACTCCGATGCGGTCCTGGAAAGCGACCGTCAGCGCGGCAAGAGCAATCGTTTGCGTAGAAAAATTCTACGCCCTACCCGGCCTTGCATGTCAATGCCCCGACCGAGTTTTTGCGGGGCCTGCGATAGTCCCGGAGGGACAATCCGAAAATAGCGCAGGGTGAAGTCCGCCACACGCGGACGAGAACCCTGGGACCACGCCGATAACGACGGCCCAGAGCCCCGGAGGGGCGACCGAAACCGCGCACCATCCCAGCTCCCAGATTCACGCCCCCAAATTCCCACCGGCCCACTTTCCCGCATCCTAATGAGCGAACCTCGAGAACGCCCATGAAACCAATAAGACTCGCCCTCGCAGTGCTCCTCGCCATCCCTTCGCTCGCCGTCGCCCAGCAGCCTTCCAACTCTCAACTAGCCGACCCCAAGATCGAAGCCCGCGTCAACGCCCTGCTGCGCCAGATGACGCTCGAAGAGAAGCTCGGCCAGCTCGTCCAGTACAACGACACCGGCGACTCTCCCACCCAGCCCACAACCGCCCAGAAGCCCGCCGGCCAAGTCGTCGTCGCCCTAAACCCCGTCACCGCCAACCACATTGACTCCATGCAGCTGGCCGCCACCGGCCGCCTCGGCTCCATGCTCAACACCGTGGGCCAGGCCCGCACCAACACCTACCAGCACCTCGCCGTCGAAAAAAGCCGCCTGCACATCCCGCTGCTCTTCGGCGCAGACATTCTCCACGGCTTCCGCACCATCTACCCCATCCCGCTCGGCCTCGCTTCCAGCTTCGATCCCGAGCTCGTCACCCAGCTTTCCGCCATGTCCGCGCAGGAAGCCACCACCGCCGGGGTCCGCTGGTTCTACTCCCCCATGGTCGACATCAGCCGCGACGCTCGCTGGGGCCGCACCGCCGAGGGCGCCGGCGAAGACGCCTACCTGGGCGCCGCCATGGCCCGCGCCTACATCCTCGGCTACCAGGGCGACGACCTCTCGCAGCCCGGCCGCGTCGCCGCCTCCGTCAAGCACTTTGCCGCCTACGGAGCCGCCGAAGCCGGCCGCGAGTACAACACCACCGATATGTCTGAAGTGCGTTTGCGCCAGGACTATCTCCCGCCCTACCAGGCCGCCGTCCAAGCCGGCGCAGCCACCATGATGTCTTCCTTCAACGCCCTTAACGGCCTGCCCGCCACCGCCAATCCCTTCATCCAGACTGAGCTTCTGCGTCACGAGTGGGGCTTCAACGGCTTCGTCGTCTCCGACTACACGGCCATCATGGAGCTGCTCAACCACGGCATCGCCCTCACCCCCGCCACAGCCACGCGCAAGGCCATCACCGCCGGCGTCGACGTCGACATGATGTCGCACTTCTACGACACGCAGTTGCCGGAACTGATTCGCAGCGGTAAAGTCCCCATGTCGGTCGTCGATGAAGCCGTGCGCCGGGTCCTCCGCGTCAAGTTCGCCACCGGCCTCTTTGACCACCCCTATGCCACCGCCCCCGAAGTCACCGCCGCCGTTCCCGAGCATCGCCCCCTGGTCCGCAAAGCCGCCGAAGAGTCTTTCGTTCTTCTTCAGAACAACGCGGCTGAGGGCGGCGCGGCGGTTCTGCCTCTTGCCCCGACGATCAAGCGCATCGCGCTGATCGGCCCATTAGCCGACGAAGCAGCCGAGATGGTCGGCGCATGGGGCGGAGCCGGCAGCAATCCCGACATCGTCACCATCAGACAAGCCCTCGCCGCGCGCGCCCAAAAAACCGGCGCAACCCTCACCTACGCCAAAGGCACTGACATTCTCTCGGACTCCGACGCCGGCTTTGCCGAAGCGATACAAGCCGCGCAAAACTCCGACGTAGCCATTCTCGCGCTCGGCGAGTCCAGCGCCATGAGCGGCGAAGCCGGCTCCCGCGCCTACCTCGACCTGCCCGGCAATCAGGAACAGCTCTTGGAGAAAGTCGCCGCCACCGGCAAGCCCGTCGTCCTGCTCGTCTTCTCCGGCCGCCCGCTGGTCCTCGACTGGGCCGCCAAGCATGTCGCCGCCATCCTCGAAGTCTGGTTCCCCGGCACCGAAGCCGGCAACGCCGTCGGCGACGTGCTCTACGGCGACACCGCGCCCAGTGGCAAGCTGCCCATGAGCTTCCCCCGCGCCGTCGGCCAGGAGCCGCTCTACTACAACCAGTTCCCCACCGGCCGCCCGCCCCTCAACATCGACCTCACCCAGCCCCCCGGTGGCGACTCGCGCTTCTTCTCCCGCTACATCGACGTCCCCAACTCCGCCCTCTTCCCGTACGGCTGGGGCCTGACCTACACGACTTTCAGCTATAAAGACGTAAAGCTCTCCCGCACCACCATCCCGCTCGCCGAAGCCGAGTCGCAGCACCCCACCACTCTCGGCGTCCCCACCCCGGCCCCGCTGGTAGAAGCCACAGCGACAGTAACAAACACCGGCGCCCGCTCGGCGACGGAAACGGTCCAATGTTATGTAAGGAATCTAGGCGCCAGCCTCGAGCAGCCCGTCCGCAGTTTAGAAGGCTTCCAGCGCGTAACTCTAGCCCCCGGCGAGTCGAAGCAAGTAGCCTTCCCCCTAGGCTTCAACGAGCTCTCCTTCATCAACCAGCAAAACCAGCCCACCATAGAAGCCACGCACTATACGGTCTGGATAGGCGGTAGCTCCCAAGCCGACCAATCCGCCGATTTCATCGTCTCGCCCAACACCCGTTAACCGAGATTTGACGGGAAGAATGCTGGGAGCCGCAAACCGGAGGGAGCGTGGGCATTCATGCCCACGAATCCAGGCACAGAATTGATGGCTTTAGCCACGGGCTTGCCCGCTCTCAGCCAGGGCCAACCGGGCCTGAAGGCCGCTACTCAAGATTGCGCTTCCCGGGGCATGAATGCCCCGGCTCCCTCCATCCCATCCGCCCGAAGGGCAGCCATCGCAGCTTGCTGATGAAGCAGCATCTTTGAAAGGGCACGGCTTCAGCCGTGCCGCAAACGCCGCAAATGAACCTGGGCTTTAGCCCCCGAGGGATGCCCTTCGCATCTCCTCGTCGTCAAGAAACTCACGTCAACCTAAGAGCCATTCATTGATCGATGAATGAACCCTCCCAACCACATAGCCTTGCGCCATCAGAGATGTATCAAGTAATCGTTTCCGGAGAGGCAACTAACCGCCAGGGACAGGGAATACACTGTTGTGCATGATTCGCAAAGGGATTTCACGAGTCCTCCTATTAGGCGCAGGAATTCTGCTTGGGATGACGGGCATCAGTTCGACGATAGTTGCCGAACCCTTCGACAAGCCTGTTCGAAAGACGGTCGTGAATTTAGGGCGGTCACCCCTATTAATGCCAATTAACCCGGCGCGAATTCAGCTTGTCTGCTTTTACTACACTGACTTCATGGTCAAGGAATTGAATAACCCTGGACTCAAGGGAGTGCGTTGGGTCACGGTCACGCCTATCGTCAACAGAGACCTGCCCGCGTGTCGGCTGGCGCATGCCTCCAGCGAACGGTTTATGGCTAAGGAGTGGTGGAGTGTCGAAGGAGTCAAGGGCTCGCTCTTATTTTTGGAGGCGGCAGACGGCGACGACAATGGCGGGAGGCCTTTCCGCATCTTGGATTTGAGGTCCGGAACAAGGGTATTTCAAGACTCAGACTGGTGGGACGATCATTTGGAGTTCCTGCCCACCTCGGACGGAACAGTGTCGCTGAGGTATCTGCGTGTAGTCGGCGCAGATTGCTCCATAGCCCAAGGCGGAGTGAGTTGCTGGAGCAAGTTCAAGAGACGGTATGGACTGGCGCTCGCGACGATCCCAAATTGCACGGGCTACCGCCATGAAGGGGATAAAGAGTGGGCTGTTGGCGACCCAGGCGTGCCACCCGAAAAGATAAGCACACCATCGGCCATCGCCTACCCGGTCGAGGTAAAGCTCTCCCCTCGACCATCGATCAGTGCAGTTCCTGGTCCGGTGAAATGCACGCCAATTCAGTAGTCTGGATTCGGCGGCGTCTCTGAGCCTCGACCCTTCCATGCTTTTAATTTATTTCCTTCCAATCAACAGTCGAAGTGACCGTCAACCCTCGTCTTCAAATCCCCTTAAAATCCAAAATCACCTTGCCCGAATTCCCCGACCGCATGGCCGCGAACCCCTCCTCGAACTGGTCCCACTTCAGCCGGTGCGTGATCACCTTGCTGATGTCCAGGCCCGACTGCAGCATCACCGTCATCTTGTACCAGGTCTCATACATCTCGCGCCCATAGATGCCGCGAATCGTGTACTGGTTGAAGATCACCTTGGCCCAGTCA
>Ga0182030_10011827_pt1 | contig 17569 bp, 14 predicted proteins | sample 812S3MmetaG_FD_121299 | JGI IMG/M metagenome (GOLD analysis project Ga0182030, IMG submission 121299) | Permafrost microbial communities from Stordalen Mire, Sweden - 812S3M metaG (Illumina Assembly) | ecosystem: Environmental > Terrestrial > Soil > Wetlands > Permafrost | place: Sweden...
CTCATCAGACACCTCGACCGCGGGTCCGGTTCATCTGAGCTGATTCAGTGCCCCAGAGACGATCGCCAGATGTCTTTCGGTGGATCAGGGCTTAGACGCATATCAGTGAATTCTCCGTCCCAGAGCCCGTGCCCACCGGAGACCTGCAAATGCATTCATGCCGGGACAAGAAACTGTTCGCCAAAGCACTCTCGCCCTTGTCGAGACCGTCAGGCAAACAAACAAAAACCAGCCAGGTTATTAGATTTGCATAATAGGGCCGTAAGTCCCTAGACGGCGGAGACTTCCGGCGCCCAGAATGCCACTTGGTCGCGTGAACCGCCTAGGTGGTTCAACGACACAAATGTGGTGGCAGGCCAAGGGGGCCTATTACGGTACGCCCGCGTTCTCACTCACCTTCGGGGAACACCTTGAATGAGCGAACGCGGCCCCGCCGAGCCACTCCTTCATCGATCTACTCCATGAGGCTTAACGGATCGACGCGCGAGAAAGGAGCCCGCGGAGAAATCCGGCCATCCGTCAGTTCGTTCCTATGAACACGGCCCTTTGGGGCCATCGAACAGGAGGGTCACTTGAGCGACTCAATGCACCATGACGATGCGGCCCAGCTCGCCGCACTTGGTATTGAGGATTCGCAGTTCAAACGTGAGATGGGGCTCTGGTCGAACTTCGCCCTCGGCTTCACCTACCTGTCGCCGGTCGTCGGCGTCTACACGATGTTCGCCTACGCCTTGTCGGTGGCGGGGCCACCGATGTCGTGGGCCTTTGTCATAGTCGGCGTGGGCCAGCTGCTCGTGGCCTGCACCTTTGGCGAGATCGTCTCCCAGTTCCCCGTCGCCGGAGGGGTCTACCCCTGGGCACGGCGCTTGTGGGGGCTCAAGTACGGCTGGCTGACGGGCTGGGTCTACATGTGGGCCCTCATCGCCACCATCTCCGCTGTGGCATATGGGGCCGGTCCCTACATAAGCACCCTCATCGGCATCAAGGTCAACGCCGGTGACACGGTGCTGTGTGCCCTTGTCATCTTGGCGCTCGCGACGATCGTCAACTTCAGCGGCACCAAGTGGCTGTCGCGTGTCGCCATCTTCGGCTTCTCGGCCGAGCTGTGCGGGTGCCTAGCTGTTGGGTTCTGGCTCCTCGTCGACCACCGTGAGCACGGTCTCGGGGCGCTGTTCCACCACTACGGCGCCGGCGGGCACGGGAGCTACTTCCCCGCCTTTGTCGCCGGGGCGCTCATCGCCATGTGGATGTACTACGGCTTCGAGGCCTGCGGAGATGTCGCCGAAGAGGTGCCCAACCCGTCCAAGGTCATCCCGAAGGCCATGCGACGCACGATCTATGTGGGGGGCGCCTCCGGTGGCTTCATCGCCCTTGCCCTCGTGCTCGGGGTCACCAACTACCGCGCCGTCATCTCCGGCGCCGAGCCCGACCCGATCACGACCACTTTGACCCAGGCCTTCGGCAGCGTCGGGATGAAGGTCATCTTGGCCGTCGTGCTCATCTCTTATGCCTCTTGCGTGCTGAGCCTGCAGGCAGCCGCCAGCAGGCTGATCTACTCCTACTCACGCGACAAGATGATGATCGGTCATAACACCCTGGCCAAGTTCTGGGAGAAGCACCACATCCCCCCCTATGCCCTCGGGCTCGCCACGATCATCCCGGCCGCCATCATCGTCCTCTCGCTCGTCTCGGCCAACGCCGTCGTCCAGCTCGTGAGCTTTGCCGCCTGCGGCATCTACGTCGGCTTCCAGATGGTCGTCCTCGCCGCCTTGAGGGGCCACATCAAAGGATGGAAACCCTCTGGAGGATGGAGCATGGGTCGTTGGGGCATCGTCGTCAACGCTCTCGCCCTCGCCTATGGCATCTTGGCCATCGTCAACATGTGCTGGCCCCGCGGTGTCGGCTTCGGCAACCGCTGGATGACCATCGTCGGCCTCTCTGTCGTCTTGGTGGTCGGCATCGTCTACATGGTGACGAACCAGCCCTACCAGCACGGTGACCAGCCCTATGGTGACGCCATCACGTCCAATCGGGCGGCCGAGCCTGTGGGACAGCACGCGACCCGGAGCCAGTGACTCGCTAAAAATGCGAGGCGCGCGGCACTCGCGCAGTCTCCCCGGTGTTCTCAAAGGTCTCCAACTACAAAAGGGAGAGGCATATGAACTTCATACTGAAAAAGGCTGCGGATATTCACACCGAGCCCCTCGATGACATCGGCAACGGCAAGCTCAACCTCGTCGACGTGATCGCCCAACCGGAGGGTGCACCCTTCACGGGCGGAATCTGCGAGATCTGGCACGCCGAGCCAGTGGAGTTCGATTACGACGACGACGGTGCGGTCTGCTTCATGATCGATGGCGAAATCGAGCTCGACGAAGATGGTGTCAAGCGAAGCTTCGAGCCGGGAGACGTCGTTTACATCCCCAAGCAAGAGGGCCTGAAGGTGGCTTTCCACTCACCTTCTTGGGGGAAGTTCTTCTACGTCACCTACCCCCACTGGCGCTAAGACCCGGTTCGGCACCGTCGTAGGAGCCGACCGAGGACTGCCGGCACGGGGTCCGGACTCGAACTAGGACCAGGGAGAAGCCACGACGCATAAGCGTCGTGGCTTCTCCCGTTTCCCAAACAAGGTCGCAGCTCAAGAGCTTCATCCACCCTCGTCCTTGAATCGGCCCTCGTCCTTGGATCGGCGTGGCTCGGCGGTATGCGCTGCGCAAGCCGTAAAACGAGCATCGCGCTGTGTTGTTGCTTTGTCACTCGGACAACAACATGGCGCTCAAGACCGCGTAATCCTCCAGCCGCGTCAGGACTATCTTCGCCAAGTTGGCGTGCAACTCCTCGTGAGAGGCACACGCCACTGGGCACCCACACACCACGGCCACGATGTCCACGTCGGGCGCGTCAGCCCGGACCAGGTCGAGGTCGGGAAAGTCTTGCCGGAGCCGCTTTGCTATCTCTGAGCGTTCGTAGTGCGGATTGCAGCCGCCGCAGTACTTGATACCGACCTTCACCCGCTACCGGAGCCCCATCAGCGCACGCGCCTGACCGAGCAGGCTGTCGCTGACGCCGCTGACGACGATGACCTCCTTGACCTCTGGGATGGCTGCCCGTATCTCCTGGTCGATCAGTGGTTCGGTGACGAGGTCCGCGCTGGGACAACCGCCGCATCCACCGGTCAGCCTGACCCGGAGGACCCCGTCCTCGAACCCTGTGATGCTCAGATCACCGTCGTGCAGCGCGAGCATGGGACGAACCTTCTCATCGAGGACTTCTTCGATGGTGTCCATCAGTTCACGCTGCAACTCGGTCCTCCTGGTGCTCGATCCCGCTCACTCGCTTATGTGCGCGATCTTCTTTGCCAGCTCCTTCTTGCGCGCCAGATTGCCCTGGCGAGCGATCATGATCCGCTGCGCCTGCGGCGACCCTGCACCGTGCATTGACTCTGTCCGATAGCCGACGGCGGCCGTCCCCAAGCTCAAGTTCTCGATGAGGCGCAAGATGCGCAGCCGGTTCTCCGTGGACACGCCCGCGGTTCCCTTGAGGTACTTCTCGATGAAAGGGCCCAGCTTCGCGTCACGGAAGTCCTTCTCCGAGGGAGCGGTGACCATGAGTCCACCTGCGATGTCCTCGGCAAGACGCACGATCTCGTAAGGAAACCGCGTGACGTTCTGCTTGCATACGTTCGCGAGAAGCATGTCGATGGTGTAGTTGCCAGCCGGGGTCTTGCTCCCTTCGGATGAGCAGGCGATGCCGCAGCAATAAAGGGTCTCGTTCAAGTGGGTCATCTCGATCAGCTTGTCCTTGACGTGGGAGGCCTTCGCGGCGCCGTTGTAATCGGCCACGAGTGCCGCCGCCCCTATCAAGACGTCGCCCACTCCGACCTTGCAACCGCCGTAGCTTTGCCGGTGATAGCCGGCGAAGCGCTCGACCAGCGAGCCCACGAACTCGGTCTCACCGTTCAGGAAAATGCGGTCGTTCGGGACAAAGACGTCGTCGAACACCACAAGGGCTTCCACTCCGCCGAATTCGCTGTTGCCAACGTCGATCTGACTACCCTCAAGCTTGCGGGTATCGCAGGACTGTCGCCCGATCACCATGAAGATGCCCTCGGTGTCCATCGGCACGGCAAACGACACTGCGTAGTCGGCGTCCTCCGGCGTCATGGATATCGTCGGCATGACGATGATCTCGTGGGAGTTCGGAGCCCCCGTCTGGTGTGCCTTGGCCCCGCGCACGACAATGCCGTCCGCGTGGCGTTCCACGACCCGCAAGAAAAGGTCGGGGTCGGCTTGGGCATGCGGAGCGAGGGAACGGTCCCCTTTCGGGTCGGTCATCGCCCCGTCAACAGTCAGATCATGATCTTGCACGAAGAGCATGAACTTCTTGAAGTTCTCGAAATAGTGCGTCCCGCATTGCTGGTCAATGTCGTAGGTCGTCGCATAAACGGCGTTGAACGCGTCCATGCCTACGCAGCGCTGGAAGCAGGCGGCTGTCTGCTGCCCCAGCAAACGCTGCATCTTGACCTTCTTGACCAGATCCTGCGCGTCGCGGTGAATATGCGCGAAGCGGCTGATGCGTTGCCCGGTCTCCGGAGAGATAACGGTCATCAGGTCCTCGTGCTCTGGCTTTTGTGCCAGGTCGTAGGTCATCCGTACCGAGTTCAAAGAAGGCCTGAGGATCGGGTTATCGACGGGATCGGCAACTTCTTCGCCGAACATGTAGACGCGCAGCTTCAACTTGCGGATGCTGTCGATGTACTCCTGGCCTGTCATGAGGGTCATTGCGATTTCTCCCGTAGTCCTAGTCGTCGAAGACGATGACTTGACGAAGTTCCCGGCCCTGTTCCAAGGAGTCCATCGCCGCGTTGATCTCGTCGAGCCGGATCTTCGAGGAGATGAGCTGCTCTACGGGCAGTCGGCCTTCCCTCCACATCTCGACATAGGTCGGGATATCCCTAGAAGGCACGGCGGAGCCCAGGTAGCTGCCCATGAGAGTGCGAGCTTCCCCCGTCAAGACAGCCGGTGAAATTGCCGCACACGCACCTTGGTGCGGGAGGCTGACGGTCACTGTGATCCCACCAACCGAGGTCAGCTTCACCGCGTGTTCAAACGCGTCGGCATAGCCGGCTGCCTCGATCACCACGGGAGCGCGGAGTCCAGCTTCGGCCACTTCTTCAATCGTGTACACCTCGTGAGCACCGAGCTTGGTGGCTAGCGGCAACTTGGCTGCGAGCTTGTCGACGCCGATGACCCGTCCGCGGCCGAGAGCGACCGCCGTCATGAGGGCCGCCATACCGACACCGCCAAGTCCGAGAACCATGACGTCCTGTCCTGGCTGGGGGTTACCGGCATTGATCACGGCGCCGCCACCTGTCAACACCGCGCAGCCAAGCGCGGAGGCGACTTCGACAGGTACGTCGCGAGGCACAGGTACGACGGAAAGACGGTTGACGACCGCGTAGGTGGCGAACCCGGACACACCCAGGTGATGCCATATGTCCTTGCCGTCACGGTGGAGCCTGATGCCGCCGCCGAGCAGGGTACCGGCGCCATTCGCCTTCGATCCCACTTCGCAAGGCAGCTTCCCATCGGTGGCGCAACCTGCGCACTTCCCGCACCTTGGAAGGAACGTCATGATAACTCGGTCGCCCAGCTTCACATCGTCAATACCGGTGCCCATCTCGACGATTGTGCCGGCAGACTCATGCCCAAGCAGCATCGGCACCGGGCGCGGGCGCGCACCGTTGACCACAGACAGGTCCGAGTGGCAGATGCCAGCCGCGTCGATCTTTACCAGCAGCTCGCCTGGACCCGGGGGGTCGAGCTCGAGATCACTGATTGTTATAGGCCGGCTCACCTCATAGGGTGCATTCCGCCCTATCTCCTCTAGCACTGCTCCTTGTATCCTCATTGATACTTTCCTCTCTTATTAGTCAAGACTCGTTGCGTCCCAGCCCCTTAGCAAGTCGGCGCAAGGGATCGGTCTGCCGTTGCGATGGTCCGTTGTCGACACGACAAGTCGCCAGCGCTACTGGTCGTAGGTGAAAAAGCCGCGGCCCGACTTCCTGCCCAGCCAGCCTGCCCGAACATACTTCCGCAGCAAGGGGCATGGTCGGTACTTGGAATCGCCCAAGCCCGCGTAGAGCACCTCCATGATCGCCAAACAGGTGTCCAGTCCGATGAAGTCCGCCAGTGCGAGCGGCCCCATGGGGTGGTTGGCGCCAAGCTTCATGACCTCGTCGATACCTGCCGGTGTGCTGACGCCTTCCTGAACGCAGTAGACAGCCTCGTTGATCATCGGGATCAAGATGCGGTTCACGACGAACCCAGGTGCGTCGCTGACCTCCACGGGCGTCTTGCCGACGCGCGAGGCGACCTCGCAAGCTGCTTTGAAGGTTTCCTCATCGGTCTGGAGGCCGCGAATGACCTCCACGAGCTTCATGACTGGAACCGGGTTCATAAAGTGCAGTCCGATTACCTGATTCGGCCGACTCGTGATCGCGGCTATCTCGGTGATCGGCAGTGAGGAGGTGTTGGACGCAAGGAGCGCCTCTCGTGGGGCGATCCTGTCCAGCTCCTGGAAGATCTTGGTCTTTACGTCCATGGCCTCGACGGCGGCCTCGACGGCGAGGTCCACGTCGTTGGCGTCCTCGAGCGAGGTTGACAACCTGACCCTCTCTAGGACCTCTGCTTTCTCGGTCTCGGTCAGACGCCCCTTGGCAACCTCACGGTCAAGGTTCCTCGTGATCGCGGCCAGACCACGCTCGACGTACTCGGGGGCGATGTCATTGAGCACGACGTCGAAACCGGCGAGCGCGGCCACTTGGGCGATCCCGCTACCCATCTGCCCTGCGCCAACGACGATTATCTTTTCGATACTTTTCATCGACGATTACCTTTCCCCGGTCTTCTCGTATTACCGCTCAAGGACCATTGCCGCACCCCCACCGCCGCCAATGCACAAAGCCGCCAGGCCATAGTGGCTCTCGCGCCTTTCCATCTCGTGGAGCAAAGTCACGAGAAGGCGAGCTCCAGAAGCCCCGATGGGATGACCGAGCGCGATCGCCCCACCATTGACATTGACCTTGTCCTCGTCAAAACCCAGTTCCTGCATCACGTACACGGCCTGGGAGGCGAAGGCCTCGTTCAGCTCCACGAGGTCCATGTCGTCTGTCGTCAAACCCGCCAGCCTGAGAGCCTTGCGAGAAGCCGTTATCGGGGCGATCCCCATCACTGCGGGGTCGATGCCCACGGTGGCGTAACTGACGATCCGAGCCATCGGCTGCAGGTGAAGCTCGGCCGCTCTCTCAGCGCTGACGACCGTCACGGCGGCGGCTCCGTCGTTTATGCCTGAAGCGTTGCCGGCGGTGACCGTGCCACCAGGCTTGAAGGCCGAACTCAGCTTGGCGAGTGCCTCGAGAGTCGTCTCGGGACGGGGAAACTCGTCCGCGTCGAAAACCTTCGGATCGCCCTTTCGCTGAGGTATCGACACGGGCAGGATCTCCTCTTTGAAACGGCCACTCGCGATGGCTGCTCCGGCTTTGTGCTGGCTAGCGGCAGAGAAGGCGTCCTGTCTCTCGCGGGTGATGTTGTAGCGCTCGGCGACGTTCTCGGCGGTGATCCCCATGTGCACGTCGCTCAGAGCGCACCAAAGTCCATCGTGGATCATGCTGTCGACTGCCTTTTGGTCGCCCATCCGGTATCCAGCACGCGCCTCTGGCAACAGGTAAGGCGCGTTCGTCATGCTCTCCATGCCGCCAGCGACTAGGACATCGCCGTCACCGGCGCGCACGGCCTGGGCGGCGAGCATCACAGCCTTAAGTCCGGATCCGCATACCTTGTTCACGGTCATGGACGGCACCGTCTCGGGCACGCCCGCCCTCATTGCAGCCTGTCGCGCGGAGTTCTGACCAAGACCAGCTTGCAGCGCGTTGCCCATGATGACTTCATCCACCACGCCGGAGTCGATCCCTGAGCGCTCGAGAGTCTCTCGGATAACAAGCGATCCCAGTTCGGGAGCCGACAGCGGAGTCAACGATCCACTGAATTTTCCAATAGGTGTCCGAACCGCCCCCACGACAACGACTTCTCTAGTCATGACCTTTTGTCTCCCAGAATTAGGCGAACTTGACCCGCTTGCTTGTCGTGCGTCTCTCCTATTTCCCTATGTACTGCGCCTTGCGCTTTCCGAGGAAAGCGTCCATCCCGGCGCGACGGTCCTCGGTCGCGAAACACAGGCCGAACAGCGCCGATTCGATCACCATGGCTTTTTCCAAGTCGAGCTCCGCACCGTCGTGAACTGCTCGCTTGATCATCCCCAAGGCCAGCGGCGCCAACGAGGCGAGCTTGTCGGCCACCTCACGGCCACGCTGCTCCAGAGCATCGGGCGGCAGCACTTCAGTGACGAGGCCTATCCGATAGGCCTCGGCGGCGTCGATCATTTGGCCCGAGAGAAGGAGCCACAGCGCCCGACCCTGTCCGACGAGGCGAGGCAACCTTTGCGTGCCGCCGAAGCCAGGGATGATCCCGAGAGTCACTTCCGGCTGACCGAACTTGGCCCCCTCTGCGGCAAGGCGAATGTCGCAGGCCATCGCCAGCTCCATGCCGCCGCCAAGTGCGAAGCCCTGCACGAGCGCGATCGTCGGCTGGCGGAGCTGCTCGATCTGGCGGAAGACCCTCTGCCCGGCTTCAGAGAAACGTTGACCGTCGTGCTCGGGAAGCTGCGCCATCGAGGCGATGTCCGCCCCGGCGGCAAAGGCTCTGCCTTGGCCACGCAGGATGATGGCCCGAACGTCCGAACGTTCGCCGAGAGCCTCGAAGGCCTCGCTCAAAAGGTTCAAAACGCTCTGATTCAGCGCATTGAGCTGCTCTTCTCTCCGCATGGAGACGACAGCGACTGGACCCTCTACCGCCCAGTCCACGACTCGTTGCTGTCCCATTAATCGGCCCTCCTCGGGCAGGCTCTTCCAAGACGGTTCGAGGCGGCCAGACCAGCTCGTCGGGATCTTGGACACCCTCGGTCTATCAATTCAGTCCTGAAGCGGCCAGAACTCCGCCCGCCAGCGATGTCAAACGACGCAACCGAGTGATCGATACGCCGCGCATGTGGCCTCGACGAGGTTCGCGTAAGTGAGCTCACAGCGAGCGGGTCCTTCTCGCGGCGCCATTTGCGGGGGGTGTTCGACGGCACTGCCCAGCACCACTTGACCCGCCGTCGGAGCCGCTAACCGTCCCTTCGTGAGCGGACCACATGCCGAGTGCCCTTCTCCGGGCTTCCCCCACTGGCCCGGCAACTTACCCCCGGTCATGATAACCCACTTGTGAAAAAACGGACAAGTACCAGGATTCCAGGGTGTGCGGAGCACAGCAGAGCGGACACGGCTACCTAACAGCTTGCTCCGCTCCGCGGCTGTGCCTCATCGTCGCGATGCGGGCCGCGGATGAGATACGAAGAACTGGGACAGTCGGCGCCGCCGACGGTGCTGCAGGCCGGTGCCACTCCGAAGGCTTCCTCTGCTCCTCGGTCCGAAGTGATCTCTCCTCGACGCTTGTCCTCGGTGGGCGACGTAGGGCAGGACCAATCAAATCGTCGAAACGCCCAATTGGTATTGGATTCTCTTGTCAGTAAGCTGGACGGTACATAACCAACGCGAGCCGACGCTGTCTCGCCCCGCTCGCCAGAGCTGCAGGTGGTGATCGTGGAATCTGTCGAAGTCTCTCAACAACGCGAGATAAGGACTGCCATCCCCGGGCCTAAGTCCTTGGAGCTCGCCGCCCGTAGGAAGGCGGCGCTGCCAGCCGGAGTCGGTGCAACGATGCCGATCTTCGCCGAGCGAGCAGCCGGCGGGATCGTGGTGGACGTGGACGGCAACTCGTTCATCGACCTTGGCGGAGGTATCGCGGTCTTGAACGTCGGCTCGAGCGCTCCCTTGGTTGTCGAGGCCGTGACAGAGCAGGTCAAGCGGTTTACCCATACCTGTTTCCAGGTGACAGGCTATGAGGGCTACATCAGCCTCGCCGAACGGCTCAACGCCCTCGCGCCTGGCAAGACGGAAAAGCGCAGTTTCTTCGTGAACTCTGGTGCCGAGGCAGATGAAAATGCCGTCAAGATCGCCCGGTCGTTCACAGGCAGGCAGGCCGTAGTCGTCTTCGACCACGCTTTCCACGGCCGGACGCTGCTCACAATGACTCTCACCGCCAAAGCCATGCCCTACAAGTCAGGCTTCGGACCCTTCGCGCCCGAGGTCTACCGCGTGCCATTCAGTTACCCCTACCGCTGTGCAGCTGGGGCGAGCGCCGAGCATTGCGGGGATGCCTGTGCGGACCTGGCGATCGAGGCGATGAACAAGCAGATCGGTGGTGAGCGCATCGCCTGCGTACTCGCTGAGCCCGTCCAGGGCGAGGGTGGGGTCATCATCCCAGGTGACAACTTCCTGCCCCGCATCGCCGAGTACTGCAGGGAGCACGGCATCGTCTTCATCGCCGACGAGGTCCAGGCCGGTATGGCCAGGACGGGAAAGATGTTCTCTTGTGAGCACTTTGGCCTCGTCCCGGACCTGATCACGACGGCAAAGGGCCTTGGTGGCGGCATGCCCATCGGAGGGGTCACAGGTAGAGCAGACGTCATGGACGCCGTTCACCCCGGCGGCCTGGGGTCGACCTTCGGCGGCAACCCAGTCTCGTGCGCCTCGGCGCTTGCTGCGATCTCGGAAATCGAGTCGAGGGACCTCGTTGGCCGAGCCCGGCACTTGGGCGAGATCTTCAAGGCCCAGCTCTCGAGCCTGCCCGAGGACGTGCCACTTGTAGGAGACGTCCGCGTCATAGGGGCTATGGCCGCCATCGAGTTCGTGACCGACCAGAAGTCTAAGACTCCCAACCCCGGTGCGGTCTCGAAGGTTCTCGCCGCCTGCCACGCTGAGGGACTCATCTTGTTGAAGGCCGGTACCCACGACAACATCGTCCGCCTCCTGCCTCCGCTTGTCATCTCAGACGAGCTCTTGGAAGATGGCCTTTCGGTCCTCGAAAAGGCCATCCGGACCCTCTAAGAGCGGGTCAGCCAAGCCGGCAACGAGCCGCTGACACACTTTTGGCCATCGCCAGCGCGAAGCGGGAAACGAAGAGGCAATTGGCGGCGATGAGCAGCATTTCACCGACACTTGGGACCAGAAGACGTAGCTGGTCCCAAGTGTCGGCAACATCGGGCCCTTTATGCGAAGGCGGCCCTTTATAGAGACCAAACCACGAACCCAAACGTGTAGTCGCGTCGGAGTTGACAAGCCCACTTGGGTGTGGTCACCTGAGCTTTGCCTGATGAATAGCAGCCTTGAGCCGAAAGGTTCCGGTGCGGTGGGCTCCATATCACAGGCCTCGTCTGGCTGTCTGAGCAACGACGGCGAGAGGCATCGGTGATGGGCGCACGACTGGAGGCAGCTATGGAGTTCCGTTACACAACCGAGCAGGACCTCTACCGGCAGTCGATTCGCGAGTGGCTCGTCAAGAACCTTGAGCCACGAGCCCGCAGCATCGACGAGGCCGAGGACGGCATCCCGGACGACATCGTCGAGGGCATGCAGGAGCTGGGCATATTCGGGGTGACAATTCCTGAGGAATACGGCGGATGTTCCGTTCCGGGCGAAGAACTGATCTACGCGATGATCACAATCAACGAGATCGCCCGTGCGGATCTTTCCATGTCGACGCCTGTCTACACGCTGCTCGCTCTCGGATGGGCGTACATCCTCAACAAGTACGCCACTAAGGAGCTCAAAGACGAGGTCCTCCCTGCGATCGCCGCGGGCAAAGCGTTCGCCGGGATCAATACGACCGAGCCCGGTGGGGGCTCTGACCTCGCCGCCATAAAAACGACTGCGATCTGGGACGAGGCCAAACAGGTCTATGTCTTGAACGGAGAAAAGGCATACGTTTCCGGTCCCAAGGAATGCGCCAAACTAGGTCCGCCGAGCGGACACTGCACGCTGGTCAAGACAGATCCGAACGCCGGGCACAAGGGCATGACGTTCATCTGGGTACCTGCGCACCTGCCGGGGATCACCTGGACGACCTACCGGGACATGGGGCGTATGGGCCTTTCGACCGGTGGATGGATCTACAAGGACGTCGAGCTGCCGCGCAAATACCTGTTGGGCGAAGAGGGAAAGGGCTTCTACGCGAACATGGACGGCTTCAATGCCGCCCGCGTGCTTGTCGTGGCAGCCTGCCTGGGTGGTGCCGAGAAAGCTCTCGAGATCAGCGCCGACTACACGCGCCAACGCCAGTCCTTCGGCAAACCGCTCGGCAAGTGGGAAGCGATCTCTTTCGAGATGGCAAACGACTGGATGTTGCTCGACATGTTGAAGTTGAACCTGCAACGTGGTGCCTGGATGATCAGCGAAGAAAACAAGAGCCCGGGTACTTTCGGGCGCAAGGAGATCAACAAGGTCATCGCAACATGCAAGTGCCTCGCTCCGACGCTCTGCCACGACGTCGCTCGACACGGGATGATCTATCACGGGGCCTTCGGCTACACCAAGGAGACGCCGCTCGAGATGCTGCTGCGCGGCGCCATGAGCTACGAGGTCGGAGCAGAAGGTGGGCTGAACATCATGCGGGGCATCATCGCCCGTGACATGTGGGGCGACACCCATAATCCCTTCACTGCCTAAGTCGCGAAACCACGGGCTTGAGCCACAACTTCGCCGACAGCTCCTGGACGCTCAGCCCCTCGCCCTGGCGTTGCGCTGCTAGAAAGGCCGGGCCGGTGAAATTGGGTGCCTCCCCCTGGCAAGTTGAGAGCTCCTTTCGAGCAGAACCTTGTCTCCGCGACCTGTGCACCGTGTTGAGTGATATCGCGCGCCAAAGAGTGCCCGCGACTTGCCGCCACAACCCCAGCGCCGGGACGCAGCTCCTCGACGAGGACGCTGGTCCGGGCCCGCCGCGCGCCTCATGGGCACCGTTTTTGGCTAGCGTGTCGAAACTTTTTCGAAATAGCCCCGCCGAAAGACGCAGGAGAGCTCCTAATGGTCTAAGGCGTGGCCAAAATAGCCAGTGATGCGGATGAAGCGAGAGGCACAATGAACGTTGCCGCCAACCACGGACGATAAGTGTTGGAGCTGGGCAAAGAGCATCATCTTGTCATCGACAACGAAACTCGCCGGATCGTTCACAAATAGAGTGGCTGCCTGTAGGCGTACCAAGCGGATCTCTTCGAGCTGAACTAGAAGACGACGTGGTGGTTAACTGGGAGGGCTGCTTGGAGTGCGGTACCTGCCTGATCTGCTGTGACGATCGCGCCTAGTCATGGCACTACCCGCGGCGCCAGGTCAAGGTGCGGTCCGCAATTCGCATGAGCTAAGGCTCCCCCTGCCTGAGCGTCACCGGAGGAAGAGTGAATGGGCGTGAAAATCATCGTCTGTGTGAAAACGAACCTGGACGTCGAGATGGTGCGCGTGAGGAACCGCGAACCGGTGCTGGAGGCGATCCCTTACAAGGTCGGAAACCTCGACAAGAACGGCCTTGAGGCCGCCATCCAGATCAAAGAGCGGGGCGCCGAGGTGACTGTGGTTGCCCTGACGGTCGCCGAGTCCAACGGCCGCATCAAAGAGACCGTGAAAGAAGTGCTGGCAATCGGCGCCGATGAGGCTGTGATCGTCTCGGACTCGGGCCTCACCAACACCGACCAGGCTGGGGTGGCGACCACGCTTGCCGCCGCCGTACAACACATTGGCGGAGCCGACCTGCTGCTATTCGGCGAAGGGTCAACCGACAACTACAGCGGCCAGGTCGGCGCACGTGTCGCCGAGATCCTCGGAATGCCTCAGATCGGCTATGCCCGCAAGGTGGAGCTCGCTGGCCCCGGCGTACGCGCCGAAAGAATCATGGACGAAATGGTCGAGACCTTGGAAGCACCCCTGCCTGCCGTCGTGACCGTTGTGAGCGAGATCAACGAGCCACGTATCCCGAGCCTCATGAACATAATGAAGGCAGGCAAGAAACCGGTCCTCGAATTGTCCCTCAGCGACTTGGGCCTGGACGCCGCATCGGTCGCCAGACAGAAGACGATCCTGTCCAACCTCGCGGACGAGCAGGATCGAAAGCACATCATGCTCGAGGGTGACGCCTCTTCTCAGGCGGCCGGCCTCGTCGACGCACTTATCAGAGAAAGGGTCCTCGGGAGGTAACGATGGCGGAGATCCTTGTCTACAGCGACAGGTGGGAGCTCGGTCGCGAGCTGGTCTTTCAGGGCAGGCAGTTCGCCCGCAAGCTCGGGCTGGGCCTCTCCGCCGCTGCCCTGGGCGCGGGAGCCGAAGACATAGCGCCTGAGCTGGCCGCATTCGGCGCCGACCGTATCTACTTGAGCGAACATGTCGCCCTCCAGGGGCTACAGCCCGAAGTCGTGGCCGAGGCGCTGGCGCAGATAGCAGAACTGGTGAATGCGACTTACGTGCTCATCTCCTCGACGCGGCGCGGCAAGGACCTCACCGGTCGACTCGCGCAACGGCTCGGTGCTGGGGCCGTCACTGACACCAACGCCATGACGGTCGAAGATGAACAGCTCGTCGGCAAGCGGTACGCGCTCGGCGGGAACACGGTTGCTGAGGAACGTATCGAGACCCCAGTCAAGGTGTTCGCCGTCGTTCCGAAGACCTTCGAGGTCGGGCTCCTCGAGGCAGGTGCAGGCGAGCCTTACCGTCCCGAGCTCTCGCTTTCGCCCTCGAAGGTCACAGTTGTCGACAGGCACGCCCGTGAGTCTCAAGCAGTGAACCTGGAGGTTGCGCCCCGCATCGTCGGCGTTGGACGCGGTTTTGCCAAGCGCGAGGACTTGGACATGGCGCGTTTGTTGGCTACGGCTCTTGAGGCTCAAGTCGGCTGCACCAAGAGCCTCGCCGACTTTCGGTGGCTTGGCGAGGAGCACATCATCGGCCTCTCGGGTGCCAGGACAAAACCCGACTGCTACATCGCCCTCGGCATCAGCGGCCAGGTCCAGCACACGGTTGGCATAAGTCAGGCCAAGGTGATCGTCGCCGTGAACAAGGACAAGGATGCGCCGATCTTCCAGCTCGCAGATTACGGAATCGTGGGCGATATCTACGAGATCGTGCCTGCCCTCATGGAGAGCCTCAAGGCATAGAAACAGGGGCTCGGTCAATGTTCCTTGTATCGGCCAAACCCTTCAGGTTGCCCGCTCGGTCCGCGCCGTAGCGCAGACGGTCGATGAGGCACACGACGATGCGCTGGCTGTAGGCAACTCCCTCGTCCGCTACGGGCAGGCACAGTTTGGCGCCGGCGCTGCAGCGTTCCGACTCGTTGAGCCTGCGTTAGATCGACTCTCAGCCGCAGGGATTTACGTAGACGGTCTTCCATTCTGTAAAGAACTCCCTCGCAGCCTTGCCCTGCTCGCGGGACCCGCTTGAGGAGCCCTTCATGCCCCCAAAGGGGACCTGGAATTCGACGCCGGCCGTTTCGTCGTTGATCTTCACGATCCCAGCCCGAACGTCGCGAGCAAAGCGGAGAGCCGACGCGAGGTCTGTCGTGAACACGCCTGCAGAAAGTCCAAAGGGGGTGTCGTTCGCCACGGCCACGGCCTCTTCGTACGAATCAACGGGCAGGAGGGCGGCGACAGGCCCAAAGATCTCCTCTCGCACTGCTCGGCTTTCTTGAGGCAGGCCTACCAGTACCGTGGGGGGAACGAAGTACCCACCTTCTGGCCTATCGGACTCCCCACCGGCGAGGACCTCGGCTCCATCCTTGCGGGCTATGTCGAGATAGCTCGTGACCGTCTCGAATTGCTCCTCGCTCGACAGGGGTCCCACCTTGGTAGCCGGGTCAAGTGGGTCGCCAACTGGCCAGGACGTGGCGACACGCGCCAAGCGTCGCGCGAAGTCGTCGAACACCGATCGGTCCACGATGACGCGGCTCGTCGCCGTGCACTTCTGGCCCGTAGAAAGAAAGGCTCCGCGAGCGACCTGCTCGGCCGCATGGTCGAGATTCGCATCGCGAAGAACAACGGCGGGATTCTTACCGCCCAGCTCGAGCTGCACTTTCTTGCCGTGCTGTACCGCCGCGACCTGCAGCTTTCGTCCGATCTCGTTCGAACCGGTGAAGCTCAAAGCCGCCACAGCCGGGTGCGACACAAGCACATCTCCCACGAGTGATCCCCGCCCGAGGACAAGGTTGAGAACTCCCGGAGGAAGGCCGGCGTCCCTCAGGGCGGTGGCCAAGTGAACTGCTGTCAGGGGGACGATCGTGGCGGGCTTCCACACGACGGAGTTGCCGTATGCCAAGGCGGGGGCGATCTTCCACGCCGGGATGGCTATTGGGAAGTTCCACGGAGTGATGATTCCGACAACACCAAGCGGCTCCCTACGGGCGTAGAGGAAAGTTGCCGCGTTCGCACTCGGGTAGGTCTCGCCATCGGGCTCCAAGGTCTGAGCCGCGAAATAGCGGAGGACGGCTACCGCCCGGCGCGTCTCCCCGATGGACTCCGCCAGCGCCTTACCCTCCTCGCTGGCCAGACCCCGCCCTACCTCGTCGGCTCGCGCCTCCAAGAGGTCCGCCGCCTTCCGGAGGATCTCCCCGCGAGCAGGCGCTGGGGTGTCGCGCCAGCCCGCAAAAGCCTCCTGAGCCCGGGTTACCGCCTGGGTCATCAAGTCCGCGTCGCCGAAGCTCACCTCTGCGACGACAACCTCAGGTCGTGTCGGGTTGCGGTCTACACCGTTCATCTCGCCCGACAACCACTCGCCACCAACCAGGGAAGACAGCTGCGTTATTGCCATTGATAGTCAGGGGCGTGGCTTCCGAACTACGGACCCGTCTCCCCGGCCCCCTTTCAGTTCGTGCGAGCGGTAATCCGCGCGCGGCTTATGACGGTCTTGTCGAGGTTGCAAAGACGCAAAGCGGTCCCGATCTCGTGATACCGCCGGGATCGCAAAGCAGGGACGGGTCGGAGTATCGGCTCGACCTCGAGATGGGTCGCGACCTCGGTTGCCCAGTTCTTCGCGTGAAGCCTCTGAAGCGATCGGGGCTCATGCTGGCGATGTGCTCAGAGGTGCGCGAGACCTGGTCGCGGACCACCCCAGCCGGTCCTGCAACTGCCGGTGCGGTCCGGTTCTCAGGACTCAACACAAAACGAAACGTACCACCAGAAGGCACCCTCGCCCACCTCAAAGCACACAAAGATAGGCCAAAGGCTGTTTGTCATATGTCTGACCCATCCTGTCGACAACGTCGATAAGTTCCGTCGTTCGCGGATAGAGTCCTTCGGCCCTTGGCGAGTGGGGCCATAGTAACTAGGGTGCGAGTGTAGGTGGCGACATGGCAAGTCGTTGCCTGCGCCGCAAAATGGCGGCGACACCCAGGGAATCGCCGAGCACATCCCAGCGAGCCTCTGAGCAGCCGGACACCTTTCTGACCAGTCAATAGCAGTCTGCTTGACACCCTGGTCACCGACGACCAGGGGCGCGTTATGCCGAAAGGAGTAGCTCAATGGACTTGGAGAAGTACCGCCCGTTGTTCATCGGTGGGGAGTGGGTCGATCCCGTAAAAGGCGAGACCCAGGACGACCTCAACCCGGC
>Ga0182030_10011829_pt1 | contig 17567 bp, 22 predicted proteins | sample 812S3MmetaG_FD_121299 | JGI IMG/M metagenome (GOLD analysis project Ga0182030, IMG submission 121299) | Permafrost microbial communities from Stordalen Mire, Sweden - 812S3M metaG (Illumina Assembly) | ecosystem: Environmental > Terrestrial > Soil > Wetlands > Permafrost | place: Sweden...
AAAGGTTGCATCTCACACCTTTGCCCCACTTTCTAGGCACGTAGCCTAGCTTCTCGCCAGGAGTCGCAGGCCGTGATGCGATTTCAGATAGTTTTGTGATGATGAAAGACTAAGTTATACCCTATCCGAACTTCCCGAGAAAGCTGTGTTTGAGATTAGTAGTCTTTCAAAGTCGAACCATGGTTCAACCTGGTGTAATGTCAGTGTTACGGAATATATCTGGTGGAGTGTGGGGTCGAAAACAGCAAATTCTGCGCGAGTTCAATATTTCCTAAGGGGCAGCGGAAAATCTTTACCATAAAGTTTAATTTATCTGAGCATTTGAGCATAGTTCGATGGGGGCTGAAGTTCGGGCTACGGGTGGCTGATTGGGAGACTAGATCCTCTTCCTTCGTGAAACGCCACCCCATAGCCCCAATCGGGATTTTAACCTTCTTTGATTAAGCGATGTCGTGCATAAAAGCGATTTTTGGCCAAAGGGATCCTACCTAATTAGCGCGGTCAATGGGCCACAGTGTTGTTCTTGGCTAGAACCGGTGTCTACGCTAGCATGCTACGGGCGTGATATTTCCTGAATCCTGAGGGAAGAGTAGCCTTCCTACACTTAGAATCTTCCATTCAGGTTCTCGAACCGAATCATATAACTTTACTCATTAACCTCAAAATTGTTGTTCTCGAAACATAAAAATCGTATTCTTTTTTGGGGGACCGAAGGTCAGAGCCCCTTTCAATTGTTAACATGCGGGCCAGCATTCTTGCCAGCATCCTAGCAATATTTGCTTATACCAGTGCATTACCTACTGGAGAAGGGACCGCGTCAGAATCATCAAATAGTCAAGGCACAAAGTCCGAAAATGACAAGTTCCAAGGACTCAACTCCCCCGTCTCGTATTCAACTTCCTCAAGCCCTTTTCGTGAAAGCGAGCTACTTCCAAGGGCTCGCAAACCCAAGAAGGTATTGTCATTACTTCCAGCACTTGAGTGTAGAGGACGAGAAGCTTCAACCTCAGGAGACACCACCGATTTCGAACTCTGGGGCCACATGGTAAAAGTGAAGCAGAACAAAAAGCTCAGGAAGGGCGCATTGTGGTATGGGCGCTCCGCCGACAACATTCGAAAAGAGTTTGCCAAAAAATTTCAGATTCTCGGCGACAACTACCAAAGTTTCCCTGATAGTGAACTCCGCCTGTTTCAATACAACATAACAGCCAAGAGGACGGATGGGAAACCATTTGGGGCGACATTGATGGATGTAGGAATCATGCTCACGGAGCTCGGGGAAGGCCATATCAGAGAAGTTAAATGCATTAGTTTTGACTCGCCAGAAGACTCCCCAGAAGACCCGCTGCATTCACCTGCTGCCCCAGATACTACTGGTGAGATCTTGCATACCAATGTGTCAAAATCCCAGTCTAACCAAGCCTTGGGAAAACACTTACATGAAGATGATGGTGAGTCGAGTATGGAACAAGGAACCAACCAACCTGAGCCTAAGCGGGTGAAGATACAGCAGACGCCTTCCGGTTTGTGAGTAAGAATTGAATGCCTGATGCAGGGAGTCCACCTAGTTGAAGATGGAAGATAGTATGTAGTTTCAAGATTACAATAACGGTGTGGTGATTGAAGGATGCTCAGCAAGATAAAGTTTTTGCGTTTAATGCGCCGAGGTTCAATTTACATTGTGTTCTGTAGTGATGGTTTTCGTAGTTTACTCTGTCAATGCTTAGTTTTGAACAGCGAGGTACACAAATTTTTATATATTGCGGATGCTTCACTTGCCGTAATGTTTTGTATGAATCACATGCATGAATTACATGAGGTTGAATATCTTTTGGAATCCCTACTTGATTTTTCCATGTCCCATTGACCACTTTACGTCAGATAAGTGCCGGTTTTCGTTACCATGACCCATATGACTTCGGCAATATCCATGTTCCGACACAGCCCCTATTCCTTCGCCTACGTAAAGTGACTGCTAGTCTCGAAACTTATGTGCGATTTGAGTCAAATAGCTTGGCTTTAATTATAAAGCTAAGGAATTCCCTGTCACAAAAAGTCAAGGATGCGGGTCTAGTCAAAGCGCTTAAATAGTCCCTTAAAATTGAAATCTTCGTAGGATTTATAAATCCTCATGGATTGCTTCGTTCTTCCACTTTATGATTACTAGCGAGATATACTTACCTTGGGGATTTTCTATATGATGCAACTGTATATCTTTTCATTTCGAGGACAGCCGGATCAAATTTTCACTTGTAAGAAAATATTTCCAACTTCGTCACAATGCGCGTCATCAAACTATTACAACTGATTTCATTTTCTCTTCTGGTTAGTGGTCTTCCTAGACCCGGTGCCTCAGAAATGAATTAAAAACTAAAGCTTACGGTTCATACCGGTGGTTTCGAAAAACCCGTTCCACCTTTAAACTTACCCAGAATTGCCTGCAGTGGAATACGATCTAAGCATGGTACTGGCCTAGCTGATTTCGTAGTTGAATTTGAATCGGAAAGACCAGAAGATCGGACATATGGGAAATTTTGTGGGAGCCCCGCAACTGTGGGGGATGAGGACCAACCATGGTAGGGAGATAACGGGGAAAGTGTGCGACGAGAGCTGGAGCACTTGCCCGATAACAAAGGCAAATTGAAGCAGCCGCCCAAGTTCACTTACGCCGAATTACCACCGCTAGACAATCATTCTAAGAGTCGCTTTCGATTATCATGGACTTCTGAAGCCGAGGAGGACTTGGAAGATACCTTGGTGGAGGTGGAGGATGTGTTTGTGGAAACTTGGCCTGGCCATTTTGATGATGCAATCGACTGTTCACAGCTCTTAGAGCACAGCCCAGGGCCAAAACCTGGACATGTTACGCCCCCCTTGTCTTCCTCGGATAATTCTAAGGATGGAAAAGGACCTGACTCAGCAAGTCCGTCGAAGAATAAGTCTCCAGGCTCAAAGACAACTGCGAAGCGACCTCTTGGTGATGGCGATAAAGCTGAAAAATCAAGCCCTGACAAGAAGTCTAAGACGGGACACTAATCGTGAACAACGCTTTGGTCAATAACCATTTTTGAAGGTCCAAAAAGTGACGGTGTGGTATACCTTAGGAGAATTGCTTCATGTTACTGCTGTCATGAATTGTAAATACACAATCAAAATCCACCCTCAATGTATTGCATCTGCTTTTTGCGTAATCGTTTGTCAAATATACAAGTTTCAAGTGAAGTACCACATTAGTAACTAGTGAAGCATAATAAAACGTGGACACAACGACACAAACCCAATCCCTCTCGCACTCGCACCTAAAGAAAGCTTCCATCATTCAGAGAAGAGGCATCTCCAAAATACTAAAGCTGGGATGAAGAAAGAGTCTGCTAATCAGAAATCTAGGAAAGACGACCATTCAAAGATTCAAACACCTCTAATGCATGGGATTCACCTGGAAATAGTGCCGAAGCCGACAATCAATTCTCAAGTGGTGAAATCTCACATAGCACCCTTCATCACTGGTATCCCTATTCTTCCAAGCCTACTTTGATACTGAGTCATATTTGAGAGAAGAGTGTCCTGCTGCAAGAGATTTTAACGAGAAAAAGCCTAGTATGATGAAATTTATGTAAATCGATGCAAAGCTTTTGAAGTATGCTATAAATTTAAGATTGGGTCATCGAACAGCGGTATCTTTTTCTCAGACTGACAGACTACGTAGATAAATGGCAGGCGTGTCTTCTAACTCGCCAAATTCATACGACAAGTCATACTCTTGCTTCATTCTTGACTTTTATTATAGAATATTAAAATTTCTGTGGAGTATGGCAAGAACTTGGACGCATCATGTAATATTTTATTTCTTCCACGGACAAGCACCTTTGCCATGAACACATTTATATTATGACTCTGCTCTATTCTAGACAAAACCAGGTTTTGTTATTGGAGGCATATTCATCTTTCAATTTGCCTCAAAATTATCTGATGAAGCGATATGTTCTAGACCTGTCAAGTCTCAGTTTTACCGCTGTTTGTGGCCGGATTAGACGAGGGTGGCTCGGTGACAGGGCGGATATGATGGAGCTGAATCCCCGGAATAGTGAAAGTGCGAGACGAGCCGCTGAAAAGCCCCACTAAGCTAGCGAACGCGGCCTGGAGTTTCTCCTCAGCTGTCCTCATTTCATACTCTAACTTGATGAAGTCTTTCTTTGCGGGATCAGCTCGATCAGAATGGGCCTAATTGAAATGGCTCAATATTCTGGTATCGCATTTAGGAAGATAGTGCTCCACGAAGCGGCCGGGAACGGGATGCGTAGCTTTTTCTATAGTCCATCGGACCCCGCTCTTGCTATATAAAGTACCCAAGAAACTGTTGGAAATTTGCAAGTTGCAGGAGAGTCTTGGTTCGAATAACCTCTTCCTACTGACCTTGATTCAAATAATTGACCACGCACTTTCTACTCCTTTCATGATGTCTACGACTCAGGGATCCGATCCCTACAAATACCAGTGGGCGAGATATGTTGCACGGGAAAAGCTCGAATCCGACTTCCAGATTCTGAGAAGCAAGCTCAGCGATCCATCAAATAATACACCCGTACCGTCAACCCTTTCGGAGTTTGCGTTTGATTACTTCCCGAAGTCTGAGGTAAAAAAGTTTACCGGACCTAAACCTTCTACCCGAGGAAAGTTCAAAGTCGGGATTGTAGGAGCAGGATGTTCAGGATTATTTACTGCAATGATTATCGACTTTCTCAACAAGAAAATACCGGGTCTTGATATCAAATATGATATCTTGGAAGCTGCGGGCGAAGACAGACTCGGTGGGAGGCTATACACTCATAAGTTTTCGGAGAAGGAGCATGATTACTATGATGTTGGAGCAATGAGATTCCCAAAGAACAAAATCATGGAAAGGTTGGTTAATATTCTTCATATTTCCAAGACATCTCTGACATGCTTGCGCAGAACATTCCACTTGTTCGAGCATTTAAAGCTTACAACTAAATTGATTCCTTATTATCTCGAAGATCATCGCGAAGTTTGCCCGACGTACTTCAACGACAAGCTTTGGGTCGGCCCACCCACCGAGAGCAACGACCCGTATAAGATCAACGAAGGATTGCCGGATCATGATAAGATTCCAGAAGAGTATGTATTTGATATAACTCCTGCTACTATGGAATCATGCCGGGGATATGATCCAAAATCTCTTACTTACAAGAATCACAGACTCATTAATCAACGTCCGTCAGACGTAATTGACACAGTGATCAAAGAGTTCAAAGTAAAGTTGAAGGATGACCTAGATAGTCCTAAGCTCAAGACTGAGGGATGGGATATGTTGATGAAGGCGGATTTCATGAGCACTCGTCAATTTTTCTATTCGTAAGTTCCTGGGCCCCGTTCATGACTTTCTCACATTAATTCTTCATAGGAAGGAAAATAAAGACCTTGGTATTCCCCCAGGACCAGGTCTAAGTTTCAATACTGTGGAATGGCTGGAGACATTTGCCTAGTTAGTACTTTAGCTCAATTCTGATGAAACCCACAGAGAGCAGAGCTGATATTAGCGAAGCGCTACGGGATGGTACAACCAATCGCTATCGGAAACTGTGCTGGAGTCTTTGGATTTTGACGTAGAAGGGAAAACATCAGCAACTGACACCAGATGGTCGTGCCTCGACGGCGGGACTCAGCAAGTCGCCATAGAAATGGCCAAAAAACTCAAAAAGCAGCCGGAATTCAATACTCAAGTGTCGGCCATAGCTGTTGATAAAGAACACGGTACGCTGAAGCTTTCGACGAAACGAACTGACGGATCCCGTTTACGCGAACAGAGAGAGTATTTTGCGGTCTTCAATTCAACGACCTTGGGCGCTCTTCAACGCATGGACCTCACTGAAGCGGGGTTACTTTACGGTACGAAGCAAGCAATCCGGTCATTGAGCTATGGCGCATCCTGCAAAGTTGGCATGAAGTTCAAAACCGCATGGTGGATGAAGGAACCTCACAACATCAACTTAGGTGGTATCGCCAAGACAGACTTGCCACTTCGAGTATGTGTTTATCCGTCGTATAATGTGCTAGACGACAAAGATAAATCAGCAGTCTTGCTCTGTTCCTATACCTGGGCCCAAGATGCCCAGCGTATTGGATCCCTGATCTCTCCCGACTCGCCCGACAACGAGGAAGATCTCAAAGAAGTTCTGTTCCACAATCTTGCTCTTCTACATTCTATTAAGGATAACAAGGATAGCTACAATGAGGTATTAGACAAGATCAAGGAACAATACATCACTCACCACGCCTATGATTGGTACAACGACAACAATCAGTCTGGCGCCTTCGCATATTTCGGACCAGGCCAGTTCTCGTCCATGTGGCCAGAGATCACCAAACAAAACGGCTGGCTCTTTTTCATTGGCGAGGCAGCCTCTGCACATCATGCTTGGATTGTTGGCGCACTTGAAAGTTCCGTCAGAGCCGTGTACCAGATGCTTGAATCGTTGCATTTGCAGGACCAGGACCCACAGTACACGGCATATACTGATGCAATGGAGCTTTTGGAGAAAGACGATAAGTCTTCTTGGCCATTTGGACCTCTGCCTAAGGAGATGCCAGAGAGGCAGAAGGGTGCGGCGAAGGATGATGATACGCGGACTAATGTTCCAGAGAAGGATAAAGATTTGACGTTTACTGCTGCGCAAACAATTTTGAGCTTCTTGGAACTTGCAGCTGAATAGACCTCAAATAAAAAGGTGAGGAAAAGCTAGTGGGTCGTGGAATTGGAAAATGATCCCTCATATGGTGGACTGTTTATGATGTCGGTGTATAGCAGACCTGGTACAAAATTAGCGTAGTTGGTACTTGCTATAATATAATGAAATCTTCCTTTCCCGATTTCGATACATTCTACTTCACAGCTCTAAGGTTATCTTAGCCAAACAAAAGGCCCCAAGTTAGCATTGTGCTATTTGGTGGTACTGACAGACCAGTGGAACCGCTGCTATTATTATTATTTTTTGACTCACTCGCTCACTAATGTAGTTCATTCCCACATCAACTGGCTCACTTTGGTGAATCAATTCCTCAAATTTGTTTCAATGTTTTAACTTGAACATACGCCGTAAACCTTTCGAGACACCCCATCTCAAACCTAACATATTTCTACTCAGCCCCTCATTAAATTAGCAACCACGCTTTCAGTCTTCGAGCATCCTAAAGCCCCCCTAGCCGAACTTACCTATCATTGAGATCCTCTGATGGATGCCTTCACGCAGCTTAGTACGGCTTTTCCATTCACTGCTATTCTTTGGCAAATTGTTCAAGGGCAACTCAGCTCCGATTTGCAATTCCGCTATTCGGTCTTGATTTCCTTTGGAACAAATCAAGTGGGGAAGAGATGAGCTCGACTTCACTGAGCGGATAGAATGTATGCAGAAGCTGTAGGTAGATTTAATTTTTCCTGGGAAGGATTCAGCGAGAAACAAAAAGTGAGCGGTTCTGGTGGTGGAAGGACACCTTTCATAAAATGGCGTAGTAATATGGGTGAGCTGCAAGGTCAATAGCGCTAGGAACTCGATGGGTATTCATCAACTATCACAACCCAAACTCGGAAACCTTTTAGCGTAGAAATTTCAGTCTGGCATAAAATGTTGAGAAGGAAAAAGGAACTGGATAAAGATAGGGAATCTGGGAAATGGGGAAAGGAGTTCAGGGATGCAGTGGAAATAGAGCAAGACAGATCGCCACTGCAAGATTATGAATGCTTGAGCTGTCCAATGAAAGTATATAAATGAAAATTGATGGGAGGTTAGCGACGCGCGCAATCTTTAGAAGCAACAGCCGGCGTGTTCGATCTCCATCGTCGCTTCCGATTCGGTTTATGAGGGCACAGCGAGCCGCACGTAGAGAGAACACCATACCGAGCGGCTGAAGATCGGCCTACCTAGCAGGAACGAATTGGCTGGTACCTAGTGGCAGCCCGGGAGCCCGAAAGGACCGTTGAAAGTTTATGATTTCGTGACAACAGGTTGTCTATCGAGAAGCAGGACATCACAAGAGGAAGAGCTAAGATGGGGCCAAAGGTTGGAACGTATAAAGGGCAGAACCGTAATTGTATCAGACAAGGCCAAAGGGGCCACCGTATAGCCATTGAAAAGCTTCAGCCACGCCAATTCTAAGATACGGCATCTGAATCCTGCCTTCTTCTCAAATCGCGTCTTCCCCTCGTAGACCAAGCTAGCCTCCATAAGCCGAGTATCATAGGCAACAAGCAATAAACGACATCAATCGGAGTAGAAGCCTCAATGCAGTACATGTTGTCCGAAGCACTATTTAGAAAAGCAATCCAAATCGTCCAACTCTCAATGAACATGATCAAAGTTGCAAATGCGCCACAGAATAAGAACGCCAGCCAGGCTTTTGTCTTGGAGTTCTTACTTTTGCAGGCAAGACAAAGTAGAAAGATGAGAGTAACTAATCCATTCAGGCATATCACGATCACCAAACCGTTGGCCCCAACCTGCATATCTGGACAATTGCTAGGGTTTCCTTCCGATGTCCCAAGTGTGGTACAAGGTGTACTCGACTGGTAATACTCTGAAGATTGAACGTCTATTTGGTCCCACAGGAGTTTTTATTCCAAAGAAACTGATGAAGAATTCCGTAATGAAAGTAACAGCCGCTGTATCCAAATATCCGTTTATCTTGGAATTCAAGTTCGGTTCGCTATTCTCGTTCCAATGCGATTTAAACATCATGCCTAAATTGATCCAAATAATCCAAATGGCTGCTCGAGGCCGTGTTGACCATTGCTCTATAAGCACCCAACGATTCATATTCGGGCGAGTCCTCGTTATCAGGATACCTGTAATGAGGGGAGCCGAAAGTGATATCACGACAGAGCCTATGACTGACATTGTGAAAGGCTAGAATTTGACTTCGGTATATAGAGGATCTTCTGTATCAGATTGATTTGCCATGGATGGCCATAATCGACTCAAAGCCTTGCGACTCCAGCTCCATACTTGTTGCTTCTGCCTGTAGAAGAGCGGACCTGCAGTGATGACGGCAATAATAGTTGAGACTATGTTGTAGACCGCGAGCATGCCGATGATCGTTCCATGAGGTCTACATTTCATTCCTGGTTCTTTTTAGAAGCAGCCATTGAGGTAAAATGTATGCTGTATTGTTGCTGGCCATGGAGCAAATGACGTGAACTATCTTCGTGACTACTCATATGTGGGGAATAAAGATGAAAAGGACCGTGATCTGAGTCAAAGTGTATGAAATTATTTCAAAAATATTAAAAGCCGTCTGGAGAACAACAACGACGGTGCATGTTGGCTCTGTGCCGCCGCCCGACGTGAGGGTTGGAAACAATGATGGTGGTGGCTGTGGAACAGGCGAGCAAATGAAAGACTATACTGAATCTCACGCGCAAGAGATCCCCGTAATCCGAAAGACTCACCGAAAAATACTAGAACCCACAAGGCATTATTGGTTAATTCTTTATCTCTACAAGTTTCAAGTTCGGACAACGAATTGGGGTCAGTGACACAGCAGGATGCAACCATTCGCTTTTAAGCTTGGACGGGAATATCGTGAGCGGCGGTTCGGACCTTGAAGACTGATACCGCGTATCTATCGCATACATACACCTACTGCGGAATGATTAAGCACTTGATGAGACTTGTTATCATTAATATCGCTAGATATGTTAATTGAGATATGCATTCCTGAGAATCGGAGGGTCGCGGTCTCTCATGTCTATACCTTCTTCCTAAGCACTATCTTATCTGATTAATTCATATATAGTATACGGGGTATTTAGGAAAAGAAGTATCATATATAACCAACAAAAGTAGTAAGCCAGATAACTCCTAGGAAGGAGACGATCTAATCTAGGGTATCAGCAACTTGCCACCACTCCTTGGTTAATAATACTATGAAAGCACTAATTAGGCAGGCTTCAAAGAATACAATTATCGTGTTGACGATGCAGTTACAAGAGATTATATAGTTAATTGTGAATCTTCGAATAATGCTATAGAAGTACGCAATATAGCTAACTTACTAAAACCGCAGCATCCGGTACAGAGAACTTTTCTTATCTGATCAAAATACACGACGTTCTCCGCAAAGTTTAAGCAGCAAGCCAAAATAAAACCCCTACAGAACATGCAGATAGTAAAATCCTATGCGTTTTATTATGATGGTACTTATCAAGGGCGCTGAGAAGAATCAAACATAGACCTGCCACCACACTAGCGACAGTCGACCTGTGATACTGCTTTTTTAAAGGGAAAATCGGTTAACCCATAAATTTTGGAAGAATGACGGGCAAAATGAACGGAACAAATAGTGCTAGTAAAAAACGCTTGCTGTCAGGATCCCGCGAATACAGAATACTGGGTTCAAAGTAAAAGCGCCGATGTTTGAGACGAAACTGTTGAATCGAATTTAGCTATTGGGAAGACTTGAGAAAAATTTAGTGCGAGAAGCTTACGCCACATAGGTGTTGCTTTGGAGAGGATAACGAGCTCGGCCTTGTGCGAGCTAGGTGGTCAATAATGTTGATAGCGTAGTCAACCATAATATTCTAGCGGAAAACCCAAAGATGATGCAGTGATACAAGCATACTGCATGTATCCTGAAGCAGAAACTCAACACAGCAGGGAAAGGAAGGAAAATATTAAGAGATTCTTCTTTGAAATCGGATGTTTTGGGTACAGAGTAAAGATAAGACAAGACGTGGGATTTGTAAGGGATGTGTACTAAGATCCCGAATAAGGTAATACGTCACTGGTCAAGCTACAGCCGCAGAGGAGTAATGAGAAATCCAGAATGGACGGTTGGCAGAATATGTTATGATTGACATAGCAATGCTTCGTTGCGCTGAAGGAAGGAAAATAACCGAAATGTAAGGCGTCTGGAAATTTGATTGAACAGAGAGGAGCGACGTATACATACTGAGATGACGAGCCACCTAGGCTAGAAGAAGGAGATTGACTTGTAGAGTACTTCTACTACAGATCCAATTAGTCTCAAGTGTTTATTTGTAGCGATTGCTGTGATCCGTGGCCACATTCAGGTTCACACTTCATGATCTAACCATCATAGGGAAGACTTTGATGACTAAATGAACTAACTTCGTGATCTACTCATAAACGCCCAATTCGACTGATCCTTCCCCAGCTAGAGTCCACTAGAGTTCACTAGGGTCTACTAGGATCCACTAGGGGTACTCGGGGTACTGGGGCGGAGTCGGGAGGATGTCAATGTGGAAGTGGCGGAGCCGTATGAGTTTTTGGACTGGTGGAGCAAAGATCTAATGCGTTGTATCGGCAAAGATTTCAACGCTTGTTACGGTTGGTGTTGATCCAGATGCGGTTGTGCTATATTTCAACATAGGAAGGATGCGGCTCAGTGACTCCTTCGCACTTAATAGTCTCCTTCCCTACTATTGGAAATTCATATAAAAATAACTAGAAAGTGTTGCTATGCTATCATAAAACCAAAAGCTCAAACTCATTCAAAAAAAGGACGTATTATACTTACCAATTCCCCCATTTCCTTTCCAATTCAATACCTCTTCCCCTCTACTTATTATACGACGACCCCAAAAATGCGTCTCTCGATCCTGACTCCTGTCGCCCTATCCCTCCTTTTCCTGGGGGTCCATGCTCTACCCCTTTCAACCTCTACATCTCTAACCAAAGCTCCGATCTCCGTTCGTGAAGTTGAGACTAGAGCACCGTGGGGCAACGGTAAGGACTCTCGGGCCAGGTTAAAGGAGAGAGGAGGAAATGATGCGGATCCAGATGTAAACAACGGGGAGCCAAAGTCATTGAGTAGTGACACGAAGCACGAGACTGCGGATCAGACGGATGGGGAGCCAAAGTCATTGAGTAGTAGCACGAAGCACGAGACTGCGTATCAGACGGGCGGCGAGAATCTCAACGAGAAATTCAGAGTTAAGGGGAAGGAGAGCGCGGATGCGCCGACGCAGGTTGAGCAACCACAAAAGAGCAATGAAAAATTCAGAATGGCTAGTTGGGACAAGGTTTGAGTTCGCGGAGAGGAAAAGGAATTGGCAAAAGCGTGCAAACAGGAAGGTGGAGTTAAAGGTTTTAACGGTGTCAGTGGTGCAATTCAACAGTGGTATATACAAAATTGAAAGCGTGCAAACCACCCAGTTGTTCAGCGAGCGCAGTGTATCATCATCCGGCCAATCCCCAAAACTCAAATCCAGAATGTATAAGCCGTGACGCCGTGAATGCTATCTCTTCTCATTACCACCCTTCTCCCTCAATCCAAACCCCCAAGATATATCTAGGCCGTCCCAATCATGCGTACATTGTCCCAGGAATCCGTATTTGTTCCAGGTACGGGGTGTGGTATGGCGATTTAGTGTTCGTTTCGCGCATTATTCTTCGTCGGCGGCACAGGCGGTGGTACATCACCATCTTCCCCAATATCAAAGTCAGCACTTATCCTCACCCGTTCAACAAGTACATAGTCTCTCAAACCTTCAACATGGGCATCAGCACCATCAGACTCGGGTTCGTATTCACCTTCACTGGCCCCCGGCGTCGGTGGCAATGCACCTGGCATCGGCGGCACATTCGCATTCGAGCTTGTATTCCTCCATCCTGATTGTGGTCGGTCTCCGGTCTTTGGGCGTGCAGCTGTGCCTGGTCGTGAGGGCGCACGATTGAATTCGGAGTTGAGGGGAGAAGGAGCTTGTCTTGTGGGACTCGCTGGGTTTTGGGTGAAGGTGTTGTCTCCGAGGGCTGGACGTGGGCGGGGACTCGATCGTCCGGATTTGTTAGATGGGGATGTGCGGTTGTTGGATGCAGCTTTTAGGCGTTCTTCGGTGGCTTTGAGACGAGCTTCGAGTTCTTCGAGTTCGGAGGTTTGGGAGGACACTTTCTGTTTTCTTGATGGTTGTTAGCTTGTGGCCCGAACCGCTGAATACCCCTGGAGTAGTGGGGAAGTGGTGAGGGGAGCTTACTTTTCGGAGACGGCTGCATCGAGGTCTGCAAGGCTGTTGTCAATTTTGAAGAGATCGTTCAGGGCGAGGGAGAAAGACCGTGCCATGGTCCTGTGAGTAGACATTTGTCAGTACTAGAGCTTCAATCAAGGACATTCCAAGGGCGCATACGACTGCGGTCTGTTGCTAGGCTTCCATTCTTGGTCGAGCTCGTCGTCGGACATATTGAAGTAAGAATAAAGGTGCGAGTGAATAGTAGGATATAAGAAGTTGTAGGATCGTAGATATAATATTCTCCTTCGAGGAGCTTGTTAGGAGGAAATAAGATATGCGGATCTCTCCCCGTCAAAGCTAAATTGGCAATAAGGGGTTCGGAGCTAGTCTCAGGAGGTCTCTGGTCTCGGGATCGTCTGTCTCTGGTCTGAAGTTTAATGCGATGAGGAGAAGGAGATATATAAGAGGCTAGAGAGATGAAGGATTGTTTGAGAGGAAATTCGAGAGGTATACGAAGTAAAGGATGTCGTCGGTCTTTTGTCTAGGATATCATGCGGACTTCATATCATGGGCAAGACATCCAGCAAAGATGCCTGTAATCTGATACGCGAAATAGCATGACGATCATTTTTAGAGTCTGCTTAGTAAGGGGGGCGTAGATTTACGAAGGTTTTTATTATTAGATGTAGAGAGGAAGACATAGGCAAAGTAATAAATATGTGAAGAATAGTCTTGATCTTGACGAAGGGGGATTCCGTAGGACCGTAGCGAGTAATTGGTAAATAGTAGATACTAGATAGTAGATAGTAAACGACACGGTAACAACTGAAATAGGGTAGTATGAGTTTCTACTCATCCGCTTCAACTCACGGCCGGGTTCTTGTACTCGTATCACATCGGCAAACTTTCACCTCAACGCCGATACTCCCAACCTTGACACGTGATCATCAAATCTTCAAGACTTTGCGAATAACATCATGATTGCGAAAATGAGTTAAAGCTTCCCAACAACCACATTCGAGGACATAAATCGCGATTCACTAGATTTAACGGCCGTCCTTTTCTTTTTCAGTAAGTTGTCGCGAATTACGACGCCCTCTTGATCGCGACTGAGCTGCGTAAACAGATCCTCGTCCTGGCTCCTCTTCATCTTGTAACCAGCCGTGGTAATCCCCTCGATAGCTGGCGAGGAGGTATCCGTGGTATGAATACCTCGACCTCATATACACCACTCGAATGCCTTCTACTGTTCCAATCCCTCGTCGCATACGGCACCGAAGACAAATCATTTGTGCGAATATCAGACCTCTTAACCAACAACGCATTAGTCAAGGATGGAGACACATATGATCCCGGCAGATTAAGCTCTGATGCGCTACGAGACCTATATCTAAAACTTCTGCGCGCAGAGTTGGAGAGCGAGGAGGACGGTGCGGAAGACAGCGGTCAATCTGGTTCGAAAAAGAGGAAGCTTCAAACTCCGACTTTAACGACCATCAAAGATGCGCAGGAACACAAGGAGAAACTACCTATACTGGTGGAGATATTATATGCACGTTATAGGGATTATATGGTTAAGGCGATTGAAGATGATGAGAGGCAATACAGAGAGGTCCAGCGAGAAATATCTGAGATTGAGGGAGGTGAATGGGATGAGAGAATACTTCGGGAGCATGGAGCTGCCGCAAATCATAGTGGTGTATCTGTAGAGGATCCAAGGCCAACGACGAATGGCACGAGTCCTCATGTTCCTTCGCAGCAGACGGCACCGGAGCTACAACCACCAAACGAAGCAGATGCTGTTCAGAAACCAACATCTCCCATAAAATCTCCTCGTCTTGAGTTAAGACCGGAGGGATTAGCTATCAACGATGTTCTCAACAGTCGAGAATCTTCAGCTCGAGGTTCTCCAAAGGTGGACCAAAGACCTCAAAATGGAACTGCATCCCCAAACGCTCAAGTGGCCGGAAGCAATGGACCTCACGGGCCGTCACCACTCCAGCCTCCTCAGCAACAGTCTGGTATGACTTACCAATGGGAACCTCCTCAAGTCGGACCTGGTTATCAGCCTCCTTATCCAAATGCTCCCCCCTATCCACAATATGGTCCACAACAGCAATATCCACCCTACCAAGGCCCACCACGTGGTTCATTTCCTCCGCATGGAGTTCCTCCTCCTCATTTACAAGTTCCATCATCTCCACATAATGGTCAACAACCGATTCTTTTACCACCGCCAAACTCTATCCGAAGATCGCCTAGTTCACCGGCAATGCCATTGGATGCCCTAGCAGATGTCGCCGGTCAGCAATTTCGAGCTCCATCCGGATCTCCAATGCAGCAACAAGGACCCTTTACTCCAGGGGGATATGCCCAACCATACCCAACTCAACAGAGACCTGTACCTCCTAATGGGCCGCAATGGAACCAGCAGTACGCTCCATACCAAGGATCTCCTCAACAGTATTATGCTCCACCGAATCAACAAGCTCCGTTTCCTGCACGTCCTGATCTCGTAGCTCCTGAGAATAGACAATATAATTCTCCATATAATGCAAGCCAAGGCCCTAGACCGCCTGTTCCACCAGTACCTTCGAGTCAAACTGGCACGCCATACACCCCGATGGTTTCAGGATTGCGGCATCTCATTACTGGCTCGGGCACAAGATGGACTCCAAATCAATCACCAATGACCCCTCGACAATCGACCAATATGCAGTCACCGGCAGTTGAGCCCCTCAGCCCCGTCATGAAACCTAAGAAACTCCCCTCGCCAAAGAAATCAACCAAAAAATCTACGCAAAATCCTGAAGTTCCAAAGGCAAAGCTAGGACGCCCACGAGGGACGCAACGTACTCGGGCACCTAGTATAGGATCATCCGTTCGTAGAAGCATGTCCATGTCGACTATGTCACATGCTGAGCATCCTGATCATGCCGACGAGCTCTCACTTGATAACCATGTCAAGCAAGAAGTCGCCACACCTCTTCCCCTTGGAGAAGACGAGACAGGAGATACAACAGCCGATGAATCTGCCTCGCTCCCTCCTATTCGCCGACTACCACCCTCATCCCTTGTCACATCCCCAACGACCCTCAAACGCAAACGTGGCGACAGTATCGGCCCACCACAGTCACCATCCCGCCCTCCCACACACGTCCTCTGGACCCGCAACTTCCCCAAAATCTCCGCCTCCGCTTTAGAATCTATCCTCGGCCACAAAAACGCCAGCATGTTCAACCATCCTATCAAAGAACGTGATGCTCCAGGCTACAGCAGCATAATTCTGCGGCCCCAAGATCTCAAATCCCTCAAATCCGCTATCTCAGCCGGAAACCGCGCCGCCACTGCAGCAGAAAACTCCTCCGCCGATTCCGGGACTCTGAAATCCGAAAACTCGATTTGGTTACCTATTTCAGAGGATTTGGTTCCACCGAAGGGTATCATCAACTATGCGCAGTTGGAAAAAGAGTTAATGCGTATGTTCGCCAACGCCATCATGTTCAACGCAGACCCAGACCGCGGTTTCGGAGACCGCTTGAACGAGAACAAAGAGAAGAAAAGCGGTGAAGGTTATGAGATTGACGAAGATGGCGTAGTTAAAGATACAAGAGCCATGTTCGCTACTGTGGAAGAGGTGATTGGTGCGTTGAGGGAAGCGGAACAGAAGGGTGCGGAGGGCGCGCAGACATTGGGTGTGGGTATGAGGGGGAGTTCCAGAGGGGGTAGTAGGGGGAATAGTAGGGGGAATAGTGTGATTAGGGGTGGGAGCTTGGCGAGGGGGACGGGCAGTAGTGTTAGGGGGGAGAGTGTAGTTAGGGGGAGTAGTGTGGTTAATACAGAGGGAGGAGGGGATGAGGATGAGGATGAGTTGGCGGGAGATGGAGGTGCGACGCCGGTGGCTGCTACGGGGACGAAGAGACGTAGGAAGGGTTGAAGACGTTGCTTATAAAGCACGTTATTGCATGGATCGGGCTGGTAATTTTTGGGGAAGGGGACTGGCATGGGGGTATATTAGGGACTTGCTACACTGTAGGAATTAAGGATGGCTTTGTAGAATAGCTGTGTAATAAACAATATCATTAGCGGTCGGTTGCACGCTTGCACCGATTGCTTTTATCACCAATATTTGCCATCATATATGGCTCAATGTGCAAGTTTCAGTCGTACATTGAGGACCAATGCTGTTAGGTAAGAGCTGGTTGTTTGTGTTTCAGTTGGACATCGAGAATCGATGTTGCCGAGGGGTGAATAGACCATGTCTCTCCTTTGAATGAATTAAGCCACCTTCACATACCTTATCCAACCTAACAAATGGAAATTCCCTTTCGAAACCTGGCTCAGGTGAATTCCCAATTCCGTGACTCATTCCTTTATTGAATTATCCATAGTTAAGTCTCCCCACTCCCCACCATTAAAGGTATAAAAAGGCACCAAAACTCTCGTCGAAAGTGTATCAATCGACCATGTTGCTTGATTTATAATTAGTACATTCTAGAAATATCTATATGCTACTATAGCTATAGTATTAGTAAATGCTAGAACCTTCTAGACATTTCCAAGCGGCAAAGTCACGTGACTTTGCCAC
>Ga0182030_10011830_pt1 | contig 17566 bp, 18 predicted proteins | sample 812S3MmetaG_FD_121299 | JGI IMG/M metagenome (GOLD analysis project Ga0182030, IMG submission 121299) | Permafrost microbial communities from Stordalen Mire, Sweden - 812S3M metaG (Illumina Assembly) | ecosystem: Environmental > Terrestrial > Soil > Wetlands > Permafrost | place: Sweden...
ATCTCGACAGCCGCATACGAAATGAACCGCGGGATCCGCTGTCGGCCCCTGGCGTAGAGAGCTGTCGCCAGTCCTGCCATCAACAAACCAAGACACCAATAAGCGGCGACATAGGGCTTCGAGTCGCCTTGCAAAATAAGGCCGGCGGATGCGGATTGCAGCACGACTTCGGGGTCGGGGACAAAGGCCAGAAAGCTGAATTCGTATTTCAGCGATTGCATGGGGTTCTGCTGAAGGCCCTTGTGCGCGGAGGCGTGGTGCAGGATAGCGCGGACGTTGTTGTCGCGGTGCAGGAGCACATCCAGCAGAATGGGAGCGGAGAAAAGTACGACCAGCGCAGCACTGATCATCACGGGCTTGCGGTGCTGGCGCAGGAGCTCGCGTAGTCCAACCGCCCGGCGGTGCCGCCACCAGAATGTGCCCAGCGCGGCCAGGGAAAGAGAGCCGACAAACAGCGGCTGGGCCACATGCGCATGCATCAACATCAGGCCGCTGAAGGCCAGCCACGGCAACAGCGAGAACTCGCCGGTGGCGACGCAGGCGCACACGGTGAGGAAGAACAGGAAGCAGAACAGGAAAACATTCGGCATCCATATGGAAAAAACCGCGGAGCCGGGAATTGCGCGATTGAGAATGTAGATGAAGAACAGGGACAGCAATAATGCCGCCGGCGGAAACAGCCGGGAGCGGCAACGCCTGGCGATGAGGCCGATGGCGCCGAACAGGAAGGCGGTGTTCAGCGCCATCATGCACAGGATGTGCGCGTTCATTTCCGCGGGGACCAGGTGCAGCCAGTCGTGCAGTACGCGCTCGCCAAAAGCGAAGATATAAAAGAAAGCCGGGCCGGGATGATGGAACCCCCAACGCGAATAATTGCCCAGCAACTCGCGGAAGTGCTTGGCGCGTTCCACCTGGAGAGCGTTGGCGGCAAAGTCCGTGTACTCCCAGATGGGGACCTTGAAGAGGTCGCGATTCAGGACCAGCAGGACCGCCAGGAAAACGACGGCCGACACCATCACCGCAAGAGAGGAAGAGCGTGAGGTGTCCAGCTCCGTGTTATCGCGAAGTACCATCAGAAAATCTGGTCTCCAAAAAGTTGCCAGGCGAACTGACGGCGATAGTTTCCCGGATGTGGCGACAGAGTCGGCAACAGGGTTCATTCTAGCGTGCGATTTCCCCGGGTGTCGCAAACGGTCGGTCGCATCATCGGGGCTTCCGGCGTGATTGTGCGGTAGGCCGACGGGTGAGCACGTTAGTGTTCGACTAGGGTCCGCTGAAGGGCTTCACCGTAACTGAGGCCAGAATTTCCTGCGGTTGGGACTTAACAGGCCTGTCCCAAATTGGAACCGACATAGAGAGAATTTCATTTGCGGTGTACGCTTTCAAGCGGCACACTGTCTGGAGTTGGGTCAGGAGCGTTCCTCATGAATGGCAAGCCCATTTCTCTGGCCGGCCGCATGGCTCCGGCACTCTTGGCTTTCTGCCTGCTCTGCGCGCCTGCCTGGTCACAGACTTTCAGCGTCATCTACAACTTCGGCGCTCCCTCAGATGGGGCGAATCCCATCGCTGGCCTGGTGTTCGACAACCTCGGAAATCTGTATGGGACCACCGAATATGGCGGGCTGATGAATGGCATTCCGTGCAGCGCCGGATGCGGCACGGTGTATGAGTTGGCGCCCAATGGAAGTGGCGGCTGGAACGAAAGCATTTTGCATGCCTTCGATCCATTTGGCGGCGACAACGGTGCATTTCCCACGGCCCCGGTGGTTTTCGATCGTCATGGCAGCCTTTACGGCATGATCAACTGTCCCCAGGATTGTTTCTATGGTTACGGCGGGGTCGTCTTCAAGCTCGCTCCGGGCTCCAAGGGCGCCTGGACAATATCGGATCTGTACTCCGGCTTCCAATACAGCGGCTGTGCTCCCGGCTACTTTGGTACGGGAAGTCAGATCTTATGCTCAGTTGCTTTCGATCGCAGCGGGCAGCTTTTCGGTTCTACGGTTCTCGACGGCGTAACCGGGCCGGACTGTGGTAAGGGTTGCGGCCAGATTTTCCTTTTGGGTCAGGTCTCCGTCTTCTCCTGGTACCACATAGTGGCACACAACTTTGCGGACGGATCCAGCGATGGCCGTTTTCCTCAAGGAGTCCTGGCCTTTGACGCCAGTAACAACATCTATGGCACAACGGGTGCAGGCGGCCTGGATGACGATGGGGCGGTTTACGTGCTGACGCCCAATCGCGGCAGCCTGGGCTGGAAGGAGACGCTGCTGCATTCGTTTGAGGGCGGGAACTCTGACGGCGCAAATCCTATCGCCGGTGTTGTGGTGGATGCAGCGGGTAATGTCTACGGAACTACCGCGCAGGGCGGCTCGGCCGGGCTCGGCACGGTCTACATGCTGACGCCGCAATCGAACGGCACCTGGACTGAGACTGTGCTCTATTCCTTTCTGGGCGGCAACGATGCGGCAACGCCCAACAGCTCGCTGACCTTCGATGCCGGCGGCAATCTTTACGGCACAGCCGGAGGCGGCGCATACGGGCAGGGTACGGTTTTCAAGCTGACGCACTCCGGCGGCAACTGGCCCGAGAGCATCGTCCACACTTTCACCGGCGCCGCGGACGGCGGCCAGCCCTTTGGCGGAGTGACCGTCGACGCTTCCGGGAATGTCTACGGCACTGCGTCAATCGGCGGGACCTATGGACAAAACGGCGGCGTAGCGTTCGAGATAACGCCCTAAACCTCGGCCGCAGTCCCACATTGTGGGATGACGGATTCCGGCTGCTGCCCGCCGGCCGTCACTTTCCGCTTGACCGCCGCGTACTGGCTGACGTATATCTCAGACCCTTGCCGCAAACCGGGACGCGGGGTTACATGGTTGTTGAAGTCGAGCGAACGTCCCGAGACTTTCAAGCGAGTGCCGCGCATCCGCGCATCCGCAGACCGAAGCATCGAAAGGAAAGCTATGAAGAGAGATGTAACCAGACTCACCGTCATCGCATTCGCTGTGCTGGCCACGCTGGCGCTGTGCACACCCATCGTTGCCGCGCAGGACGCCATGGGCTCGCAAAGCAACCCCGAAGCCATGCAAAGGCTGGAGAAAATGTCGGCCGCGCTGCAACTGACGCCGCAGCAGAAGCGGCAGGTCGCCCCTATCATCATGGACGAGGCGCCGAAAGTGAAGGCGCTGAAGGGCGACACCAGCATGCCGCCGATGCAGAAGGCGATGAAGATGCGGCAGATCAGCGAGGCCACCGACGCCAAGCTGAAACCGATCCTGAATCCGCAGCAGTATCAGACGCTGATGCAGATGCAAGCGCAGGAACGGCAGCAGATGATACAGAAGATGGAGAACCGGTAAGCGTCCTCTTAACGACTGGTAGTCGCCGCGGCGGGAGGGCGGTCACATGTCACTGGTGGCACCGACGGGGGACCTTCACCTGAAGTCGGTCCTGATCGCGACGGACTTCTCTGATGCATCGGACAAAGCCATGCGCCACGGTCTCGCCATTGCGCGGCATTATGGGGCGAGATTGTACCTGGTGCACGTGGTCTCGTCGCTCGGATTCACGCTTGCCGGTCCGGGCGCAATCAACGAGGCCGCCGAGGTGGTGCGCAGGGACGCCCGTCAATTGCAGGACCGCCTGACTCAAAGCGGGGCGCTGGCCGGCGTGCGTCATGAGGCGATTGTGCTTCAAGGTGACGTGTGTGAAACGCTGGAACGAGTCATCCGGCAAGAAAACGTGGAACTGGTGGTCATCGGCACCCACGCGCGACGAGGTTTGGGGAAGCTGCTGCTGGGCTCGGTGGCGGAGCAGATTTTTCTTCGGACGGAATGCCTGGTGCTGACGGTTGGTCCGGGATCGTTAAGGGATTCTCCGGTGGGGAGCAAGAGGCCGATCCGGCCGTTTGTGTTTGCGACCAGCTTCAGCGAGGCTTCGCTGCATGCGCTGCCTTACGCCATCTCGGCCGCCAATCACTTCGGAACAAGACTGGTTTTGCTCCATGTTGCGCCTGCGATCACGATGCCGGAGGGTGTGGGCCGGCCCACGGCCGACGATGTGGTGCAAGCGCGCGAGAAAAGTCACGCAGCCTGCATCCGGCAACTGACGGAATTGACCTTGCACGCCCCCAAGCTGGCGATCGAACCGGAATTTCTGGTGGAGTTCGGATCGCCGAGCGAAAAGATCCTGCAAGCGGCCAACGATCTCAAGGCCGACGCGATGATTCTCGGTTTGCATCGTTCAACGCACATCAGCACGGCCGCGCACATGCCGTGGGCCACGGCGTATGAAGTAGTGTGCGGCGCATGCTGCTCCGTTCTGACCGTGCGGAACTAAGCCAGCTATTCGCCCCAGTAGCCGTGGTCCCTCAGGAAGTAGGAGTCGTTCCAGGAATTGAGGGCGGTGCGTAGGAACATGGTCGCTATCTTTGCGTGGCCCATCTTGCGGAAGCGGCGGTTCGTCGTAAGGATGTTTCCCCGCACGATTCCGAAGCGGCGCGGCGAGACCTGCTTGCTCAGCAGATAATCCTCAGCGTAGAGCGCGCTTTCGTTGAAGCCCCCAAGCTCCTCGAATTTGGCCTTGTCGAAGAGCATGAACATGCCCGTGGCAAAAGGTTTGACCCACGCGCCTGCGTACTGCACCAGGTTGTTTCCGGCGTAGAGGAGATGGTCGCGCCAGTCGCCGTCCGAGCACCAGATGTTGGTGGTCAGGCAATGCAGTTGGCGGCGTCGCATCTTGTCGAGGGCGCGGCGCAACAGGGTCGTGTCGTGCAGCGCGATGTCGGCGTCGGCAAACAGGACATACGGCGTTTCCGTCAGGCGCGCTCCCGCGTTGCGGCCGACGGACGGCAGGCCGCCGGGAATCACCTGGACATCGAGCCGGTCGCGCATGGCGAGGGCGAGTTCAACCGTGCCGTCGGTTGAGCCGGCATCAGCAACGAATACTTTGGTAAGCCGCAAAAGCGGGTAGTCCTGCCTGCTCAAAGAGGTCAACAGGATCGGCAGGTGCCGGGCTTCGTTCTTCGCGGGAATGACGATCGTTAGTTCCGCCGTGGTATTCACAGATGGCAACTCCTTCGTCACCGACGGTCACATACGTCGGACGGTGGTCGACCCAGGCCCCGGTGTTGTAGTAATCGACTCCATCGCGATGCTCATGCAGAGGAAGATGGGTGTGTCCGCAGAAGATGCGGTCAATGCCTCCGGCTTTGGCGTAGGCGAGAGCGCTGGCGGCGACCTTGGTGGACAACCGCAACCAGCGCGTGTTCAGGCGGTCAAGATAACGGGAGAAGCGTTTGTTGCCGATGTCAAGCTTCTGGATGCGGCTGAAGAGCAGTTCGCCGGCGCGACTGAGCACTTCATTATGCAGCGAGAAACGGTCGAACTGGTGACCGTGAATGGCCAGGTGGCGCAGGCCGTTGTAGGTCCAGACGTAGCGCTTGAAGACCGGGACTCCCACAAGGTGGGACATCACTTTGGAGAGGCCTTCGTCATGGTTGCCTTCCACCCAGACGATCTCGACGTTGCGCTTGCGATTGGAGAGTTTGCGAATGCAGGAGAGGAACTCCCAATGATCGCCATTGAGGCGCGCGAAGTTGAGGTCGGAGAAGATGTCGCCCAGGAGGATGAGACGGCGGAAATTGCAGGATTGCAGCAACGCAAGCGCGTCTCGAGCACGGCTGATATCTGACCCGAGGTGGATGTCTGACAGGAGCAACGTATCGAGCGTTGGAGCCTGCATGCCTACATTGTGGGACAAAGTACGTAACAGGGTGATGAAAGGCAGATGAAGATCTGGTTGCACTGAAAATAGTGCAACAGGGCCGGGTCACCGGAAAATTGCGGCCAAAGAGTAGCTGGTGCTTCGGCCCCCGGCAGCGTCTTTGACGAGGACACCCTTCTTGAGGAGGTCTCCGATGTCACGCAGCGCAGTGTCGTGAGAGCATCTGGTCAGCTTCGCCCATTTGGAGGATGTCAGCTTTCCTTCGAAGCCGTTCAGCAGCTGGTTTATGATCTTGCGCTGCCGGTCGTTGAAAGACGCACCCGCGTGCAGTTCCCAGAAGCGCGCCTTTTTGAGAACTGCCTCCAATGTGGCTTCAGCCCTGTCGAAGGCGCGGTTGAGACAAGCCAGGAACCATTTCAGCCAGGGTGTGATCTCGAGGTCGCCTTTTTGCGTCGCTTCAAGAATCCCATAATAGGTCTTGCGTTCCTGCCGAATCTGCGCGGACATGCTGTAAAAGCGCTGCGCGCTCTTTTCAGAACGCGCCAGGACCATGTCCGCAATGGCGCGCGCAATGCGGCCGTTGCCATCATCAAAGGGATGGATCGTGACAAACCACAGGTGTGCGACTCCGGCTTTCAGAACAAGATCCATAGAGTCGTCTTGATTGAACCAGTCCAGGAACCTTTTCATCTCCCGCTGGAGCCGTGATGCGCCCGGTGCTTCATAGTGAACCCTTTGTTTCCCAACCGGTCCCGAGACGACCTGCATGGGGCCGGACTTGTCGTTGCGCCATGCGCCGACGGTGATTTTCCGCATGCCGCTGCGCGCGGTTGGAAACAGCGCCGCGTGCCAGGCGAAGAGCCTTTCCCCGGTCAGGGGTTCGGCATAGTGCTGCGTAGCATCTAGCATCATCTCAACGACGCCTTCCACGTGACGGTCGGCAGCCGTCAACCCGCCAATATCCATTCCCAGACGAAGGGCGATGGAGGAGCGCACCTGCTTCCGGTCGAGCAACTCGCCTTCAATTTCGCTCGATTTGAGCACCTCCTCCGTCAGGGTCTGGAGAACCGCTTCCGCCCGGAAGGGAAAGCCCAGCGCTTCCATGCGTCCGATGAGGCGTCCTTGCCGATGCCGCACGTCGGCGAGTAACTCCGCCAGGCGTTCCGATTTCCAATGGAACCGCGGCCAATCCTTGCGATCGTGGATAAAACGGCCTATTCTACGCACCATATGCGTAGAATATAACGGTTATTCGACGCAAGGGCAATCCTATTCGGCGCATAAAGTACGTAGATTATGGGCCGTATTCGACGCATCGTCCTGGGCACCCATCCCGAGTGAAAGCCCGACCCGCTGCCAGAGCATCGAGTACAATCGCACTCGGATGCCGACTCCGGCCGCACCTGAATCCGAGCAACGCGCGCCCAGCCTGGGAGCGCGGCTGGCTCGTATTTTGCGGCCCTCGCACCAGCACACGGTATTTTCCGCAACGGTATTGCTGATGGGCTCGGTGCTGGCCTCGCGCCTGCTCGGCTACCTGCGCGAGATGTACATCGCGTGGGCCTTCGGCGCGGGACACCAGACCGACGCGTACTTCGCCGCCTTCCAGATCCCCGACTTCCTGAACTACATTCTGGCGGGCGGGACTGCGTCGATCACCTTCATTTCCATTTACACGCGGCACATCGCGCGCGATGACGAGGCGGGCGCGCAGCGCACATTCAATTCGACCATCACCATCATGACGGCGGTGTTGTGCGTGGGCACGGTGTTCCTGGAGATCTTCGCGCCGCAACTGGTGCGGCTGGTCTTCCCCAAGTTCGCCGCCGATCAAGTGGAGCTGTGCGTCCATCTGACGCGCATTCTGCTGCCCAGCCAGATCTTCTTCTATGCCGGCGGCATCGTCTCGGCCGTGCTGCTATCGAAGCGGATGTTCCTCTATCCCGCGCTCAGCCCGGCGCTGTACAACGTCTTCATCATTGTTGGAGGCGTGTTTGGCGCGAAGGCGTTTGGAATTTCGTCGCTGGCCTATGGCGCGTTCGCCGGCGCGATCATCGGGCCGTTCCTCATCAATGCCGTCGGCGCGGGCAAGGCCGGGCTGGGTTACCGCTTCAGCTTCGACTGGCGCAACTCGGGATTCCGCGAGTGGGGAAGGCTGACCATTCCGCTGATGCTGGGCGTCTCGCTGGTGTCGGCTGATGACTGGATTCTGCGCTACTTCGCGTCGGGCGGCGTGGGCGACATCTCGCGGCTGAACTATGCCAAGCGCCTGTTCGCGGTGCCGATCTCGATCCTGGGACAGGCGACGGGACAGGCGTCGATGCCGTTCTTCGCGTCGCTGTGGGAGCAAGGCAAACGCAAGCTCTTCGCCGATACGGTGAACCAGACGGTGTATCGCATATCGGCGGCATCGTTCCTGGCATCGGCATGGATGATGGCGGCGGCGCTGCCCATCATCGACCTGGCGTTCCGGCACGGACACTTCACCTTCGCCGACGCGCAGGAGACGGCGACCTACTTTTTCTGGTTCGCGATCTCGCTGGCGCTGTGGTCGGCGCAGGCGCAGTACGCGCGGGCCTTCTACGGCGCCGGCAACACGCTGACGCCGATGGTTGCGAGCACGATTATTGTGGTGGCGTCGCTGCCGGTCTATCGGACGCTGTTCTACCAGTACGGCGTGACGGGGCTGGCGATTGCGTCGGACATTGGCATCCTGATGCACACGGTGGTGCTGGCGTGGCTGCTGCATCGCAAGAAGATGGTGCTCCTGACGGAGCTGCCGTGGCTGGAGCTGATGAAGGCGTTCATCACCGCAGTGTTCGCCGGAGTGGTGAGCTATGAAGTGGCGCGCCAATTCCCGCGGCGCGGAGGGCGCGGCGCGGACGTGGTTTCGCTGGCGGCGGTGAGCGTGACGTGGCTGTGCGCGGGTGCGCTGGGATTGTGGATCACGAGATCGAGCTTGCCGCGCGATTTGCGCAGGAAGAAAGTGGCGCCGGTGATACCGGAGCAGGTGTTGGACAGCGCCGAGCCGTAGAAGGCAAGGTGTGCCGTCCCCGGGGGACTCGGTTCGTACCCCCGCTGTACCCAGGGCTTACGCCCTGGGCTACGATTGTTCCGCCCTGCGGGCGGGGGTGTAGCGGGATCGCGTTGCGAAGGCTGCCGCGCGGAAAGCAGATCGCTCTCGCGGGCCATAGCCGATGCGGTAGCTCGGCCGCCTTGCGTCAGCGGCCTGTTAAGACGGGCTCCACGCTGTGTGGACATGCGGAGCGGGGCCGGACTAATCTCGGACAAAGCATGCGCAAATCAAAGCAGGATGACTCCAACCTTCACGAGATTCTAAGCTGGCTGACGGCGCGCCAGGGCGAGATGATCGCCAGCGTGCGCGAAGTGGTGGTGCGGGAGTCGCCCACGCAGGACAAGCGCGCGTGCGACGAGCTGTGCGCCCACCTGGCCAGCGAGTTCACCTGCCTGGGCGGGGAGATCAGGATTCACCGCCAGCGCGCGGCGGGCGATCACCTGCAAGTGAACTTTCCGGGAACCAGCAGACGCGCGCCGCTGCTTCTGCTGGGGCACTTCGACACCGTGTACGATGCGGGAACGCTCCAGAAAATGCCGTGGCGGCAGGAGCGCGGGAGGCTCTACGGGCCGGGCGTGTTCGACATGAAAAGCGGTATTGTGCAGATGATGTTCGCCCTGTGGGCGCTGCGCGAAACCGCCGGCGGCGTGTCGCGGCCGGTGAAGGTGCTGCTGGTGTCGGACGAGGAGATGGGCAGCGCCAGCTCGCGGGCGATCACCGAGAAGCTGGCGAAGCAGTGCGCCGCGGTGCTGGTGTGCGAACCTTCCGGCCCGGGAGGCGCGTTCAAGACCGCGCGCAAAGGAGTGGGTTCGTTCACGCTGAAAGTGACGGGAAAGCGGGCGCATTCCGGACTCGATTTCGAGAAGGGCCAGAGCGCGATTGTGGAACTTGCGCACCAGATCCAGGCCATCTCGCGGCTGACCGATCTGGAGCGCGGCGTCACGCTGAACGTGGGCGTGATTCGCGGAGGCACGCGGACGAACGTGGTGGCCGAGGAAGCGGTCGCCGAACTGGACCTTCGCGTCGCGCACAAAGATCACGGCGCGGAGATGGAGCGCCGCGTCCGCGAACTGCGCCCGGTCAATCCGCATTGCAAGCTGGAGATTGAAGGCGGCATCAATCGTCCACCGATGGAGCGGACGGAGCAGGTGGCCGCGTTGTTTGCAGTGGCGCGCAAGACGGCGCGGGAGCTGGGATTCGGACTGCGCGAGGTCGCGGTGGGCGGCGGCTCGGACGGCAACTTCACCGCAGGCATCGGTGTTCCAACACTCGATGGGTTGGGAGCCGTGGGCGACGGCGCCCACGCCGCACACGAACACGTGATCGCCGCGGAATTGCCGCGTAGGGCGGCGCTGCTGGCCGGGTTGATTCAGGCGATCGAGTAGGCAGGGACGGCCCGAACTATTTTGACGCGCGCCTTGCGAAAAGCCTAGAATCTGCGTAGAAAGCTGCTGTCCGTTGCCTGATCGCTGACGCACCGGGCGGTGTTTCGGGAGGGTTTTATGGAAGGTCTATTCCAACCCATGCACCTGCTGGTGATCCTGGTCATTGTCCTGCTCATCTTTGGACCGAGGAAGCTGGGTGACCTGGGCAAGGGACTCGGCGAGGGTATTCGCAATTTCAAGTCGTCGCTGAACGAAGGCAACAAGCCTGATACCACCACCACCACGACGACACCGGCACCTCCCACCACGACTACGCCGGAAGAGAAGAAGTAGCAACCGTCCCGCACTTCAGCTTGATCCAGGCAAAGCCCGGAGTCCCACAGCGGCTAAAGCCGCATTGATTTTGCCGCATTTGCCGGACGGCCTGAAGGCCGTCCCCTTCAAAGAACCAAACCTAGTCAGAATTTCTTATAGCAGTGTCTTTCCTGTGGCCGCTTGGGCGCGTTGCAACAGCCGATAGAGGCGTGGCACAGGCAATCCCACGACATTGAAATAGCAGCCTTCGATGCGCTCGGCCCAGCGCGAGGCCATGCCTTGGATCGCGTAAGCGCCGGCTTTGTCCATGGGCTCGCCGGTGCGGACGTAGGCGGCGATCTCGTCTTCGGAGAGCGCGCTGAACGAGACCTGGGTGATTTCGGCCTCGACGCATTCAAATCCCGCGGCCACCAGGCAGACGCCGGTGATGACCTGATGGGTGCGGCCGGAGAGCAGACGCAACATGCGGGCCGCGTCGTCAACATCGGTTGGCTTCTCCAGCAAGTGTTCGTCGATGACAACCACGGTGTCGGCGCCCAGCACGGCATATTTGGGATAGGCGGCGACGATGGCCAGAGCTTTGTCACGGGCCAGGCGCTGGGCGTAATTCAGCGGCGTCTCGTCGGGCAAGGGTTCTTCGCGCACATCGGCAGGCGCGACGGTGAAAGGAATGCCGGCGTTGCGCAGCAACTCGGCGCGGCGGGGCGAGGCGGATGCGAGGATCAGCATGCAGTTTGATTCTACCGATTGCGCAAGCGGAGGCCTGTGTTGGGCCGGCCGATCCGGCGGCTTTTCGCGGAGTGACGACGTGATCTCCATGCGTGACGCGGGTCAACAACACGCCTGCTGCAACCTCCTTCGATTACGAATCCTGGCCACGGGCGAATCCTGCCTGCCCCCTGGTGAATCTTTTCCGTATGCCAACCAAAGTGGACCGGCGAACGGTGGACCTCTCCCAGTATCCGAAGCTTGTTGTCATTTACCTGGGCATGCGCGTGAACCGGCTCACGGGATTGAAGACGCTGCTGGGCTTCGGTCCGGGGATTTCCGCGTCGGTGGAAGCGCAGCCGGACGGACTGCTTCTGCATGAAACGATCATGTTCTCAATGTTTCCGCCGCACGTTGGCATGAGGCAATACTGGCGGGACATGGAGTCGCTGCTGGCGTGGTCGCGCTCTGAGCCGCACCGGGAGTGGTGGAAGGCATTCTTGAGGAATTCCGGAGGCACCGGGTTCTGGCACGAGACCTACCTGATGCAAGGTGGCATGGAGGCGATCTACGACGACGTGCCCGAGCCGATTGGATTCCTGCGATTCGCTCCCGCGATGCAGGCTCGCGGAGCGATGTTCGGGGCAGCGCGTCGCGCCGGGCAGGCGAGCGATGCAGGGCCTGTCCTGTCGGAATCGGAGCTGTACGGCAAAGAGAGTTAGCGGGGCGCACCGTCGGGCGGTGATCAAAGTCACCAGGCCGGATGTTCACGGCCGGCGAGGATGAGGCCCGCTAGAGTTACGCGGCCGAGCGCGGTTTGATTCTTTCCAACCGCGCGGTCGCAGTGGCAACTCGCAGGTCATAATCGGCCTGGAGATTCATCCAGAATTGGGGTGTCATGCCAAAGTACTTGCCGAGCCGCAACGCAAGGTTGGCGCTGATTCCACGTTCCTCGCGCACGACTTCATAGACTCCCGGACAGTGCAATTCCTTGGCAAGCCTGTAGGCGGTGATGTCCAGCGGTTCCATGAATTCCGTGCGTAAAATCTCGCCAGGATGCGCAGCGATGGTCCCCTGTTTCCGTCGAGCCATTCCCATACTCCTTAGTGATAATCGGCTATTTCCACCTCGTAAGCGTTCTCCCCGAGCCATTCGAAGCAGATCCGGTATCGGTTATTGATGCGAATGCTGTATTGGCCTTTTCGATCACCGCGTAGCGGCTCCAAATGATTTCCGGGGGGCAACGCCAGGTCGCCAAGAGCGCCAGCCGCGTTTAACATCTGCAGCTTCTTAAGAGCAGGCCTGCGAATATCCGCCGGGATGCGCCGCCCCGGTTCTTCCCTCCATAGCCGCTCTGTCTCGGCGTCGCGGAAGCTCTTGATCATCCCACGGTAATACTAATGCGACGCATTACTATCGTCAAGGAGCAATAGCCGGGCAACCAAGCCGGACGTGTAAGCCGCGACCCGTCAATGGATGAGTACCGCGAGAAATATGCGGTACTCGGGCCGTCGTGCGACGCCGGTGTCAACGGAGAAAGCGACTTGCCTGTAGAATTAAAGCAGCGTTCAGCTAGCTCGCATGGATCCCTCACTCATCCGAAATTTCGCGATCATCGCCCATATCGATCATGGGAAGAGCACGCTTGCCGACCGTCTGCTGGAGCTTACCGGCTCGCTGACAGCGCGCGAGATGCAGGCGCAGGTGCTGGACGCGATGGACCTGGAGCGCGAGCGCGGCATCACCATCAAGGCGCATTCGGTCCGCATGATGTATCCCGCGGCCGATGGCAAGACGTATCAGCTCAACCTGATCGACACGCCCGGACACGTGGACTTCAGCTATGAAGTCTCGCGGTCGCTGGCCTCGTGCGAGGGCGCGCTGCTGGTGGTCGACGCATCGCAGGGCGTGGAAGCGCAAACACTGGCCAACGCCTACATCGCCATCAACAACGGGCTGGAGATCATTCCCGTCATCAACAAAATTGATTTGCCCAGCGCCGACATCGAGCGGACAAAAGAAATGATCGAGAGCGCGGTGGGGCTGGACGCCTCGCATGCGCTCGCCATCAGTGCCAAGACCGGGCAGGGCGTGCCCGAGGTGCTGGAGGCGATCGTCAAGCTGATCCCGCCGCCCGTAGGGCGCGGAGCCAATCAGCTGCAGGCGCTCATCTTCGACTCGTGGTTCGATTCTTATCGAGGCGTCGTGGTGCTGGCGCGCGTGATTCAGGGCGTACTCAGCAAAGGGCAGCGCATTCGACTGATGTCGAATGGGCGTACCTTCGACGTCGAGACCCTCGGTGTGTTGACGCCGAAACCGGTCGAAGTAGAGAGTCTTTCGGCCGGCGAGGTCGGTTTCCTGACCGCGACTATCAAGACAGTTGCTGATTGCAAAATCGGCGACACCATTACCGACGACCATCATCCGGCGATCGAGCCGCTGCCCGGCTTCGAAGAGCTGAAGCCGATGGTCTTCGCCGGGATCTACACCGTCGATGCACACGAGCACACGCTGCTGCGCGAGGCACTGGAGAAGCTGCGGCTCAACGATTCGTCGTTCTTCTTCGAGCCCGAAAGTTCCGTTGCGCTGGGCTTCGGCTTCCGCTGCGGTTTCCTCGGCCTGCTGCACATGGAGATCATTCAGGAGCGGCTGGAGCGCGAGTACAACCTCGACCTGATCACCACCGCGCCGAGCGTCCGCTACAAGATCACGCTGACCGACGGCACCGTGACCGAGGTGGACAATCCGTCGCGCTGGCCCGATCCCAGCGAGATTGCGAAAATCGAAGAGCCGGTTATCATGGCGACGATCCTGACCAACGAGGAGTACGTTGGCGGGATTCTTAAGCTGGTGGAAGACAAGCGCGGCAAGCAGAAGGCGTTCGAGTACGTCAGCTCAACGCGCGTGATGCTCACCTACGAGCTGCCGCTGAACGAGATCGTGCTGGACTTCTACGACAAGCTGAAGACCGTCTCGCGCGGCTACGCGTCGCTGGATTACCACCTGGCCGGAGCGTGGGAGTCGCCGATGGTGAAGCTGGACATACTGGTTTCGGGCGACCCGGTGGATGCGCTGTCGATCATCGTGCATAAGGACTTCGCTTACGATCGCGGACGCGCGCTGGTATCGAAGATGCGCGAGCTGATTCCGCGGCAGATGTTTGAAGTGGCGATCCAGGCGGCGATTGGCGCAAAGGTCATCGCGCGCGAGACCGTGGCCGCGATGCGCAAGAACGTCATTGCTAAATGCTACGGTGGTGATATCAGCCGCAAGCGCAAGCTGCTGGAGAAACAGAAGGAAGGCAAGAAGCGCATGAAACGCATCGGGCGCGTGGACATTCCGCAGGAAGCGTTTCTAGCGGTGTTGAGAGTGGGGGAAGATTGATCTAAACGCTTCTGATCCCGTGTCGAAAGTCATTCACCACGGAAAACACGGAGCGCACGGAGTCTTGTGAATTATTTCTTCCGTGACCCCCGTGCTTCCGTGGTGAGTTCGTTCACGCCGAATCCCTAAATGACCGAAATCGAAATTCGAGCGCTTACCGCCGATGATGTGGAAGCGTACTGGAGTTGCCGATTGGAGGCACTTGAACGCGACCCCGAGGCGTTCAGTTCGTCGGTCGAAGACCATCTGCAGCTTAGCCGTGACGAGATCCGCCGGCGCCTGACTGCCGATCCCGCCAACAACTTTGTCTTCGGAGTTTTTATGAATGGCAAGCTGCGGGGCACTGCCGGATTCGTGCGCGAAACACAGCCAAAAATGCGCCGCAAGGGACGCATCTGGGGCGTGTATCTGAAGGCCGAGATGCGCGGCAAGGGAATCGGCCGCAGCATGATGAAAGCGCTTCTACAGCGTGCCGACCAGATCGACGGACTCGAGCAGATTCTGTTAAGCGTTACCACGACACAAGCCGCCGCGATCGCACTTTATCGTTCGCTGGGGTTCGTCTCATTTGCCTGCGAGACTAAGGCACTGAAGATCGGTGGTCGCTACATCGATGAGGAGTACATGACTCTGTACCTGCTTAGGTCATGATTCTGATAGTGCTGCGGCGTGACTATTTCTTGGGACCTTCCGGAAAGAGCAGATCGAACTGCAGCCGCATGCTCCAGGGTGAACTTGCTGCGGGATAGCGTGCGTTACCGTAAAACTGCGCGGTGACGTTAATGGGCTGCGAGCCCATCTTAGTAATTCTGCCGATGCCGCCGCCCACCGGCACAAGCCAAACGTTGCCGCTTGCGGCCCGCCAATTGGCTTCGATGATCGGCGAGGTTGCAACGTACCATCCCTTCTTCATCTGGTACGTGACGAATGCCTGCAACTGCATCAGGTTGACGGGCGGACGGCTGCCGGAGCCGGCGACCGACCACACATTGTTGACGAGCGCGCCTATCGTCCAGTGTCCTGGTTGAGATAACGCCAGCACGGATGGTCCAACGCTGAACTTGCCTTGCCCGAGAACGGTGCTGGTTGCGGTGGGGATTACGAATGCAGGGCCGATGCCCCATATCAATTTGCGATCGCCGCGCGGGGCGAGGAAGAACGTTTGCGTCGTGTCGCCTAATCCGAATTCGCCGCCGGAGTTCTGGTTCGCATACGGCTGCCAGCTGACCGGCAGGATGGTGCGGCTCTTGAGCATCCAATGCTCGTTGAGGTTGATGGGTATGACCGGCTGAATATCCAGAACGTTCTGGGTGCGATCGTAGGGCCCGTACTCGAAGTTGGTGTTGTTCTGCAAGGGAAGAGTGATGAGTTCGGAGACCGGGTTCTGCACGTCCTTTTCGAGTTTCGCTTCCGCCGCAGCGGCGGCGTCAACAGGCGCTGGTTGCGAGGCCGTCGGCTGCGGCGCAGCCGATGGCTGCGAATTCTGTGCGCAAAGCGAAAGACTGAAGAGAATCGCGGCTGCCAGCGCGAGCGAGCGCAACGTTATCCGTGGTGACAGGCTGGAACTCACAGTCTCGGCTCCTTGGTCGTCAGCAAAGCAAGACACGAATTCGCTGTCGTCGCTTACCTTATCGAAAAGGATGGGCGAGCCACACGCGGGCGGCCAGAAACGTAGCGTCATCCTGCAGAGGTTTGCTGGGAGAGGATTGTACTATGCAGCGCTGTGGGCGTCCGTTGTTTTGCAATGATGGTTGACATCGCTATTGGCAGTCCCTACGCTTGGACACATGGAAGTACACTTCTCGCCGGAAAAAGAAGCTCGTCTACAGCAGGTCGCGAGCCGCAGCGGCAAAGAGGCTGTTCAAGTCGTGGAGGAAGCGGTCGACCGCATGCTGGAGTACGAGACGCATTTCATAGAAGCGGTGGAAGAAGGCCGTGCGTCGGCGCGCCGCGGCGATTTGCTCGAACACGATCAGGTCGTCGAACGCATTGAGCAGATGTTGCGCTCGTGATGCGCGTCCGCTGGACGACTAACGCCGCTAACGACCTCTCTCGAATGGTTGAGCGCATTCGCGCCGAAAGCCCTGAAGCTGCGCTGCATGTTGCGCGCACGCTTTACAACGGTGTCGCCGAATTAGGGAAGTTTCCCAGGCGTGGGCGGGTTGGGCTGGTCGAGAACACCAGGGAGCTAGTTTTTCCTCCGTGGCCTTACATCGTCGTATATGAAGTGACCGGGGACCAAGTTGTGGTGCTCCGTGTGCGCCACGCTTCGCGCAACTGGCCATAGCTTGTCGGCCAGGTTGCCCCACCTATTCCCGACTTACAGAATGTAGCGCGACAAATCCTGGTCCTTCACGATGTCGGTGAGCTTGTCGCGCACGTAATCGGCGTCGATGGTCACCTGCTTCTCCTTCATGTCGGGCGCCTCGAAGCTGATGACGTCGAGCACCTTTTCCATGATGGTGTGCAGGCGGCGCGCGCCGATGTTCTCCGTGCCCTCATTCACGCGGAAAGCAAAGTTGGCAACCTCGGCCAGCGCTTCCGGAGTGAACTCCAGGCGCAGGCCTTCGGTGTCGAGCAGTGCGATGTACTGCTTAGTGAGCGACGACTTCGGTTCGGTGAGAATCTTGATGAAGTCTTCGACGGTGAGCGATTGCAGCTCCACGCGAATGGGAAAGCGGCCTTGCAACTCGGGAATCAGATCGCTGGGCTTGGAGACGTGGAATGCGCCGGCGGCGATGAAGAGAATGTGGTCAGTGCGCACCATGCCGTAGCGCGTGTTGACGGTGGTGCCTTCGACGATGGGCAGGATGTCGCGTTGCACGCCTTCGCGCGAAATGTCGGGACCGTGACCGCCTTCGCGGCCGGCAATTTTGTCGATCTCGTCGAGGAAGATGATGCCGGAGTTCTCCACGCGCTCGACCGCGATGCGAGTGACCTGGTCCATATCGACCAGGCGCTGCTCTTCTTCCTG
>Ga0182030_10011831_pt1 | contig 17566 bp, 17 predicted proteins | sample 812S3MmetaG_FD_121299 | JGI IMG/M metagenome (GOLD analysis project Ga0182030, IMG submission 121299) | Permafrost microbial communities from Stordalen Mire, Sweden - 812S3M metaG (Illumina Assembly) | ecosystem: Environmental > Terrestrial > Soil > Wetlands > Permafrost | place: Sweden...
ATGCCGCGCGCCCGCGCCTTGGCGGCGGCCCGCTGCAGCGAATCCAGATCGCCATGCGGCGCCGGCACCAGAATGGGAACCAGTCGGGAGCCCTCTGTCAGAATATCGAGGCTATGCTCGTCAAGACTGAGCAAATGATCGGCGCCCGCATGCGACGCGCGCTCCAGTTCGGCGAGATCGGCGGAGTCGACGCTGACCTTCAGGCCTTCAGCGTGCAACGCCACGATCGTCTCCTCCATATGCGCGAAGGGCGTGTCTGGAAGGCAACCGAGGTCAATCACATCCGCGCCTGCCGCCGAGAGCGCTCTTGCGCGCGCGACGACTTGCGCGACGCTCATCGTCGAGGCGTCGACAATCTCCGCGAAGATGCGCATGTCGAAGCGCGAGAGATCGGGCTCATTGCCCCCGCGCCCCAAATAGACAGGTAGATCGGCGATTTCCTCCGGCCCGCGCTCGAATGGAACGCCGAACTCCTTCGTCAACGCCGCGAGATCGGCGCGGCAGCGACCAGGCAGGATAACTCTCTCCGCCTCGACCGGCCGCGGCAACCGGCGCAGAATGATTTCCTGCGTCATCAGCGCCGCAACCTTCACCCCGATGTCGTGAATTCGCCAACCCCTCGCCGTATCGCCAAAGCCCGCCAGCATCCGCTCCAGACGCGGCAAGGCGAGATGGCCGGTGAGAAACAGCAGCCGTTCAGACATTGACGGCAAGCTCGCGCCGACGTCGCTCGACCGCCTCGCCGAGCGCCGCCAGACTCTCCACCACCTGCGTCGCTTCAAAATCCTTGAGTCGATCGGTGTTTTCGAGGTCAATGCGGCGCGGATAGACCTTCACCATGCCCTTGGGCGCCCGCGTCTCCAGCTCGGGCGCAGTATCGCAAGCAAAGACGATGGTTGGGACACGACATTTTCCCGCCTGCGCGAAAACATTTGTCGCCAGATTGTCGGAAATGCCGAAGACGCATTTGGCGACGGTGTTGGATGTGGCGGGGGCGACGATCAGCGTGTGATAGACGCCGTAATAGAAGTTTCCGACCGGCGCCGCGCTCGCCGTGGTGTCCTTGAATATCCGCACATTTGCGGGCAACGCGAGATCATGCTTGTACATGCGCACGACTTCAGCGGCGGCCTTGCTGACAAAGAGGTCGACATGATCCAGCGTGCGGATCATGTCGAGGCATTCGGTGAAAAAATGACCGGATCCCGTCAACGCCCAACCCCAGCGCGGCGTCGGAACTTTTTTCATGATGCGATCTTTCGTGGCGAGAGAGCAAAGTTGACGCGAACGCCGGGAACGCCGCCGCGCGCAAAGATTTCAGGCGCGGATGCAAGCGTTTTAGGCCCCGCAATGTAGGCATCGAGCCCTTTCGAAAAGGACGGCAAGCAGGCGTCTACGAGTCCGTGCAAGTCGGGCGCCGTCTCGGCGTCGACGCTCTTGACCAGCAACAAGGTTCTGGCGCCGCTCTGGTGCGCATACCAGGCGGCGAGACTGTCGGAGGTGACATTCCAGTTCTGATCGATGTCCGAATCATTGACCATGGGCGAGGGCCGCCACAAGGCGATTCTTCCCTGCGCGTGAACAGTCCCAGCTTCTTGCGGCGTCGTCACGCAAACAAGTCCGGTAAATCCATCTAAGAGCGCCAAGGCGTATTGCTCCATCCCGAGCATAGCCATCTTGTGCCCGGCCGCATCAGAGAAACCCATTACGATTTGCGCGCTTCGTACAGCGTCGGCGAAGGGTCCGCCGCCCGGAACGAGTGTAACGGGCTTGGACGCCTTTTGCAGTGCGGCCACCCACAACCCAAGATCGGGCGAACGCCACAGGCTGCCGCCGAGTTTGACCACGATCACTTGATTCGGGGCAGCGATATTGGTCATGACGCTGAGGAGGCTGTCGCGACCGCGCTGGCGAAAGCGGTGTTCCCGGACAAAACGCGAGCACGCTCGCGACGAATCCGCACTCCAACCGAGGCTGGCGGCGCCACGTCGAGCTTTTCGACCTCAACGTTGATGGCGCGTACGCGCTCATGCAGCAATACGCTGTCCGCGAGGCGTTCGGCGATGGTTTCGACCAATTCTATGTGCCCCGAGGCAAGAATGATCTTTATTGCGTCCATGATGACGTCATAGGAAAACACCATGCGCATGTCGTCCGGCCCCGTCGTGCGCGATACCTCGACATCGACGCCAAAGCGCACGCGCTGGGTGTGGCCACGCTCAAAGCCATAGGCGCCGATCTCCATCGGCATCACCAGATCGCGAACGAATACGTGGTCGATTTCGTCATTCTCTCGCGGTTTGGACTCACTCGGCGCGGAAGCGCGAGGGATCAGATCCCGGATCAGCGTCACCCCGCCGGGCGACAGAGTGTTGCGGCGTTCACCGCCTGCGCACAAGGCGCCACGAAAGCCCAGAACGTCTGGCGCCATCACCAGCAAACGCGGCACGTCCGGCGCCTCCAGCGAGCCGGCGAGCCCTGCGGACAATTTCAGCGCGCGACATCGCCCGACAAAATCGGCGAGCGCGCCAACATTCATCGCGTCGAGCAGACGGCCCTTGGTCTTTTGCGCGGTGTCGAGCATGGCGCCGGCGAAGCCTGCTTCCGCGAGGCTGCGCAGAACTGAAAAATCCGGCCCGAGATCGGCGAAGAGCACGGCGACGAGGCGCAGCCGCGCAGCCAGCGGAGCAAGTTCGTCGATGATCTCCTGTGCGTCAGGGGTCAATGGCAAGGCGAATTTGACGAATTCGACGCCGGTCGCGGCGGCCGCCTCGATGGCGGCGCGCGCATGCGAAACGTCGTGAGGCAATTCGACCACGGTGCTGACGGGGCGGCGACCTTTGAGGGCGGCGACAATCCGCGCAACCTCGCCAAGCGGCAATGCTCCCAAAGCGCCTCGCGCCGGATCCTTGCAGTCGATGATGTCAGCGCCCCTCTCCAAGGCGGTCTCCGCCTCGGCGAGAGAGAGGACGCTGGTCAACATCAAGGTCATGGCTCGGAACTCCTGAAGCCAGCGCGGGAGGATTTTCCGTGCAAGCTCATACAATAAAATCGTCGGCTGCGCTCAATCTCCTCGACGAGGGTTCAAGCGCCGCCCTGTTCATTCGATCCGCGAACCATTGAGCGCAAGCACGGTCGCCGCCAGATAGAGTGAACCCGCAATTAGAATTCGCGGCGGCTGTGAGAAACTCATTTGCCGGATCTGTGCAAGCGCATCCTCCACGTTGGCCGCCGACCGCGCCTCCATACCCTGCGCCCTCGCGGAAGTGGCGACGTCTTCAGGAGCCCAGCTTTTGTGCTCGCCCTCCACCGGCACGGCGACCATCGTCCGTGCAAGGCCGACGAAATGCCTAAGCAAGGCACCGACGTCCTTCGTGGTTTGAGCCCCGCAGATCAAGGCGAGCGGACGCGGGTTTTTTTCCTCGAATTCGGCCATGGCCTCGGCCAGCACCCGCCCGCCGTCCTCATTGTGGCCCCCGTCGATCCAGACCTCGGAACCGGGCGGAGCCAGATCTATGACACGGCCTCGCGCGAGACGCTGGAGCCGCGCCGGCCACTCGGCGCTTGTCAGTCCCGCTTCCAGCGCGCTGATTGGAAGTTCCGGCGCCACAGCGCGCAGGGCCGCGATTGCGCCCGCTGCGTTCTGATGCTGATGGCGGCCGGGCAGACGTGGCGTCGGCAGATCTAGCAGGCCGCGCTCGTCCTCGAACACCAGTCGGCCATTTTCCTCGAGAATGTGATAATCCTCACCGGCGATGACAAGCGGAGCGCCAACGCGCCCCGCTTCCCGCTCCAGCACCTTTTTCACCGCGTCCGACTGGAAACCTATAATCGCGGGAGCGCCCCGCTTGAAAATGCCGGCCTTCTCGTAAGCGATCTTTTCGACCGTTTCGCCCAGAAACTCCTGATGGTCGAGCGAAATCGAAGTGATGATCGTCGCCTTTGGCGCGGCGATCACATTGGTCGCATCGTAACGGCCGCCCAGTCCGGTCTCGAGCAGCAACCAATCGGCAGGCTCCGTCGCGAAAAGCTGAAACGCCGCGGCCGTGGTTATTTCAAAAAAAGTCACCGGCTGCGCGCCATTGACCCGCTCGCAAAGCTCCAGGACTTGCGTGAGCGCCTCGTCGTCGACCAATTTGCCGCCGCGCGGAGCAGCGAGGCGGATTCGCTCGTTGAAGCGCAGGAGATGCGGCGAGGTATAGGCGTGAACGCGCGCGCCGGAGGCCTCCAGCATTGCGCGCAGAAACGCCAGGGTCGAGCCCTTTCCGTTGGTGCCGGCGACGTGAATGATAGGCGGCAAGCGAAGGTCGGGACGGCCGAGCGCGTCAAGCAATCTTTCTATGCGCCCTAGCGAAAGGTCGATCTTCTTGGGATGAAGCTCGAGCAGTCGCGACAGGATCGCGTCATGCTGATCCATAAGGCGCGATCCCTGCTCAGGCCGCAACGGACCGGCGAGGCGCCGGCGCCTTGGTCAGCATGCCGCAAAGCCGCGCCAGCGTATCGCGCATCTCGGCTCGTGGCACGACCATGTCCACCATTCCGTGATCCCTCAAATATTCCGCCCGCTGGAATCCTTCGGGCAGCTTTTCACGGATGGTTTGCTCGATCACGCGAGCGCCCGCGAAGCCGATGATCGCGCCCGGCTCGGCGATCTGAATGTCGCCCAGCATCGCGTAAGAAGCCGTTACGCCCCCCGTCGTCGGATTGGTCAACACGACAATATAGGGCAGGCGGGCCTTGCGCAGCCGCTGAATCGCGATTGTGGTGCGCGGCATCTGCATCAGGGAAAACATCCCCTCCTGCATGCGCGCGCCGCCGGATGCGGTGAAGATGATGAAGGGCGTGCGTTTCTCCAGCGCGTAGGTTGCGCCGGCGATTATCGCCTCGCCAGCAGCCATGCCCAGCGAACCGCCCAGAAAATCGAAATCCTGCACGGCCACGGTTATGGGTAGATCCTGCAGCTTGCCAATGGCGACAGTCACCGCGTCTGGCCGCCCGGTCTTGACCCGATACTCCTTGAGCTTGTCGACATATCGCTTGATATCTCTGAACTTTAATGGGTCCGTGGGCGGCTCCGGCGTCGCCATCAGCTCGCACTCGCCATCATCGAACAGGCTCGCCAAACGCGCCTCGACAGGAAAACGCATGTGGAAGCCGGAATTCGGCACGACATAGAGATTGGCTTCGATGTCCTTATGGAAAACCAGCTGGCCGCTCTCGGGACATTTCACCCAAAGGTTCTCGGGCGCCTCGCGCTTCAGAATGGCTTTGATCTTCGGCGGGACGACATTCGAATACCAGTTCATGACCACACCTTGGCGAGAGCCCCGAACAATTTCCTAATCGGCGAGGCGTTCGCTGGCCCGCGGGCGCGGCGCACGCCTCCAGAAATCTCGGCGACGAGCGAAGTCACCGCCCGGACGGTGTCTGGTCCCGCGCCATTCTCAGCTGTGAGCGAGTCCTTGAGCGCGCTGACCAGCGCCGAACCTACCACGACGCCATCGGCGGTCGCAGCGATAACTTTCGCGTTTTCGGCGTTTTTGACCCCAAAACCCACCGCGATCGGCAAATCCGTATGGCCTTTGATGCGCTTCACTGCGGCGGCGACGCCAGAATAGTCCGCCAGAGCGGCTCCAGTGATACCGGTCAACGAGACATAATAGACGAAGCCGCTGGTGTTTTCGAGGACCTTGGGTAGGCGCCTGTCATCGGTCGTCGGCGTGGCGAGGCGAATGAAATTCAGTCCCGCCGCCCTCGCTGGGAGGCAAAGCTCCGCGTCTTCTTCTGGCGGAAGGTCGACGACGATCAACCCATCGACCCCCGCGTCCAGAGCCGCAGCGAGAAAGGCTTCGACGCCAAAAACATAGATCGGGTTGTAATAGCCCATCAGCACAATCGGGGTTGTCTGATCGCTCGCGCGAAAATCGGAGACGAGCTTTAAGGTCTTTTTCAGCGTCATCCCCGCCTTCAGCGCTCGAAGTCCCGCCGCCTGGATGGCGGGGCCATCGGCCATTGGGTCGGTAAATGGCATGCCAACTTCGATAACATCCGCGCCTGCGGCAGGCAGGCCTTTAAGAATTTCCAGAGAAGTTGCAAGATCAGGGTCGCCAGCCATCACAAAAGTGACGAGAGCGGCGCGCCCTTCGGCGCGAAGGGCTTTGAACCGGGCGTCGATGCGGGTGGGCATTGGCTTTTGCTTGTCCTTCAACCTGACCGGCGCGCCGACCGAAAACAGACGTGCGCCTCTGCGCCGCTGCTTAATCTCTAGCCCGCGCCGCGTCCACTTCTTTCGGCGTCCGCCTCGCGTCCAGCGTCAAATGGTCACCCGCGCGCCCAGTTCCACCACGCGGTCCGAGGGAATGGAGAAAAAGTCCGTGGCGTTGGCCGATTGCCGCGTCAGCGCGATATAGAGCTTGTCCTGCCAAGCGGGCATTTCGGACGTGGGGCTTCCCACAATTGAGCGCCTTCCCAGGAAGAACGACGTGGTCATGATATCGTATTTCAGGCCCGCCTTGCGCATGGCGGCCAGCGCCGCAGGCACGCGTGGGCTCTCCATGAAGCCGTAATGCAGCGTCGCACGACTGAAATCGTCCGACAGCTTTTCGATTTCGAAACGCTTCTCGGGCGGAACGCGAGGCAAATCCTCGGTGATGACGCAAATCACGAGCACACGTTCATGCAACACCTTGTTGTGCTTGAGATTGTGCATCAGCGCCGTGGGCGCGACATTAGGGTCGCTGGTCAGGAAAATGGCTGTGCCTGGAACACGGGTCGGCTTCGATCTTTGCAGCATCCCGATCAAATCCATGATCGGAATCGAGTCGCGGTGGGTCTTTTCGGCCAGCAGATGCGTGCCGCGCACCCAGGTCCACATCACCACCATCGAGCAGGCGCCGAGAAGCAGCGGCACCCATCCGCCATCCACGACTTTCATCAGATTGGCGGCGAGAAATGCGAGATCCACCGACAGGAACCCCGCGATGAGCAGCAGGGAGGCCCACAACGGCCAACGCCATTTCTTCCACACCACGACGAACGCCAGCGCGGTCGTCGTCACCATTGTGCCCGTAACCGCTATGCCATAGGCGGACGCCAGAGCCGAAGAATTCTTGAACAGGATGACAAGGATCAAGACGCCGATGAGCAGCAGCCGATTGACTCGCCCAATGTAAATCTGGCCCTCCTGCATCTCTGAAGTATGGGTGATTTCCAGACGCGGCAGCAGGCCGAGTTGTATCGCCTGCCGCACCAAGGAAAAGGCTCCCGTCACAACGGCCTGGCTGGCGATGACCGTCGCGACCGTGGAAAGAATGACCAGCGGCAAAAGTCCCCAGGCTGGCGCCAGCAGAAAGAAAGGATTGTCGATCGCTTCGGGCCTCGAGAGGATCAGCGCTCCCTGCCCCAGATAATTGAGCAGCAACGCAGGCAGCACGAAGAAGGTCCACGCGATCTGGATCGGGAAACGCCCGAAGTGACCCATATCGGCGTAAAGCGCCTCGGCTCCTGTCACGCCCAGGAACACCGAGCCGAGCACCGCAAATCCGATCCAGCCATGGTGGATCAGGAAGCCGACGCCCACCGAAGGGTTAAACGCCTGGAGCACCTGAGGCGCGTCGGGAATATGGATCACGCCAAGAAACCCGATCGTCAGGAAGAAGACGACCATGATCGGGCCAAAAAAGGCGGCGACCTTCGCGGTGCCGTGACTTTGCACCCAGAACAGCGAAACAAGGATCGCGACGGTGATCGGGATCACATATTCATTGAAGCTGTGAGTGACGAGATCGAGCCCTTCCACCGCCGAGAGCACCGAAATAGCAGGCGTGATGATGGCGTCGCCTGAAAACAGCGCAGCCCCGGCCACGCCGAGCAGGAACACCGCATGCGCTCGCCGGCCCAACGCCGATTGCGCGAGCGCCATCAGCGATAGAATGCCGCCCTCGCCGCGGTTATCGGCGAACATGAGAAACAGCACATACTTGGCCGTGACGGTAAAAATAAGAGCGTAGACCAGCAGCGACGTCGCGCCGATCACAGCTTCTTGCGTAAGCAAATCGGCTTTCGCGGCGTGGGATAGCGACTCACGAAGCGCGTATAACGGGCTGGTCCCGATGTCGCCGTATACGACGCCAATGGACCCGACCAGCAATGCTGGAAGCGCGCCTCCGCCATGGTGAGGCGCCGGCGCCTCGGCGATGGGCGCTTTTGGCTCCGACGCCGCGTTGGAACCCAAATCGCCAGCAACTGGATTCTCGCTCATTTGGCGATCCTTACTGTGAACGCTCGACGAACGAAGTCCGCCATTCCGCGCCGTCAGGGGGCGACGCACGCGGAGCAACGGAGCGCGCTTGCCGTCCTTTGGACATGTCCCGTATTTTGTGTAGAAGCTGCAGAGTGCTTTCCCAAACGCCAGATTGGCGCAAATTCTCGCTAAATGGCGCCTAGCTCCGTCGCGGTCGTCGCACGGACTGGAGCCAGCCCAAGGGCGACGCCCGAGTTTCGGCGGCGCGATATACGCTTCTTTTTCAAGCTTGAGAAGCCGAGTTCGCCCGAACCGTTCTCGTTTCGCACGATCCAAGACCATAAAAAGGGGCAATTTATTAAGTTAGGAGCATAAGGCATGGCGCAGTCTCTCCCGCCCTCATCATTCGCCCGAGCGGTGGATGCAATATCCGGGCAACGGATTATCACGTCAGCGCAAGGGCTTGAGGCTCTAGATGTACGCATTCCAACGCGCCACGGAGAAATGCCGGCGTATCTCGCAAGGCCTGAGAAGAAAAGCGACCTGCCTATAATTCTCGTCGCCCAGGAAATCTTCGGCCTCCACGAGCATATAAAGGATATTGCGCGCCGTTTCGCGGCGCGGGGTTATCTCGCGATCGCGCCCGATTATTTTTTTCGCGTGGGTGATCCATTGACGGCGGCCGACATTCCCGCGATCCGTGAAATTGTGGCCAAGGCGCCGGACGCCGAGGCGATGAGCGACTTGGACTCAGCTTTGGCTTTCGCGGCAGAATGCGGCGGCGACGCGTCGCGCGCGGCCGTTGTGGGCTTTTGCTGGGGCGGGCGGATGGCGTGGCTCTATGCCGCCCATAATCAGCGGCTTCGCGCCGCCATCCCCTGTTACGGGCGGCTCGACGGCGAAAGGACGCAAAATCAGCCGCGATGGCCGCTCGACATCGCAAAGGAACTCAAAGTTCCATCACTCGGGCTTTATGGCGGCGCGGACCCCTCGATTCCTCTCGATCAGGTTAAAGAAATGCGCGCCCTGCTGCTCGCGGCGAAGGCGCCAGCGGAGCTCATCGTCTACGACGACGCTCCACACGCGTTCTTCGCCGACTACCGTGAAAGCTACCGCGCTGGTCCCGCGGAAAACGGCTGGAGCCGGATGCTCGATTTCTTGCGAGGCCAAGGCGTGGCCTGAGATTCAAAAATCGCTCGCGAGCCCCTTAACCTCCCAGTCCCCATAGCGGGCGGGGTCCTGCCCCCCGCGCCCGCCGACTTCCTCCGGCAGAGAGTGAGTGGACCGGCTCAGATGCCGCTCGGCGGCCTCCTTGAGGGCGCGGAGCGCCGCGGGGGGGATTTCTCTCGGGACCGCAACCTCCTCTGAAGACACAGGATTTTCCCCAGTCTCGGGATCGGCGGCCGGCAGATTTGTCATCGCTAAGGCTTTCCTCGCCCGCGCTCGTCGCGGCTGTGATATGATTCGTGGCCAAAGGGCCTGGAGGCGGGTTGTTTCGTGACGGATGATCTTAAACCATACTCCAGAAAGGCCAAACCAGCCGTTCGGACAGGGAATCGTCAGGGCTTCATTCCCGCGGAAGCGGCGAGGGAGGCCGAGGCTCTGAAAATACCTGGCCTGCCAGTTCGACTCGCTGCGGCGCACATCATCGCGGACGTGGTGCAGGGCGGGCACCGGCTCGACGACTGTTTTTCACCGCTCGCGGTGCCGGCGCGACTTACAGGCCTTGGCGCGCGCGACATCGCGTTGGTCCGCTCCATCGCCACGGTGGCGCTGCGCAGGCTTGGCGTCATCCGTCGAGCATTGGCCATTCTGCTGGAAAAGGGCCTGCCACGCCAAGCGGTGCGGCTTGAATGGCCATTGATCGCCGCAGCGGCCCAGATTTTATTTCTCGATTCCGCCGACCATGCCGCCGTGGACCTCGCTGTGCGCGCGGTCAGGCTGGAGCCCAAAAGCTCGGGATTTGCAGGACTCGTGAACGGGGTGCTGCGGAATCTCCAACGACGCCGGGAGGAATTTCTGGAGCTCGCGGCGGGCGGGGAATTCGACACGCCGCCCTGGCTCGCGCAGCGTTGGCGAAAGGCCTATGGCGAGTCCGCGGCCAAAGCCGTCGCCGCGATGCACATGCTGGAGCCGCCGCTTGATCTCTCCGTCAAATCCGACGCGGCGGGCTGGGCCAAGCGACTTGACGGCGTCGTGCTGCCCACGGGGTCGGTGCGGCTTCAGAGTCGCGTGCCAATCGCCGAACTCGACGGCTACGGAGAAGGGGAATGGTGGGTGCAGGACGCGGCCGCAGCCTTGCCGGCGCGGCTGCTGCGCGCGAAATCAGAGGAGCGCATTCTCGACATGTGCGCGGCGCCGGGCGGCAAGACCGCGCAACTGGCGCAAGCCGGCGCTCACGTCACGGCGCTCGATCGCTCAGCGGAGCGGCTCAAATTGCTTGCCGCAAATCTAAGCCGTCTGCAATTGCACGCCGACATCGCTGTTGCGGACGCGACAAGCTATTCCGCGACGCCCTTTGACGCCATTCTGCTGGATGCGCCCTGCTCCTCCACCGGCACGATTCGCCGCCACCCTGACGTCCCATGGACCAAGAAACCCGGCGATATAGATGGGCTGGCCTCGCTGCAGACCAGGATGCTGGACCGGGCGGCGACGCTGACTCGCCCCCACGGCAGAATTGTCTACTGCACATGCTCGCTGGAGCCTGAGGAGGGCGAACAGCAGATCGCCGCCTTCCTGCGCCGCAATCCAGATTTCAAACGAGATTCCATAGACCCTGAGCGGGAAGGCATTCCGCCAGAATTCGTCAATCCCGACGGCGACCTTCGCACCATGCCACAGATGCTCCCAAATCCCGATCCGCGCCTCGCCGGTGTGGACGGATTTTTCGCGGCGCGAATCATCCGGCGGGGATAGCTGCGGCGCCGCCGCTTCATCGCGAATCGTCATTGACCGCTCAAGGCGGCGACGTTCAAAGCGGATATTGACGGCGAAAAGCCGAGCGCTTCACGTGCCTTATGCTTCACCTGCCTTGTATTGAAAAGTCTGGCTGAACCGCTTGGCTCACGTCGTCGCAAAAGCCTGAAAAATCAGGGAACACTCGCTTTGCCTGGGAAAGATCACCGACGACGCGCCTGTGTCCCATGGCGTCAGTCCAGGAGTTTGGCACAGTTTTTTTGCCTGCCAAGGCCCTGCATGGCTTCAACTTTCCGCAAAAACTGTATTATTCGCCGCCCTCATTTTTTCAGGATGGTCCTGGGGGGATGAACGCGAAATCAAGAGGAAAAGCGATGTTAAAGCGATTGCTTATGGTAGGCGCTGCGGTTGGCGTGTTTTCCACTGGGGCGCTGGCGAACAGCAGCGTGCCCGCCAACGGCTGCCCAACTTTTAGTCCCAACGCACTCGGCGCTATTACATCCGCGCTCAAGACAGCCATTGGTCAGGTTCAAGGAAATCTTGGTCTTGGTCTTAATATGTGGGCGACATTGGTCGCCGCTGATGGCACCGTCTGCTACGTGGCCAACTCCAGCGGCGACGCAATTCAGGGGCAGTGGCTGGCCAGCCGCGTGATTTCCGCTCAGAAGGCTTTCACTGCGGCCACGCTCAGCCTCGGCCCGACCTCGAATTCGGGTTCAGGAACAAAGCTGTCCAGGGGAGCTCTGGCGCTTTCGACCGCGAATCTCTATTCGGCGGTCCAGCCTGGCGGCAGCCTGTTCGGCTTGGCGACAAGCAATCCCGTAGCCGCGGACAGAGCCTATGGCGACACGCTCACCATCAGCGGCGGCGTCGGCGCCAACACCGGCCCCACAACCACCGCGAACTACGGCACGGCCAACGATCCCATGATCGGACAGGTGATTGGCGGCATAAATGTCTTCGGTGGCGGTCTTGCGCTCTATACTGCGGGCGGCGTCAAGATTGGCGGTCTCGGCGTCAGCGGCGACACTTCCTGTACCGACCACCTTATCGCCTGGCATTTGCGTCACAATTTGGGGCTGGATCACCTCGGCACGATCGCGGGCGTATCGGGCGATACGGCGCATCCGGACAACATTGTCTTTGACATCACCAATGGCGTGAGCGCTTCGGGCTGGGGCCATCCGGCCTGCGCCGGCAGCTCGAACGGGGCGGCGACGACCATCGCCGGGGCGCTTCCTCCCGTCAGCAACTAACTGCCCAGCGACTATTTTATTTCGCGAAAAGGACGCGCTCCTGTCGCTCTCAATGAGATGCAGCGGCGCGTTTTCTTGTGTCACGGACCAATTGGCTGCGTTGCGCGCAATGGATTCCTGAAATCGGCGCTTTTCGCCGATGTTGACCGGTTTCATGGGTCGCCGTGAGCCGGGCTCCCTTCGAGGGGCCTTTCGGCGAGGCGGTTTTTCCCCTAAAGCTCGCCGAGCCATCGCCCAGAAGGAGCTGCGGAAAAATGATCGGACGTCTTAATCACGTCGCCATCGCTGTCGCGGATATCGAAAAGGCCTCGAAAGTCTACGCCTCGACGCTCGGCGCGAAAGTCACCACGCCGGAGATCGTCGCGGAGCACGGGGTGAGAGTCGTTTTCGTCGAATTGCCAAACACCAAGATCGAATTGCTGGAGCCCTATGGGGAAGCGTCGCCCATTGCCGGCTTTGTCGAGAAAAACCCGGCAGGCGGGATTCATCACGTATGTTACGAAGTTGATGACATCATCAAGGCGCGCGACCACTTGAAGAGCGAAGGCGCCAGGGTGCTTGGCGACGGCTCGCCAAAGATCGGGGCGCATGGCAAGCCCGTTTTGTTCCTGCACCCCAAGGACTTTTGCGGCACGCTGGTCGAACTCGAACAGGCGTGACCTTCAGAGGAAGGCGACCCCATGCCAATTCAAACCTCTGTGGCGGTGGCGGTCTATTTCACCATGTGGTGGATCGTGCTTTTCGCCATCCTGCCGCTGGGCGTGCGCTCGCTGCACGAAGAAGGCGACACGCCCGAGGGGTCGGATCCCGGAGCCCCGGTAGCGCCAATGCTATTGAAAAAGGCCGCGCTCACGACAGTGGTTTCAGCCGTGTTGTTTGGCGCCTTTCTCGTCGTAATCAAGCTGATGGGCTGACAACCCCCTCCGCAGGCCGGCCAGCTTTCGGGGTTTCCTTCCTGATCAAAGCGCGCTAAACGGCCCATTCGTCATGCGACCGGCCTAGATCTGCAAATAACGGAATTTTAAATGACTGAACAAGGATCGCCAACGACCCCTGCCTCCTTCAACGGCGTGCTCAAAGGCAAGAAGGGCCTTATCCTGGGCGTCGCCAATAATCGTTCGATCGCCTGGGGCATAGCCAAGGCAGCGAGCGATGCAGGAGCGGAATTGGCGCTCACCTATCAGGTCGAGGCGCTCGAAAAGCGTGTGCGCCCCTTGGCGGCCGAGCTTGGCGCGACTGTCGTCGGACGCTGCGATGTGTCGGAAAGCGAGACAATCGACGCGGTGTTCGCCGAGGTCGAGAAGCTCTGGGGAAAGCTCGATTTCGTCGTGCATTGCCTCGCCTTCTCCGACAAGGATCAACTCGACGGCCGATATGTCGATACGACTTTGGAGAACTTCAACCAGTCGCTGGCGATCTCATGCTTCTCGTTCACCGCCATCGCGCAGCGCGCCGAAAAATTGATGACGGACGGCGGTTCGCTGCTCACGCTGACCTATTACGGCGCCGAAAAATGGATGCCGCACTACAATGTCATGGGCGTCGCAAAGGCGGCTCTGGAAGCCTCGGTGCGCTATCTCGCCGCCGACCTCGGCGTGAAGAATATTCGCGTCAATGCGATTTCCGCTGGCCCAATCAAAACGCTGGCGGCGTCGGGAATCGGCGACTTCCGCTATATTCTGCGCTGGAACGAGTATAACTCGCCCCTGCGCCGCGTCGTGACGATCGAGGAGGTCGGCGAATCCGCCGTCTATCTCTTGTCGCCGATGTCGCGCGGCGTGTCCGGAGAGGTGCTGCATGTAGATGCGGGTTACCACGTCGTCGGCATGATGAACCCCTCCGCGGCGTCTAAAATGGCGGATCTTCTTGCGCTTCTGCCGCAGGAGAAATGACGCGCGCTGACCCTCCTGGGAAAGCGGATCACTTGATCTGCGCCCCCGTTATGCGCCAAGCTGCGTCTAATGCTCCGCGATGTCGACCTTCTCAGAGATCTTATGCTGGCTCTGGAGCCCGTCGAGCGCTCGCCGCCCGAACCGGTGTTCCTGGAGATGAACGAGATGGCGCAGGCTCTGGGACAATCGCGCGAGACCATCGGCGCGCATCTGGACCTGCTGCTAGAGCAAGGGTTTATCGATGGACCTGGCGTTTATTACGACGCATGGCTATTCCGGAAGCTTACCCCCAAGGGCCATGCGCTCGCTGACAACATAAGGGATGCGCAACGCTGGATCGAGATCAAGCGGACCTATTCCTTCGCAATCGAACAATGAGGCCCTGGTACGGATGGCGTTAGGGGCGCAACTGTTCTAACGTCTTTTCTTACGCCTCGAACCTCTCAGCAGGCAAAACTCCAAGTGACATTTTTCGCCACCAGCCCGGCGCTGGCCCGTGCGCTCGACGAGCGCAACTACAATGATCCTACCCCCGTCCAGTCGGCCGTGCTTACGCCAGATGCGGAAGGGAGGGATATTCTCGTCTCGGCGCAAACCGGCTCCGGCAAGACGGTGGCCTATGGCCTCGCCATCGCCGAAACCCTCATGTCGAAGGCGGCAACACTGGCGCCAGCCGCCACGCCGCTTGCGCTGATCATCGCGCCAACGCGGGAACTCGCATTGCAGGTGCAGCGGGAGCTGGAGTGGCTGTATCAATATGCGGGGGCGCGGATTGTCTCCTGCGTCGGCGGAATGGATTCCAGGCTCGAGCGGCGGAAACTAAGCGAAGGCGCGCATATCGTCGTCGGCACGCCGGGGCGGCTACGCGATCATATCGAACGCAACGGGTTCAACACATCGGGGCTCAAGGCTGTCGTGCTCGACGAAGCCGACGAGATGCTGGATCTCGGCTTTCGCGAAGACCTCGAATTCATTCTGGAGACGACGCCCAAAGAACGGCGCACGCTGTTGTTTTCCGCGACAATGCCCAAGGGCATCGCCGCTCTCGCCAAACGCTACCAGCGCGACGCCTTGCGCATCGAGGTCGTGGGGGGCGCGCAGGGCCATGCCGACATCGAATATCGAGCCATCCGGGTGGCGCCGAAGGAAACAGAGCACGCCGTCGTCAATCTGCTTCGCTTCGTCGAAGCGCCCACGGCGATCGTCTTCTGCAACACGCGTGAAGCCGTGCGCCATCTGCAGGCGATCCTGCTGGAGCGGGGCTTTTCTGCCGTGCTGCTTTCCGGCGAACTCAGCCAGCATGAGCGCAACCAGTCGATGCAGGCGCTGCGCGATGGACGCGCGCGAGTCTGCGTCGCCACCGACGTCGCGGCGCGCGGCATTGATCTGCCCAATCTTGGTCTTGTCGTCCACGCCGAACTGCCGAACGACGCCGAGACCTTGCAACATCGCAGCGGCCGCACCGGACGCGCGGGACGCAAGGGCGTCAGCGCATTGCTGGTTCCCCCGGCGCGCCGCCGGCGGGCGGAGATGTTGCTGCGGGACGCCGGGGTGCGCGCACGATGGAGCGGCCCTCCGACGGCGGAGGAGATCGTCAAGCTGGATCAGGAACGCCTGCTCCACGACCCCTTATTGACGGAAGCGCCCTCTGACGACGAGATCGAAATGGCCCGTTTGCTGCTGGCGGAGAGAAGCGCCGAGCAGCTGGGAGCGGCTTTGGTCAAGCTCTATCGCTCGCGCCTCCCCGCCATAGAAGACGTGGTCGACCCCGGCGTCGGCCCGGAGCTGCGGGAACCCCGGGACGCCCCCGGGCGCCAGGCGCCGACAAGAACCCCGAAGACCTCCGCCGCGCGCTTTCCAGAGGGGGCGGCGTGGTTCCGTCTCGACATCGGCCGCAAGAAGAACGCCGATCCCAAGTGGCTGCTCCCCATGCTGTGCCGCAAGGGCAATATCACGAGGCAGGATATCGGCGTGATCCGCATCTTCGATCACGAGACGCAATTCGAGGTCGCGGAGGCCGTTGCGGCGCAGTTCAGCGCCAATATGCGTCGACCTGGCGGCGAGCCCGTGAAGATTGACCGATTGCAGGAATCTCCCGGAAGCCCCAAAGGCGATGCCGCCCCTCAAGCGCGCCCAAAACCGAAACGCCACCCAAAAAGCGCGCGCTCATAAATCGGTCAGTCGACTTTACGCTGCGATTTGAGTTTGGCGCCCTCTTCAAGTTCCTCCCGCTTTCTGAAGCGCAGGACGGAACCCGGGGCGCGGTTGCGCGCCGTGATGCGAATTCGGCCAGTGCCCGTAAGCACGTAATGGCCGCGGCTGTCATCCCAACGCATGAGGTCGGCTTGAATCGCCGTCTGGCGCAGCACCATGGTCATGGGATCTTGGACGTGAGCGGGAGCGACGTCGCCATGGACGTCAACCTTCCTCAGCGCTTCGACCAATTTGGTTTCATGTGCGTCGGTCATGTCGCCCTAACATGGCGCCTATTGGCGGTTCCCGCAAGACCTTTGAGACGCCGATCCGGCAGCGGCCCTGGCCAAGATATGCGGGCAAATACAATGACGAGGCGCATAGCGGCCTAGCCCTCGCCTTATCTCGGGCTATGGCTCGCGGCTCCGCCACCCGGCCACTTCCGCTTCGATTCGCTCCCCCGTGACGACATTGCGCCAGCCGTCAGCCGCCCGCCGGCACGGGAAGGGCAACAGATATGTCCCATTATGATCCATGCAAAGCAGCTCTACGGGAGCGTCGTCCTGAGGATAGCGGTCGGCGATGAACTCGGCGACTCTGTCATTGAAAGACGTCAATATATTCAGCCTGTGTTTGGGGAGCGGATAACGCGCCGCCCGACACTGGCCGGGCGGATAGACTATGGCGACAGAAAGAGGCCGCCAGATGGCGGGAATGGACGCGAACGGCGCGACGACCTTGATTACGCATACTAAGCGCGATCGCCCCCGCGGGGCTACGCCGGATATGAAGATGGATCGTCAAGCATATTGGACTGTCGCCGAGTCATCTAATCGGTCGCCGCTCCAAAGCAAGCGGTCCGGAAAGATGCGACCACCGGCGCATGCAACGAACCCTCGATGGGCTCGGAAGCGAAAACTTCGTCTTGAAGGCCCTGGTTCAGGATTTCAACATGTATGCAATCCAATGCAAGCGAGCGCGAGGCGAGAATATGGTCGATCAGCGTCGGCCGGCCCGCGTGAATGACGCTGTAACGTCGCTCCGGCGGAAGGCGCGCTTCGAGC
>Ga0182030_10011832_pt1 | contig 17566 bp, 13 predicted proteins | sample 812S3MmetaG_FD_121299 | JGI IMG/M metagenome (GOLD analysis project Ga0182030, IMG submission 121299) | Permafrost microbial communities from Stordalen Mire, Sweden - 812S3M metaG (Illumina Assembly) | ecosystem: Environmental > Terrestrial > Soil > Wetlands > Permafrost | place: Sweden...
ACTCTAGCTTTCATTGATGAACTCTCAAAAAATGGCATATCGCCTAAGCAATATAGCTTATTTGATTTTCAATTCGGATCCAAAACCCAGGATATGGATCTCATCCTAGGGGCTATTAGAGCCACGAAATCTGAAATCTTCGTTCCCGGCGAGTCGACTTCCTCCATATCCGAATGCATTGACGTATTACCAGCTGGCGCTGTGAATATCTACGAGAATACAGCCATGAACAAGGTACATCAAGCCCACGTAAAAAGTGAAGTTGAAGCAGGACGTGTCAAGTTGATGCCTATGGGATATCAGGCGATTATAGCGCACCAAAATGCCTCGGAAGAAAACTCGAAACCCAAACGCTCGGCCGCTGAAACCATCGCTCTTGTGCTATCACAGCAAACTGAATAAATGGCTCTTATGCAAAACGGGTGGCTTGGATGTAATCTTTAGCCCCCGGCAGACGTCGTCCGTTCAGGATGACGGGGGACGGGAGTATTCGCTTTGCTAACTATCCTCACTTGTGTACAACTTAGCATACCGATTACCCATCTGTTCTAGATAAGAGCCATATACACGTACAATATACTTGACAAAAACATTATCGACAAATATATATCCCTATGTCAGCCAGTAGAGGTGGCATATTCAATTAATTGGTTTTAATAATATGAAGGAATACATTATGTTCAGGTCTAAGTTCTTTATTGCTATAACCGCTTTCTCTGCGATCCTCGCAGGGCAAGTCATGGCTTCAGAAACAGTGGTTGATAATGCGGGGCCTGCAAGTAAAACCCTACTCAAACTCGTACCCACACAGCCTCCTCTTATACCAACATCTCTAGACAGCTGCCCTCGGACCCTTATATTTGATTTCGCAGCCCGTTCTCCTGTCTATGGGCGTTTTGACCACGAGACTTTGCGGAGTCTCGAGATGGTCAACATCGCAACCGCTGAGCAAGTAAGGGCTTACCGGAAGCTGAGGCATGTATTGCCAAGAATAGTCATATCTATTCCCACCCAAGCCGAATTACTTGAGATGCTCCTTCTCAGTGATTTAATTGAAATGTTCCGCCTAAGTGATGTTGCCTTACCTCAGAACAATGGAATGAAACCCCTTTGGTGGCAAATCCAATCCACGAACCCTATGGGCCTACAAAATATGGCCTTAAGTGTTATCCATGATGAATTGAAGGCTGACCGGTCTGCAATTACTTTTCGTAATTTTTATATAGGCAAGCAAACTGAAAATTCTCTCAGGTTAATTTGTCAGCTTACGTACGAGAGGCGAACCTATAATTCTAGAAAGGGTTATTTGCAGGGTAATAGTGACAGAGAGTTGATCTCTATAGAACTTAACAGGACTATTCTGCTTCCAGAAAATGCAGATGTAAATTTCTCAACCTTAATGCCAAGGCCGCGTGAGCCAAACAGTATCCTCCAACATGCTGCTACATTTAGAGACAATATTAATTATTACCCTAGTGCGAAGAAAAAAGACCTTACTTTTAAGTTGGATCAGAACGCAAACAATGGCCAATTAGCATCGGTGCCCGAGTTCAGACCACCGTTGGTTAGCACAAGCCCTGACGATTCTATATCTCTATCCCAGGAAGGCTCTTCACTTACAATATCTGCACCAGGGCGAGAAAAATTAATTCAAATGCTAGGGGGTGCATACGCTAACTCTGCTCAGGCAGATTTGTCGAGCCCAGAGGGTTGGAACATTGTCGCAGGAAGAAGTTGTGACTTTCACATTTTAGGTGGCAGTCCTTACGACTATAATACAAAGCAAACGCATTTACGAAATGGTGTGCATCCAAAATTAATGAGTGTGTATCTGAGGCAGGTTAATGGCAAAGCATCTCTGTTGTGTGAATACGTATACAGATATGTAACGGATTTAACTTTTAGGAACAAACACCCACAGGATTCATTTACAATTTTATACAAACAGCAGGTAACGCTTCCAGAAAACTGTGTCATCATTTTTCCACCAATTCAGGCGCACGTGTTGGCGCTGGCCCAGATGATCAGTACAGATAACAGTGTTGAATTTAGAGTGGATAGGCTCTACCAAGAAATAGACAACCTAGCTGATGGTTTCAAATTTGTCTGTTCCTACAAAATTTTCGATCTAGCAGATGTGGACTAATTATTTTGAGCTTTATTAGGTTAGCTATGTTTAAAAGTTTAAAGTTATTGACAGTAGCAATTGCATTATCAAGCATGGTTGCAACCACACATGCATCCGATCTTGCCATAGAGCCTCATAAATTTTGAAAGAGAACACCTCATCAAAATTGAGGCTCTGGCAGGTTACGCCCTTCCGCAGTGATGTCGTAATTTGCAAACATGATTCGATACGTTTTCTCTACCCCTTCAGGGCTTACGAATGAAAATTAAAAGCGCACAATGCCCCAGCTTGCCTCCCCTGCGAAAGCAGGGGTCCAGCGCAAAATGCGTCGCGGAGCGACTCTGTACTTTCTTCCTAGCTGCTACGCAGCACATTTTAAGGGCTGGGCCCCTGCTTTCGCAGGGGAGGCAAGCTGGGAGCTACGTTTCTCTCGCACATACTTAGTTTTCATGAGTAGGTCCTGTCTACCCCTTGACAGCGCCTTCCCGTTCTTTATTATATGAGGCAACAATAATAAGGGGATAGCACATGCTCTGCAGGAAATTACTCTCGGTTACATTCATTGGATTGATCGCTTGTGCAGCTCATGCCAGCGAAACTGATCCACAACAGGAAGAAATCTGGGCCAGGTATCAACTCGCTTTGTCCCAACACGACCAGGGTGGTGCTCCCAGGATCCCGCCTGTAGACCCCAAAAAAACATTACCGCCCGGGTATGACCCAGCCAGCGATCCAAATAACTCCCAACAGTGGATTGATCTTCTCATCGCAGATGCCCTTGCCGATGATGGGTTGCCAACACCTGTAACTGCTGACGAGGCGAAAGCAGCCTTACGCTTGGGCGCAAACCCAGACTTGGCGTGGTTCATGTATGTTTATGGTGATACGGTTAGAGTCATATATGAGTGTCAGGATCTGCACAAAGTCTTCAGTATCAATTACACCAACCTTCGCAATACCCTGCTTGATAGCCCTCCATCGCCAACCCAGGACGGTGTCACATTTAGCCAACTGAATACGTTGCCTTTGGTGTATCCGCCCTTGTTTGATAAGTATACGCAGTTCACCAGCATCACATTTTTGAACATGACCCATCAGATGCCGTTCTCCTCGAAGGCATTGCGATTGATGGCGGCGCATCCCTTTTTTAGTTCCGTGAAAATGCTATTCATTCAGCAGAGCACTGTAGAAGGCATCCCTGAAGAAGTCCGTGTGTTCAGTCATCTGAATCTTTCGGTATTGTTCATCAACAACATGAAGTTGAAATTTATTGCACCAGGTCTCTCCGCGCTGACGCACCTGTGGTGGCTAGATATTTCAGGAAATCAATTGACCGAGTTAGATCCAAATATCGGTCTTATGAAAAATCTAGCCGTGCTTACACTGGGTAAAGTAGACAATGTGGCAGGACCGGTGGGAAATTGTCTAACCAGTTTACCCGAAAGCATCACCCAGCTTGAGAATTTATCGACCCTGGAGATAGCAGGAAATCCATTTCCCAAGTTTCCCATTCAATTGAAACAAGGCATCTTCCCGCAACTGCAGACCTTAGACATAAGTGGTTGTGGGTTAACGCAGCTGCCCGCGGAAATAGGTGTTCTCCAATCTTTAGCAACCCTTACAGCCTCATACAATGCCCTAAAGAGCCTACCTAAAGAGTTGCGGCTATTGACGCGTCTTGCTTTTTTAGACCTGAGCCATAACAATGATTATTTTGATAATGACATCGATGTCCTATGCCAGATTACAAGTCTATGTCAGCTCAACCTCAACTATTCCAACGTGAGGCTTTTGCCCGCTGAGATTTCTAACTTGAAAGCTCTTTGGTGGCTGAATGTTGCTGAGAATGCTTTAGAATTTGTGCCTTATTCAATTGGCGAACTAACAGCCCTTAAGTTCCTCGGCCTAAGTCAGAAGTATCCTTCTGGACCGCTCAAGGCACTCCCTCAATCAGTCGTGAGTCTGACAGCTCTGTGCGAGCTAGACATCCGAAACTGCCCCATCGCAACCCTGCCGGCTGCCCTTAACAGGACAACCCTTCAGATTCTTGGTTTCAATGGCCAGTTTGTTGGAGGGAGTTGGTTGGGAAGCTGTGTTGCGCAATAGCATAGGGTAAATCAGCCCGGATCAGTGCGTCCGCAAAAGAGTTTTATGACATAAACAATAGCGTGAGGTGTTCTATCCATGCCTGCATTAAAACAATACAAGCTTCTGATCATTGGGCTTCTCGTATTATGTTTAGCGCCACCCGTTCTCGCGAGCAGCGATTCTGCAGCTTTGGAGTCAGACCATACCATCTATTCCGGTCCAGCGAGCATTATTAAATACAACCATATCGGAGATATCGACACCTCCGGCTTTCGCCCCACAGATCTGGTGCTTGTCGATTATCTAAGGATATTTGATTATGACTATGTGAGTGGTCATATAATTGAGGAGCCAGAGGCGGAGGTGTTGCCACCGATCCGGAAATTCTTCGCGCAGCTGAAAGAAAAAGGCATCAAATATTTAATCTTGCATAGACATGGTGAACCTTATGTTTCGATGGAGTTTAAGAAAAAAGACATCCCACTTTGCCTGCTCGCTGATGATGAAGCGGAGGATGGCAACGAAAATTTTCTCAAAGGGACTTGTGACGTTAGCGGCCGACTGGGAGACTTTGCAGAAATTCTGTCCTTACTTAAAGGCGCCGCAGAAGATCATTTCCATCTGAAATTTTCCCAAATACAGCTCATTCACGCACCCTACCCGGATGCTTTTCGGGAATTAATAGGACGACCTTTCGATTTTCCCCTATGCGTTTACTTTAAACAGCTCCGGGAGAATTTTTGGCTTCGACTTACCGCTTTTAATCTCGCCGGAGAAGAACATTTAAAATGGCTTGTAGAGGGAGATGTAAGAGCCATAGCTCAGCGACTAGGTGATAATCCTGGGCTATTGGTTGATACTGTGTACCGACCATTTCCGGATGAGGATGGTGTCTCCATGCAAGATGCCTTAAAAGACCTAGGGAAGGAAAGGGCGCTCGTCCTTGCTTTCGGTCCAGAAAGACAGACCAAGCACCCATTTTCTAATTTCATTGCTCAATTGAGTTCAACTGAATACGAAATAGAAAATTACGAAGAAAAGTACCAAGGTGATTGGATGCTCGTTCAATTGCTTAATGAGCTATGGCCTTTGTATAATGAAGGTAATAGATCTTTATGGCCACACATGGCGAAAGCTTGTGAATCGCTTGTTACCAGCGAAACTTGCCCCGATGAGGCTATCGCGATTGTTCGATTCTTATTGCGACGAGCCGAGCAAAATAGGTTGCAACCTGTTTTGGAGGCTGGCTCAGCTGAAGCCGTAATTACCACATCATTTACGTCTGCTATCGAATCGGTGAAGCCTGAGCTACAAGCGTTTCTGTTGGAGCATCTCCTTCCCTGCAAGGAAATGCAATCTGAAGAATTGTTTCAAGTGGCTGAATTTCTAGGCCAGCAAACAGACGAGAAGCAGGAGCTCGTTCTTTTGGGTTTACGGGCATTTCATGAGCGCGGGCAAAGTTTCGACCAATTGAGCAGCGCGACGGCTAGTGGCTGTATGCAATATCTGCGTTTAATTTGTGGGGATAACTGCCGTGCAGATAATTTGTCAGATGCTTTAGCTATAAACCACGGAATTGTAAATTCATTATCTGCTGAAGGACATAGAGACAGTCCTATTGCTCTGGTGGAAGAGCTACTTCACTTGAATCCAGTTCAAATGGAGCTAGTTGAATTCTGGCTGCATGATTTAAAGCAATGTAAGGAAATTTATGATATTTCAATATGTCGAACACTACAGTTTCTAAACGAGGCTTTAATGGTGTTTAGGACCTGCAAGGATTTACATGAAATTCATGCCCTGCGTGATGTTGTTAGGGTAGTTTTCGACACCCTTAACAAACCTCAGGTCCGGCATGTATCCATCGCTCATTTTGAACAAATCCTGGTGGCTTTAGGAAAGCTCAATTGGGAAGAAAAAAATCAACTGGAAGCAATATTGAGGATGTACAACCGACGGTCCGACGATAATGATTCTTTTCAAATGTCCGACCTAACAATCCTGATAGATGATTCGCGAAGCCTGACGCCTCAGCAGTGGGGGAGAGTATGGGAGTGTTTGGAAAAGGGTCCTCCAACCATAAGAACTTCAGATGGAAGATACCAATGGCATTTTAACTTATCTTTCATTCTGCGTGTCTTAAGTGATGCTAAGCGGCGCTAGAGTGCTTTACAGGGTTGTCATCTTCACTTCCCTTCTACAAATTGGCGAAAAGGGGCTTTTGCTAGCCCTGCCATTTTTGCGGAGTGGTTGCCCTCAATCCACTTCTTCCAATAGCGCGTAAATTCGATGTAAATGATTAATACATATTTTTCGCAGCTTTTTCTCGTCCAATATCGCGAAATAATTAAGAGAATCATAATCTTGGGTTTCACTAGCTATCAGCTCAGCTCTATGGGTTTTAACAATTATTTGAGCCCATCTTCTCAAATGATCCAATGATGGCTTGTTATAATCGAATTTGACAAAGTGATGTTGGTGCTCTCCCTCACAAGGAATAAGACTGATCTCTTCTTTCTCTAGTAGATGCCTCAGGTTTGTAGTAATGATCCGCTCAGCATTGACGATGGTCTCCTCTTGCAGGTCTAGTTTTTCTGCGTTCTTTTTGGACATAACATAGGTTTGTTCCAGCTGCTTCTCTAGGGTCGCCCTATCAGGAAAGCGAGATGCGTCCGGTTTTACTTTCGCCTGCATGTAGGGTGTTCCCTCTAGCGCTATGAAAAGAGCGGCGGAAATATCGCTGTTTTGTTGCGTTTGTGCATCCCAACTAACTAAACTCCTCAAAAATCCAGCTAGCTTTTGATTCCTAGCCCGCGTGGCGATATCAAAATAGTTGTAAAATAACGCCGCCATGTCTGAATCGTCGGATGGATTGAATGGCCATTTTTTCAGCAATTCCCAGCACTTGCGAAGGGTGTCTTCCGTTCTTGGTGCCAACTTTAGGAGTGCAGCCGTATAGTTAGGCCAAAAATCCGTATCGCGGAGCGCTATATTGCTGGTAGCTAACTCATCATACATCTGCAAGCATCTGGAATCATATCTATCGTTTAACAAAAGGGCCAAGCGAAGTTTGGCATACATGTTCTCGGGGTTTTCGACCAAGAGTGGAACCAGCACCCCCTTCTGATTTACAGGATCTTCTGTAAAAGTCGACATAAGCGTATCTACAGCAGCGATTTCCCCTTTTACGGCAAAGTCATGAACGCGGAAAAAGAATTCGTCTCTCTCCGCATCAGTGACAGAGGTCTTTTTGCTGAAGGCCGTCCATAAAGTTGTGTATTCTGACGAGGAGTCATGGTAGCAGATTGGACGCGTTGCATTGCTGGCCGTGCTGCAAAAAGCCATTCCTATGATCGATAATATAACAGATATTCTTGTAAACATTTTCTAAACTCCAAATCCAGCTTGAGGTGAGCGCTCACCTATCTTGATAGCTTTATATAATGCAAGTTTGTTTTCTGTCAAGAAATCAGTCGCCTAGTGAACTGTCACACAAGCATCATATTGACTTCTAGGCCAAAATTGTGGATATTAGTTGCGACATATAAGGTTTCTCCAATGACTATGATCCCCACTCACTTAATCCCCGCCGTAGAAGGTTTTGCAGCCAGCGCTGGGTTGATTATCGCTATCGGTGCTCAGAATGCGTTTGTCCTCAAACAGGGAATTCGCAAAAACCATGTATTTGTGACCGTCCTCATCTGTGCGATTCTGGATACGGTTCTGATCGGTTTGGGAGTAGGGGGTTTTGGACAGATTCTTGCCTCCAATGCGGTTCTGCTGAGCATAGCCCTCTGGGGTGGTGTTGCGTTCCTGCTCTATTATGGATTCCGTTCTTTCCGCGCCGTTTTTCATTCAGAATCCCTAAAGATCCAGGGAGGAGGCGGGCCTCTGCCCAATTTGCAGCAGTCCATAGTGACCATGCTGGCTCTGACCCTTTTAAATCCTCATGTCTATCTGGATACGGTCGTTCTACTGGGCAGCATCAGCGCCCAATACGAAAGCCACGAGCGCCTGTACTTTGCCATCGGCGCCGTCTTAGCGTCGATTATCTGGTTCTTTTCCTTGGGCTACGGCGCCCGTTTCTTGGGCCCACTGTTCCAAAAACCCATGTCCTGGAAAATCCTGGACTTTCTCATCGGCTGCATCATGTGGCTGATTGCGCTGAGCCTGGTGTATGGGGTGCAGTGACGTTACGGTGGGTTAGTCGACTTGCGGCGAGAGTTTAATACATACGCTACACAATCCCATCGATCTTCGCCGCCAATATAAAATCGCTCTCCGTCAGTCCCTGGATCTTGTGGGTCCAGATTTCCACGCCGCATTTGCCCCATGAGACCGTCAGGTCAGGATGATGCCCCTCCGCCTCAGCGATGTTTCCGACTTTGTTCGCAAAGGTCATGGCTTGGATAAAATTTGGGAATTTATAGCTCGCTTCCAGGTGGCCTTTATCGTTAAGTGACCATCCAGGGCTCAGCTGTTTCAGAAGTTTTTCAGCCTCATCTTGAGCCATTGGGGGCACTCCCCCTTCACAGGGTATACAGCGTTTATCAGCTAGTGACATGGAATTATCTCCTCTTATGGTTGGTCAGAATTGTTAAGAAGTAAGTAGCTACTCACCATATGGTAAATAGGATGGCACAAGTCTCCCAGTTTGTCATCCCCGCGGAGGCGGGGATCCAGCGCAACATGCGTCGCGTAGCGACTCCTAATTTTCTATGCAGAGCTGCTTTGCAGCACATGTTAGCTGGATCCCCGCCTCCGCGGGGATGACAAACTGGGGAATGTTACCACCCCTGGCAATATTTGCCGAGTGATTACAAAAGCCACAAAAAAGCCGCGGACCCGATGTTCGATTCTTGAACAGGAGGCCGCGGCTTAACTATGAGGTCGAATTACTTGACGGAGATCAGTTCCACATCAAACAACAATGTCGCACCGCCTGGGATATCTGCGCCCGCGCCACGAGAACCATAACCCAGCTCAGAAGGGATGATCAACTTGCGCTTGCCGCCTGGCTTCATGGTGGCAACGCCTTCGTCCCAGCCCTTGATCACTTGACCCACACCAATGGTGAAGGTGAATGGCTGGCCGCGATCCCGGGAGCTGTCAAACTTTTTGCCGTTTTCCAAGGTGCCCGTATAATGCACAGTGACCTTCTGGCCGGCTTTAGGGTATTCGCCATTTCCGACCTTTTCGTCAACGTATTTAAGACCGGACGCAGTCGTCACCGGCTTTTCATCTGCTGCTTGTGTTGCTTCTATATTAGACATAAGTAATGTACTCCCAATTGCTAGAATGTATGAAACTTTACGCATTGCTTGCCTTTCTGTGTTGTTTGATAAGTTGTTGATGCACATATGGGGATACGAATGCTGAAACATCCCCACCCAGCTTGGATATCTCCTTGATGAATCGCGAAGATATAAACTGTGACTTGTCAGAGGCCATCAAGAAGACGGTTTCCAGCTTAGGTGCCAGCCGTGCATTCATGACAGCCATCTTGAATTCGTATTCAAAGTCAGATACCGCCCGCAGGCCGCGGATTAACATGCTGGCATTCATTTCCACCGCATAATTAACCAACAGACCGCCAAAGTCGGTAACCTCTATGTCCGTTGTTCCTTGGGATTTATCAACGGTGCTCAAGACAGTTTTAACCATCTCCAGCCGTTGATCCAAGGAAAACAAATTCTCCTTATCCGTATGTTTTGCCACACCAACCACCAGGTGATCCACCAAATGGGACGCCCTCAAGATGAGGTCCACATGGCCATTTGTGATGGGGTCAAAAGTTCCCGCGTATATGCCGATACGTTTACTCATCCGTGGTTTCTACTCCTGAAATTTCCTCACCGTCGACTAATTCAGCATCGCCCTCGATGACCAGAGGCTCTTCAACGAGAGCCACTTCAGCACCGCCCCCGATGATCTGGGATTCTTCAACGAAGGCATCTTCAGCGCCGTCCTCATCCCCATCAGGCTCTTCAATGCGAGCAACCGATACAACCGTCTCATCACCCGATACACGGAACAAAGTCACACCCTGGGTCCGTCTACCTGCAACCCGAATGCCATTTACGGGGCATCTAATCAGCTGACCCGCATCGGTAACCAACATGATCTGATCGGTCTCCCCCACGGGGAAGGTGCCGACAACGGTACCATTCTTGGCGGTAAGTTCCATATTGGCCAAACCTTGACCACCACGACCCGTGCGTCGGTATTCGTAAGCGGAGCTACGTTTACCGAAGCCCTTGGACGTCACTGATAGCAGGAATTGCTCTTGAGCCGCAAGCTCTTGGAACCGCTCATCCGACAATGTCAGATTGGTTTCTACTTCTGCTTCATAATCTTCGTTACCGTTCTCACGGCGGAGTTTATTGGCCTGCTTCAGGTAAGCGTCGCGCTCTTCGATAGACACTTGAACAAAGTCTAAGATGGTCATGGAGATAACCTCATCACCCTTAGCCAGCTTGATGCCTCGTACACCCGTTGAGGTGCGGCTTTGGAACTGGCGCACTTCCTCGACGGAGAATCGAATACACTTGCCCAGGCGTGTTGCCAAGACAATGTCATTTTCGTCCGCACAGGTCTTGACCGAGATCAAGCGATCGCCTTCATCCAGCTTCATGGCAATCTTACCGTTGGCCTTGATGTTGGTGAAATCTGAAAGCGCATTTCTACGCACGCCACCCGTTGCTGTGACAAACATAACGTACATGTTGGCCCATGAGGCCTCATCTTTTGGCAATGGCATAACCGTCGAAATAGTCTCTCCTGGTCCCAGAGGCAGCAAGTTCACCATGGCTTTGCCCCGTGATGTAGGCGTGCCCAATGGCAGACGATAGACCTTCATCTGGTATGCTTTACCAGCGGTCGAGAAGAATAGAATCGGTGTATGGGTATCGGCCACAAACACGTCCTGTACGAAATCTTCGTCCCGTGTCGACATACCCGATCGGCCCCTGCCACCGCGTTTTTGCGAGCGATAGGTTGCCAGCGGAACCCGCTTCAGGTAACCGCCATGGCTGACGGTAATGACCATCTCTTCCACTTGGATCAAGTCTTCAATATCCGTGGTAATTTCCGTTTCAACGATCTCGCTCAAACGAGGGGTCGCAAATTTCTCTTTGATCTCCAGCAGCTCTTCTCTCATGATTTCCATGAGTCTTTGGCGATTGCCGAGAATATCCAGCAGCTCTTTAATTTGATCAACAACTTCACCCAGATCTTGACCAATTTTGTCGCGTTCAAGACCGGTTAAGCGATGCAGTCTCAAGTCAAGAATGGCTCGGGCTTGGGTATCGGTCAGCTGATAAGTGCCAGCTGTCAGATCCACGCTGGGCTCCGCCAGTTTCAGGAATGGTCCTACATCACCGATCGACCATGCGCGTTCTAGCATTTTCTCGCGAGCTGTTACCGGGTCCTTTGCATGGCGAATCAGCATGATCATTTCATCGATGTTAGCCACGGCCACCGCAAGACCCACCAATATGTGAGCCCGCTCGCGCGCCTTTCGCAGGTCAAAGCGAGAGCGTCTCGTGATGACTTCTCTGCGGAATTCTATGAAGGCTTCGATGATCTGCAGCAAGTTCATGGTCATAGGCTGTCCATGATGGAGCGCTAATATGTTAGCGCCGAAACTTGATTGCAGAGGTGTGTGTTTGTAAAGCTGGTTCTGGACAATATCCGCTTGGGCATCACGCTTGAGCTCAATGACCACTCGTACGCCGTGACGGTTCGATTCATCTCTCAGGCCTGAAATGCCCTCGATGATCTTTTCGTGCACGCATTCGGCGATACGCTCAACCATGCGTGCCTTGTTCACCTGATAGGGAATGCTGGTCACAATAATTGCCTGGCGGTCTTTACCGGTTTCTTCGATTTCCGTATGTCCACGCATGATAACGGAGCCACGACCCGTGCGATAAGCACTAAGCAGGCCAGAACGACCGATAATTTGTGCGCCCGTAGGGAAGTCAGGTCCCAAGATGTATTGGAACAAGTCCTCTAACTGGATATCCGGATTGTCAATATAAGCACAGCAGGCATCGATAACTTCGCCCAAGTTATGGGGAGGAATATTGGTCGCCATACCCACGGCGATACCGCCGGCACCATTGACCAGTACGTTGGGAAAGCGAGCCGGCAGAACTTTTGGCTCAAGCGTCGTGTTGTCATAGTTGGGCTGAAAATCGACCGTATCCCGATGGATATCTTCCAGCAAATAATGAGCTGCGCGCTTCAGTCTGGATTCCGTATAACGAGCCGCTGCGGGTGGGTCACCATCCATAGAGCCAAAGTTACCATGGCCATCCACCAAGGGAAGGCGCAAAGAAAAAGGCTGCGCTAAACGAACCAACGCCTCATAGATAGGTGCGTCACCATGGGGGTGAAACTTACCCATAACCTCACCGACGATAGCCGCTGACTTACGGAAGGGTTTGTTATAATCAAACCCAGCTTCTTTCATGGCATAGAGAATACGCCTGTGCACCGGTTTTAATCCATCCCGCACATCGGGCAACGCTCGACTGACGATTACGCTCATGGCATAATCTAGGTACGAATGCTGCATCTCGTCTTCAATCGTGACGATTTTAATGTCCTGATCCAGGTTTGCGGATGATGATTCAGTCACAGTAGTTGCTCCTCAGCCTCTTTAATTGAATGTAAACATTCATCTTATTTTCTTAAAAACTCACCAAATATTGCCAGGGTCGGTAACTTGTCCCAACTTGTCATCCCCGCGAAGGCGGGGATCCAGCGCAACATGCGTCGCATAGCGACTCTGTACTTTCTATACAGAGCTTCTTCGCACCGCATTATCAGAGCTGTATCCCCGCCTTCGCGGGGATGACAAGCTGGGGGTTTGTGCCATTCCTATCCACCATAATGGGGAGTTGTTACATTAAAACGGGATTTCGTCATCAAACTCATTGCTAGCCGGAGCTGCATGAGCATGGGATTGAGATGAAGAACCACCAGGGATATCGAAACTAGGCTCTTGAGAGAAATTACCCACGGCTGGTGCTGCGCTCATGCCTGGTGCCTGATAGGGAGCTTGTCCTTGTCCTTCGCCGCGACCACCGTCAAGCATAACCATTTCACCGCGGAATTTGGAGAGCACAACCTCGGTTGAATACTTTTCAATGCCTGCGTTATCAACCCACTTGCGGGTTTGCAGTTGGCCTTCGAGATAGACGGTTCTTCCCTTTTTCAGGTACTGCTCGCACACTTCAGCCAGGCGCTCATTGAATACCACCACGCGATGCCACTCAGTTTTTTCCTTCATCTCATTGGTGGCTTTATCTTTCCAGCGCTCGCTCGTCGCTACGGAAAAACTGGCGAATTTGCTGCCATCTTGGCCATAACGAATCTCAGGGTCTTTGCCCAAGTTACCGATGATTTGCACTTTGTTCAAGCTGCCTGCCATTTTGATATCCTCTCATTATAAACTTCCATCCATACACTTATAAGACAATCGGTGCGAGGATGGAAGAGAATTATTAAAAACTGATAAACACTCACCAAAGGTAGCAAAAACAGTAAATGCACCCCCAAGCCCGTCATTGCGAGAAGCTGCGCGAAGCGCGGCGCAGCGGCAATCCAGTACGGTGCCCCTGACTAGTATGCGTTGGCAAGTGCGTTACTGGATTGCCACGGAGCTTCGCTCCTCGCAATGACGGGCTGGGGGCTTTCGCTAGCCCTGCTACTTTTGGTGAGTGGTTACACAAACGTCTACTATTCGGCTTTCTCCTCAGCCGAGCTCTCTTTGCTGATTACTTCAGCTCGTCTTGGAAGGATAACTAGTTGATATATACCTCTCTGAGCCCATTTAATCGCCTCCCCAAGATTCATGGGAAATGCCTCGCCTGCGACCATGAGGGGAATAGCGTCTCCCCCATTAACAAGGGCTCTCAGCTGTTCTAATTCTGATGCAGCTTCCCTATAGGTACGCCGCAGAGCCAAATATTCATTTGCCGCTTCACTCCATTGGCTGTTCATTTCTGAAAGTGAAGCCTCTAATGATTGGATGCGCTTGTCCTTCTCGATAAGTTCCAAACGTTCCTTTTCGGGCAGTGTTTGCTGCTCGCCGCCTGAAACCTGTCTTTTTTCCTTTTCGAGCTTTTCCAAGGTAGCTCTCATTTCTGCCATGCGCCGATCTTTGCACGTTCCATTGGCCCGAGCTAAGTTCAAATCGCCCTGCAATCCCACGATGCGGTCCTCTAAAGCCTTAAGTTTTTTAACTTCGCTGCGCAAGTCCCTGATCATCTGATCTTTCTCCTTTTGGTGATCTTCATGAATCCCCAAGGTATAGATCAGTTTCAGATTTCGTTGTTCGAGCTCCAGTTTGTCCCTCTCTAAAGAAGCTTTTTGGCTTTTAATCGTTTTTATCGAGGAATTAAGGGAGCTTACCTGCGTGGTCAATTCATTGATTAGGCCTATCCTCTCAGAAGCCTGAGAGTCAAAACTATCCCTTTGTGATGTTATAGTCTTAACATTCTCCTGGAGCCATTGGACGTTCCCATTGAGGGCCAGAATCTTACCCGCTTGTGCACGCTCTGTAGCCTTAACTGCACAAAGCTGCCCTTTAAGTCGAGCAACTTCTTCCTTTAGTTTATTGTCCTGTTGATGAGCCTGCGTCTTGGTAACAGCAGCTCCTTCATGCTTACGTACCTTACCTTTTTTCTTGTCCGCACAGCAACTTGAAGTGAAATAATTCCAGGCCCAACCAAGGGCAGGCGCACGGCGCATCCCCTGGGATGACTCCGCCACATCATCGCTGGCTTGAGTGAAAGTGACTGTGCATGTTGCGATAAAACCCGCAAGGATAATTGATTTCATTTTTACTCCTGTACTCATGGGGTAGGTTAAGCTTATACCGCACACATATAACAGGAATTTCGTAAGAAGTTAATAGGGTTAGACAGTTAAATGACACGTATTTGAAAAGCTGCTTAATGACGGATCATAGAAACCATGAGCCTGCCAAAATCCGCCAATTTATTGCTAATGAAGAATTTAGTAAGCGCTTTCGCGGCCCCAAGGTTTGGCTTTGTACTGGCGAACCATATGGGTCTTGGAAAAATCCTGAAGGGAGCATATATGACAGACTTCTCGACTTTATCGAGCATAAATGGGTTGGTCACAAAACCATTACCTGATTGGATGTCGTTGTAAGTTGAACCGGGGTAGCCACCCCAGGGATTTGCCCCTAAAGCCAGGCCGAAGGCAGAAGGGGAGTTTATTGCAACAGTTCCGTAGCGTAAATCATCAATGGCCTTCCGCAATGCACCGCTGGCCATGAGTGCCTTTTCAGTCTTGTGATCTAAAATAAGTATCGCCGAGAGGGTGCCCCAAAGCTTCTCGTTGGCAAACTTTACCGCATTTCTCAGATATGTTTCCTCGTCGGAGCCGTCCACATAAGTTTGAGCCATAAATGATGCCCAAAACTCGCGACTAAAGGCGATCTCATCTTTCTTCGAATCTAGATCTGTTGCAAGCATCCAGGGCTGCGTGGTCTTGCTAAGCTCGCCAACTTTGTTCATGTGGGGATAACAGGCGATAGCATCCTTAATGGTTGATTCTGTGCCTGGATAATAGTTGATGGGTAAGGGTAAGCCAGCCATCCGAGCCTCTAGTTTTTCCACTAACTTTCTGGAGCCATCCCAGAATTTCGGCAATATCAGAACCCGGGCAGCAGCACAAGTATACCCATTGAATATGGAGAGCATGCAGAGGATGTTGTCGGCTTGATAATCAAAATCACTTTCTTTCCAGTCTCCCGGGATCACAATGACCGGTGTCACATTCCCCAGCTCGCCAGTTACGGGTTTGCTATTGATGCGATGGTCTTCGGCTTTGTTTTTTTGTCCCTGCTCGCCACCACCATAAACGATTGTTTCAAAAGTTTTGTCCGAGCCAGTTAATTGAATGTCATCAACCAGGGGGTGATCGGTCAGGTATTGTCCTACAGCGGAGCCTCCAATAACGATTCGCACGAATCCTTCGGCAATGAATGGTTCAAGAACTTTCGTCAGAATTGATCCCATATACTCCAAAACGGGATGTATCTTCATGACGACAACTTTTTTCTCGTTGATGAGTTTGGCATAAAGGTCACTAAACGCTAAAAAGGAAATATTGCCAGCAACCAAAACCAGCGACACACCCCCCTCATAAGATTCGTCTTTGTAATATTTGGCTTGTAGATTTGGAAGGCTCTCGACTGTTGTGCCTTTTTCCAGATGAATTTCTCCCCGCCAACCCGTAAAGACCATTCTATCCTTAACGCTGAGGGGAAAGGATTCTACGATGACCCGATCGCCATCTTGTCTAGCTTTGGCGAAGGGTTTATGGCCCCCATGTTCTTCCATCTGCTGGAGCACTTCAATCACAGATCTGGTCAACCGGGCCGCAATGGCTGGTCCACCCAGATAGGAGTTCAACCCATCAAAGTGCCCATCAGGTATATGTCTAGCCTGGAGATCTCCTTGAGCCCACTCTTCTTCATAAGTATCAATGTTGGAAAGAACTTGCTCTAATAACTTTATGCGGCCGGACAAAGGATACGTCCGCGCCCACTCAAGCTGATGTGCTTTGAGTTCACGTAAATATCGATCAATAGTTTCAATAGGGGTGTCCTGCAACTTACCATGTTGCACAGCCTTGATGTCAGCTCCATGGAACTCGGGCGTAACCCCGGTTTTTCCTCTCATAATAAGCCTCCACATGCATTGATACCGTATCTTTATTATAGCATGTTATGCCTCAACCTATCCTTAAGAAATGGTGCAATCGAGCTGGAAGAGTCCGACTTAACTCTGTTTTACCAACACCACACCGGCGAACACCAAAAGCGCACCGATCGCTTTTCCCAAGGTGATAGAGTTTTCCGGAAAACCTGCAACACCGTAATGGTCAAGGATTAAAGATATGACGATCTGGCCTGCAATAACTAAAGAAACCAGCAAGGCAGCGCCGATTTGAGGCGCAGCGATGATCGTCGCGGCCACATAAAATGCACCCAAGGCACCTCCGGTGAGAGTCCACCATGGCAGGCTCTGCATGGCGGCGCCTGTGGGGAGGACTTGTCGAGTAATGAGAAAATAAGCTGCAAGGGCGACAGTTCCTAAAGCGAAGCTAACGGTAGCAGACCCTATAGAGCTGTCCATATATTTGGCAAGTGCCGCATTAATGCCAATCTGAACGGGCAAGGCAGCGCCGGCTATCAGTGCGAGTATCACGTAGTTGGTCATTGTTCCCTCCATGAACTTTGGTGTGGATTAATTTTTTAATTGATGGTCATATACCGAAGCAGAATCCAGAATCCAGAATCCAGAA
>Ga0182030_10011834_pt1 | contig 17565 bp, 20 predicted proteins | sample 812S3MmetaG_FD_121299 | JGI IMG/M metagenome (GOLD analysis project Ga0182030, IMG submission 121299) | Permafrost microbial communities from Stordalen Mire, Sweden - 812S3M metaG (Illumina Assembly) | ecosystem: Environmental > Terrestrial > Soil > Wetlands > Permafrost | place: Sweden...
CTCTCTCCATCCTCCAGTGGATAAACATCCACTCCATAAGTCTCATTCAACCGCACCCTCTGTACCACACTCCCATTCTCCATCCTAACCCACGTCTCAACGTCCATTCTCTCTCTCACCCTCTGCCTCAAGCCCACCACCAAACCTCAATCTCACAACCCTACTCCCCCGGTTCCAATTCCCATAGCCTCCATAACTTTACACAATGATGCAAATTAGCGTCCCTCAATTCATCCCTTTCCCAATAAATCTATAGGTTTACCTGCCCAAACACACAAAGGAGAAGAGAACTCACCCTGTATGTTTACAAAAGCACAACTTCGGACCCGTTCCCATCCCCAAACCATCCGCATCAGGCCAATTCCCACACCAAGAATCCCCATGATCGTGTCCCGAGTACACACTGTGAACCCCCACCTGTACTAAGGCATCCATGAAGGCCCTATCCATCTGTCCGTCCCCTGTCCCAGAGCCTTGCGAGTCCAACGGTACATCATCATTCAGTCCCGGAAACTCCGCCCTCTCCATCCCCACCCCACCAAATTCCCTCCTTTGCACCCTAAGAAATGAGGAAGGTGGAATATGCACGAATGCCAAACTCGGTAAATCCCCATATCGGTCTTTGAGAGAGGAGGATGTGTCGAGGAACCAGGCTACGACGTCTGAGGTGACCCAGTGTGGAAGAGTTTCTTCAGAAGGAGGGGTTTGGAATGGGACGCCGCCGCGGGAATCGAAGAAGTAGAGGATTGCTACTGGTTTTTGGGTCTCTGAGCTAGAAGATCAGGGAGTTAGCGGTCGCTTTCTTGGGATGAGGAATGAGAGGCGAGATGCTTAGCACCTCTATGTGAAGGGAACAAGTGTATAGTTTTATTGCTTATAAGGCGGTCTCGGACGGGAAGGGTTGAGGATGGGATACGACGAGACGATGTTCCTTACTCCGATGAAAGAGGTGGGTAAACAGGCAAATAATAATTCGTGACTCCCTGCACACCCCTCGGTGAATGCCTTGTATAGCTCAACGGATACCTCGCCTCCTCCCTAAAAAGCGCTTCCCGCGATAAATTGAATTGTGAATCATGATTTCCGTACGTGCTTGCCCATGGAACATTTTTGGAGACCATGGGTTTGACGAGAATATCGAGATACTTCGTCGCATTCTCCAAAAATGTGTTTTCGCCCGTGATTAAATCGCCATCTATTTTTATTAGCCAACTTACATTAGATCTGAAAACCCAAAATTCAAGCATATCATGTGATATGTAATTTTGGGAAAGGGGGAGGGGAAGGGGTAAATCTAGAGATAGAAGGAAGGTACTTATAACCACCAAATCCGTCCCCTCATAATCCAAAATCTTTTCCATAACAGCTGACGACTCTATATCCTGCTTTATACCAAACGAATCCTCGTTTTCACCGTAGTGGAGGTCGGAGAAGATGGTTATTGTGAATGTGTTGTCAGGGTTGAGGCGGAGAGGTGGTTAGATTCTGTAGTTGAAGGGGGCTGCGGTGGAAAATTGTGAGAGAAAGTTGAGGTCAGATGGGAGGAGAGGTGTGAGGTATAGGAGGAGTTGGGAGAGGAAATGCATTGTATTGTTGTTGTGCTTTACGCTGGTAAAGTCTGGTTGAGGGGTTGAATTGGGGATGAAGATGTGAATGATATTGGCGAAGCGTGGCACTGAGGTGAAGTTTGATTGGTTGGAGATAACGTGACCTTGAAAATAAAACTTCAACCTTGTTGAAGGGAGGTGAGGACGAGAAAAGAAGGAAACGTGGAAAAGAGGAGGTCGCAAGATTCGAAAGGAAGTGGAGGTAGACGCGAAATGATCCATTGATGCTGCTTATTTACAAATTTTCCGTTAACAAATAAAATGAAATCATGTCGATGACTAGGTGTCGATGCATATATCCTAACTTCCATTTCGAATTCCACCCAGAATTGCCCACGCCGTTTCTTTCAAAGAAGTACGAGCACTTCGTCACTTCACTTCGTGGTATACCAGTTCCAGACCCAAAAGTGCGCCGTATCCATGCTATGCTAAAATCCAAAAATGTAAACCCAAATTGTTGCTGACGTTTAAAGACGTGCGAAGGCGAATGTGGCGACTGCTGCTATGCCGACGAGAGCGGGACTTAGGTATAGAGAGCTAGGTGGCGCTGCGCTTCGCTTTATTGCGGATCGCTTAATGCGAGAGGGGGGTTCGGGAGCGTCAACTACTGATCCTTGAGTGCTTGATGGACCGACCATGGCGGTTACTGATGCGTCTTCGGACTTGGAGCTCGTTCCTGAGCTTGAGCCATCTGAGCCCCCAGAGCTTCCACTTGAACCAGATGAGCCTGCTCCTGATCCAGAATCTGATCCTGAGCTTGAAGGGGTGCTTGAAGATGAGGATTCGGCTCCTGCTCCTGAGGCGGAGCTTGAGGAGCTACCGTCAGGGCCTGAACTTGAAGAAGAAGATCCCGTAGATTGAGCGGAACTGCTATCTGTTGCACTTGGCGAGGCTGATGTTGCGAGGGTTGTTGGAGTTGATCCTGAAGAGCTGTCGGCAGATGAACCAGAGCTGCTTGAAGAGTCTGATCCGCCTGATCCCGAAGAACTACCACTTGATGCACCCGCGCCCGAAGAAGAATCGCCTTCGCCGTTACCTTTGCCTTCCGTCACAGATGTTGATCCAGATCCACTGCTTGAACTTGATCCAGACCCACCACTTGCACCTGAAGAAGAGCTGCCGCTAGCATCTGGAGATCCAGATCCACCTGAAGCGGAAGCGTCTGCTGAGCTTGAAGAGGAAGTCGATGACCCAGTCTCTGTTCCGCTTGAACCATCAGCGGAGGAGGTCGAATTTGCTGAAGAATCTGCTCCCGATGCTCCCGCTCCACCAGAAGAACCTGCTGAGCCAGAGGATGAAGAATCGGCTCCGCTCGAGCTTCCAGATGAACCATCAGCGGAGGCCGTCGAATTTGCCGATGAATCTGCTCCTGAAGCTCCTGCTCCCGAGGTTCCTGCTCCACCAGAGGCGTCAGCTGAGCCAGAGGATGAAGAAACAGCTCCACTCGAGCCTCCAGACGAGCTGTCAGCCGAGGCGGTTGAATTTGCTGAAGAATCTGCCCCGCTGGCTCCGGATGCGCCAGAAGCATCTGCTGAGCCAGAAGCACCTGAGCCTGCTCCGCCTGAGCTTCCAGACGAGCCATCAGCGGAGGCAGTCGAATTTGCTGAAGAATCAGCTCCCGCGGCCGATGCCCCGCCAGAGGCATCTGCCGAGCCAGAAGCGCTTGCTGTTGAGTTTGAGGCACCTGACGCATCACCCGAAGCGCCAGCACCAGCTGAAGCAGACGAACCAGCCGCCGCTCCAGCACCCGCGCCAGCTGCCGCGCCAGCCGCGGCCCCAGCTGCTGCTCCCCCAGTGGCCCCAGCTTGATATGTTGAACAACCAGGTCTTTGGGCTCCATAGCCCGTGGCATCAAGTGCAGTCACCATAATATCCGGTGCAATGCCAGGCAAACATTTGGTGCCTGCGGCAAGTGGTTGAACGGCGCTCCACTGACCACTTGCACATCTTTGGAAAGAATTTCCGCAGACACAGTTCCAATTTCCTTCTTGTGCCTTACATTCGGTTCCTTGAGCGACTAGACCAGTTCCAGAATCGGCTGTGGTGCTTTGACCTGGAAAGCCGTTTGTAACGCCTGCCGAACTGCTTGCTCCAGCTGATGAAGAGGCCGAGCTTGAACTTGAGGCTCCCGACGCCGCGCCGGCCGCCCCGGATGCAGATGAGCTTGCTGAAGAATCAGCACCTGAGGCGCCTGAGGCGCCTGAATCTGAGGCTGTCGAGTTGCTGCTAGCCCCAGCCGATGCGCTGCTATCGGCGCCGGAAGAAGCGTCACCCGAAGCTGTTGAGTTACTACTAGCCCCGGCCGATGCACTGCTATCGGCGCCAGAAGATGAATCACCTGAGGCGCCCGAGGCGCCTGAAGCAGAGGCTGTCGAATTGCTGCTAGCGCCTGCTGAGCTCCCATCAGAGCTTGAAGGAGACGAGCTAGATGAAGAATCTGAGCCACTTGAAGCACCCGCTGAGCCACCGCTACTTGAAGCATCGGGTGAGGCGCCTGTCGAAGAGCCTGAGCTGCTTGCACTTGAGCTACTAGAGCTCGCTGCTGAAGAAGAGTCGGAGGATGAGCCGCTTGAAGAGCCAGAAGAGGACGAAGAGCCATCGGTTGGTGCCGCAGAAGAACTGCCAGAGGTCGCCGATGCCGATGCGGAAGCGTCAGCTGATGAGCCCGAGCCCGCAGCACCAGTAGATGAAGAATCCGAGCCCGAACTTGATGAGCTGTCGCTTGATGCACCCGAGCCCGATGAGGCGTCAGGAGAGGCCCCAGATGACGAAGAAGCCGAGCCTGAGCTTGATGCTTTGTCAGGGCTCGTTCCAGACGAGCCAGCCGATGCAGAACTTGCCGAGCTCGCTGAAGAATCTGTGGCGCTTGAAGTGCCGCTCAAATCGGAAGAACCAGCCCGAGACGAGCCAGAGTCACCAGCCCTAGATGAGCCAGATCCCGACGAATCAGAGGTCGCATCACCACCCGGAGTGGCAGCTTTGTTTTGTGGTTCGGAATTCCCATCGCCCGATGAAGACGACGCGGACGAAGAAGCAGATGCTGATGAAGAGGCATCGGAGGTAGAGTTGCCTGAGCCATCTCCACTCGTTGGTGTAGGGCTTGGTGATGAAGAAGAGCCTCCGCCAGTCGATATACTTGCTACATCGCCACCGCCGCCAGAGCCAGACAACGCGCCAGACAATGCGCTGGCCAACCCGCCGCCTATATCCCCAGACATACCACCAGACATTCCGCCGCCTAAGCCGCCACCTCCCATAATGGATATGCCGTCACCAGCTTCGGGTGGAGGAGAGTCAACAACATTGATAGTGATTTTTGTATCTGGGCGCGGGGAACCAGTAACACCTGATAGAAAAAGAGTTGCATAAAGAAATAGTATTCTGTAATCAGACGCCATGATGAACGAGTGTCTGTTAAGAAAACTGTAGAGCAGGCGAAGTGTTCTACAGAAAAGGTACCACAGGAGAAGATTCTGTGGGGAAGAAGATACAGGAGAAAATGAGAAGACATGCTGAGCCACCTGTATATGAACTTATGAGAAACCATAAGACGGATTCGTCCCCATCAGATTAAAAGATGAAGGATGTCTCGGCTGGCTGAAAATTCGTGCCTGCAACACAATAAGAATCCGCGAAACGCTGGTTTGGGGTAAGCCATTGTCGTCAGCCAATCGAGATGGGATTTTAATTAAATAGCGAAGGCTCGATCAATCTCCTCATGAGGAATAAAGTCGTGAGGGATTGGTGATCTCATTGGTAGTTTTTGTGGATAATCAGAGGTCGGCCAGTAAGAATTGGTTGAGCGCGCTGGCGACGAGGCTCAGCCTCAATTTCAGGAATATAGGATTGAGGGATTGCGATGCCATCGACCGTGAATCTCGTCCTCCAACCCATCATTTGGAAACAACACGAGAAATGGGATTCTGTGACTCAACGTTGGATTTCGATAGATATGAAAACGATGAGGTGGGAATAATAATAAGGAAGAGGTGAGGAATTGAGTAAGAGGGGGAGAAAAGATAAAGTCTGAGAGTAAGCCGCCAAGCCCGACCAAACGAGGGACAGACTTCAGACGCTAGTCACGTGATAACCCAAATATTTGATTCGTCAGGAAGCTGGTTTTCGAAGGTAACCAAGGTAGGTGAGACGTGTGAATGTTAAGTCATGATTTTGTTATTTTCTAAATGATCGGCAGTCTTTTGCAGCTCAATATGGTTAAACCAGCTCTCAAGTGTCCCCCAAAATCCAACCACCTCTCATGAGCGTCTACGTTGGAAGCAACCCGTGTAGTACGGTGAGGCTAAACACCCACTCTTCCTACCAACCAATCAAAATCATATTTCTTATCAGAATAAGCATGGCGGATTACACGAGCGTTTGCTAACAACAGTCAACATCGGAAATCCAAATAGCAACAGTAATACCCGGTCAGGCCCTCCAAACACTCAACAAGGAAGTAAGAAAACCCTTCAACATTTCCCGATTGAAACAAAGCCCGAACAACGGAACGCATAACCAGTTTGCCCTAAGCCAATCCTTAAGTGTCCTTCAATCCCAACCCAAATCCTCCGCTTCCTTTTCTCATTCAGCACAGCCCCTTTCACAACTCACGTGCCGCCTCATCAAGGAGACTTAGAATCATAAGAGACGTCCCTGTACGAAAACCCCTGCAGACCGAAGCGTGACCCCTGTCACTTCAATAATTAAAATTAATACCTTGATACAAAGCACTTTTCATGTATTCTTGGTGCGTCAATCTGATATGTTGCTTAATTGATTGTAGTCTGAATATATTATATGTCCAGCTAGTTTTCTAACTCCTATATCTCTATGACGCGGTAGTATATCTCAGCAGCACATTTATACATACCTATAAATTAGCAAATTTCCTCAGAACAGTTTCGCTAATAGATATATAAATGATCGCTGATCAGTTCATTCAAAGAGTGGCTATGCTATGAAGAGTTTACCAGGATGGGTCCGATGATCACCTGATTTTGGCTGACAGGCGAAGCCGTTTTAGGTTGACAACCCTGACAAGCCGCCTTCACCCCTTCAAGAACTTCAAACAGTCTTTCTGTGATTTTGCGGTGGGAATCAAAATCTGCTTCACATGTTCCGTTCAACTCACATTTTGAGGCACATTAACCCCATTGTGGTTAACTATATACTCTATACGTGTACCCATGTCTTTGCTCAGTGGCAGTGCATGCGGCACGTAAGGCCATCACAGTGTAAAGATTGGGGCTCCGGATATACTAGGTTGCTATGTGCCTCAGCGTGTCCGGGTTCCTGCAGGGTCCACTAGTCTGTTCCGGGACAATTCACAGCTGGAGTCTCTCGTATCTCATGGTATCTTGGACATTGCGCCTCGTCACCCACTCTCCCCTTTCTTTCTTCGTCCGAAGGACATCTGTGTAAGTCTTCTACTACTTTGGTCTGCTTGAAGTGGAGCACAATGGCGTGAAATCCACTTACAGTTATTCCCCGTGCTGCTTTGTCTTCTCCACGCCTCAGATATAAAATACTTGATTCCCATCCCCTCTCGATCATTTACCAAAAGCTTTGTATCGAAGTCAAAAAACCGCAATCATGGCTACCCGTCCTAAAAACATTGGCATTAAAGCCATTGAGCTCTACTTCCCCGGTCTATGTGTTGACCAAGCAGAGCTCGAGAAGTTCACTGGCGTCAGCCAGGGAAAATACACCATTGGACTTGGGCAGACGAAGATGAGCTTCTGTGACGACAGAGAAGGTTAGAGCAGCGCTGCCACCTGATAAAAACTAGATACTGACAATTTCAGACCTTTACTCCTTAGCTCTCACCGTCCTCTCAAATATACTCAGGAAGTATGACATTGATACTGACTCGATTGGACGCTTGGAAGTTGGCACTGAGACCCTACTCGACAAGGCCAAGTCCGTTAAATCTGTCCTCATGCAGCTTTTTGGCAGCAACACAAACATTGAGGGAGTCGACTCTATCAATGCTTGCTACGGTGGAACAAATGCCGTCTTCAATGCTGTCAACTGGGTCGAGTCATCTAGCTGGGACGGACGTGACGCTATTGTGATTGCTGCAGATATTGCGCTTTACGCAAAGGGAAACGCCAGACCAACTGGAGGAGCTGGCGCAGTAGCAATGCTCATCGGCCCAAATGCTCCCATTGTACTCGAGCCGGGCATGCGCGGCAGTTACATGCAACACGCCTATGACTTTTTCAAGCCAGATTTTACTACCGAGTACCCAATTGTCGACGGTCACTTCTCCGTAAAGTGCTACACCGAAGCTCTGGATGCATGCTACAAGGCTTATAACAAGCGCGAGGCTGTATTGAAGAAGTCAGTGACCGGATCCACCCCTGGGACCAAGACTGGCCTTGACCGCTTCGATTACATGTGTTTCCACGCACCAACCTGCAAGCTTGTCACTAAGTCTTATGCCCGCATGCTCTACAACGACTACCTCCTCAATCCGTCCGCGACAGGGTTTGCCAATTTGCCAACCGGTATCAAGGATATACCCTACGAGAAGTCAATTAGCGACAAGGTAGTGGAGAAGACATTCATGGATCTCACTAAGAAGCAATTCCAGGAGCGTGTCCAGCCTAGCATTGAGGTACCAACCATGTGCGGAAATATGTACACTGCGAGTGTCTATGGTGGACTTGCTAGTTTGGTCGCCAGCGTCAGCAGTGAGGCTCTGCAAGGAAAGAAGATTGGTATCTTCAGCTATGGAGGTGGATTGGCCGCAAGCTTGTTCAGTTTAAAGGTTGTTGGTAACACGGAGGAGATGGCCATGAACTTGAACATTAAGGAGCGTCTAGCTGCGAGAACAACTGTTTCTCCAGAAGTTTATGAGGAGGAATGCTACATATAAGTCATATTTGTGGGCAGAAACTAACGTTGAATAGATGTGCAACCTACGAAAGAAAGCTCACCTCCAGAAGAGCTATACTCCCCTTGGCAACCCAGAAACCATCACTAAAGGCACTTACTATCTGACGTCTATTGACGACGTGTTTCGCCGAAAATATGAGATCAAGGGATAGATGGATGTTTGAAACTGCATTTTCTAATTCATATTTGGTTTTAAGTTTGCATATGCACTGCATACCAAGCTATATTTTGGTCGCTAATAAGAATTATACATGTTCGACTTGCATTGCAGGGTAGAAAAACACATTTAGACAGACGTATAATAAGATATATATATTTTCTTAAAGTAGTGGTGATTGTATAGGTGTGATTCGCGGCTCTATTCCAATATAGTGCGTTGCTTGCGTAGTCAGACCGTTCTATAAAAAGGAGTGTCCTAGTCGACCTCATAGGTGGGACTGCTTCACGTACATGTTCAAAGAGTAACAGAACGCCTCAATTGCAAGCACATTGGAGTCAGGCGCGTGATCCTTCGTATCAGTAAGTGAAGCTCTCTCCAAACTCCACGCAGTTACCTGTTATCACGGAAGTCCTGAATTACGCTGACTTCGCTACGGTCGTCGCGTTCGAGAAGACGCATTATTCGAACATATTCGAGAGGGAAGGCGCTTCGGCGGACATCTGCCTTAAGCTAATCCTTGAGTATCCTTCAATCCTAACCAGAATCCTATGCTTCCTACTCGCGTTCAGCACAGCCCACTTCCCAACTCACGTGTCGATTTTACGACACATCTCAGGATGAAATTAGGAATGTCAGGGATGTGATGCATGACGCTTTCAAAGTTTGAGATATAAGTAGACGGCTTGGCAGTTGAGTTTGTTCCTCTTAGGGTTGGGTTGGGTTGCGCTCACGTGTGTCTGGGTGAGATGTCACGACTCAGTCCCTGAAATGAGGAGTTGGTGACTCCGCGGTAAGACTTAAGCTTATCTCATATCACATATGATCTTAAACTATCATTCCAACGGTCGCGGAGAGCTTCATGTCTGACGGAAGAATATCCCAAGTCAAGCACGTGCTCTCGCCCACCGAACAAAGGTTCCTCCGGCTTACACTGCCACACACCACTCAGAACCATCCCACCAAGCCATTTTTTGCTGTTTCCACAGCCTCTTCTTGGCGAAATCGCGGGGTTAAGGCCATTCGCCAATGGCATATCCTAGATGCATCACAACGAACTGGAGTTTATGAGATGTGCAGATGGTGGCGCTTTCGTATTACATAGTATTCTCCCATGTTGACTTGATTGGCGATCCAGGGAGACGGGATATTTTTGGGGCATAAGTATGGGCCATTGAGGAGATGGAAGGCGATAGGGGAGATAGATGGGCGTTGCAAGGCAGCCGAATGATGATGTGGAGTCGAACAGACAGTAGCGGCTTGAGGTGGGATGATATATATCTTGGCTTTCGACTCTGAGAAGGGTCAGCGGTTTGAATCGATGTCTCTTCGTCTTCTTCAATTCTAGTATACCAAATTCAGTGAGCAAAGCAATGGCAGCAACGATGAAAGGCGTAATTGTGGCCCAAGCTGGCGGTGATTACAAGATCGTCGATAACATCGAGAAGCCCAAACCAGGACCTCACCAAATTCTTGTGAAGTCTCTAATTACCGCGATCAACCCTGTGTATGCAGAATATTCTTTCCTAAGCCTTTCATCATTCTTAAATTCCCTCGCTGACATGTCCACAGTGAGGGCCTCATGCAAGGCTCCGGTGCGATGGTGACAACCTGGCCCATTGTTCTGGGATGCGATGCATCAGGTTCAGTGGTAGAGGTGGGTGAAGGCGTCACCAAGTTCAAGGTTGGTGATGGCGCATTTGGCTGCACGAGACTTGGTATCCCGGGATATTCTACCTTTCAGGACTACGTGAGTTGGATCCCCTCGACGTGCTAGAAAATGAATTAAGTGGTAGTAGTTCCTCATGGATGAACGCCTTGCGTTCAAACGACCAGCAAACATCACGACCTCACAGGCTGCTACTATTGGCGTTGGAGTGTTGGTGAGTAGATCCTCTCCCGGACTTCAAAGCGCGCTCTGATGTGACTGTAGACTGCTTGCTTGGGATTTATTAGTGGCACAAATATCAAATTAGCCCCAAAGAAAATCGATGAAAATTCGAAATGGGTTATCGTGCTTGGTGCCACGGGAAGTGTTGGCCAATTCGGAGTCCAGGTCGGTCTCTTTCCATTCTGGAATTTGGAAAACTTACTGACGCGAGATATAGATTGCCAAACTCTGCGGCTTCAGAGTCCTGGCTTCATGTTCCCCGTCGAATGACCGCTTTGTGAAGAGTATCGGGGCGGACGCAACCTTTAACTACAAGATCCCGATAGAGGATCAGATCAAGGAGATTGGAAAGATAACGGGCGGTAAATTTTCACGAGTCTATGATGCTAGTGCAATGGCAGCAGAGACTGGGATGACGGCGCTCGCAACCTTCACTGATCCCGATGAAAAGGGAAAATATTTTGCGACTACCAACGGCTGGTACTCGACCCCTCGATCTGATTGTGGAACTAGGCTAATAATTTTCGAAGGATGCCGATCGAAGAGAAAGAAGGTATCCAAGTCGACGTTATCGCTCTGGGCGAGATCGGTCGGGAGGGCAATGCTCATATGGAGAAAGTTAACAACGACATCGCGGGCTTCATTCCCGTATTGGAGAAATACTTCGAAAGTGGTGCGCTAAAACCTATGGATTATGACTTTATTGAGGGAACCAACTTTGAGCCTGTGCTGCAAGGGTTGGAGGCTTTCAAGACTAAGACATCTGGAGAGAAGAAACTTCTTGTAAGAATTGCTGCAGATTGAGTCCGCGGAAGGCAGGATAGGACAATTCGAATAGCGTCACTTGACATCGTCGAAAGCACGACTTAGCATCGTGATTCAATATAGTACTAGGCAATCTATACTTCTCCAAATCTATTTCTCACTCCTCCGGCTCACCGTCAGAGTGATATTCGAATTCTTTTGGGAGTGGTGCTTCTTCTTTCACCTTCGCATCCACATCCGCCAGTAGAAATGGGTTCTGCGCCGTGGGAGCAGTACTCGCAATGGGTACTGGAGCGATAGCCGGTAGTCCACTTCTGAGGTTCTTGGTCATGAAAGCAGCCCACTGCCAAGGTGCCTCTCTGTCTCCCGGCAAAGAATTGAAGTATTCCCATCCCATGACCCCTCCCAGACCCGGATATCTTCCCTTCAATGTGATCAAAACCTCTTGCAGAATCTCAAAAGGCACCCACCCACTCCCATTCCCAGGGTTTGTGACCATACCAATGACGATTTTCTGCGCGGGCCACCCTCTCGCCATCATGAAATCAAAACCGTCGGGCTTGCTCATGTCGCCCCACCCGCAGTAGAACTGTGTATTGTACCAAGCGATCTGCTTTCCCCTCATGACCTCCAATGCCTCGTAGCTGAAGCCGCTCAAATTGTGTTGCGGATTGTCCGATATAAGGGCCGCAGCGACAGGTGCCAATGTGATGATGAACGCCTCCCCAAAGTCACTCTTCAGCCTGTCAATCAACCGTATAGCTCCTGCCAATGTCATCGGTTCCTCAACATCTAAATCTAATCCATCTAGCCCTCGCTCTCTAATTAGATCTCGTAAGGGAAGATAATATGCTTCGAACGTCGCTTCGTCGAGATCGAGTCGCGTGAAGGAGCCTTTCGCTGCCCCTCCAAGCATTCCGAGGACCTTGATCCCAGAAGCTTGGAGGATTCGTAGCTCTGCCCAGAGGGTGAGGTATCGAGGGTGTGCCGGAACATGATCATTCTGCGCTCATGTCAGTTTAGATCCACATGACTGCCATTCTTCCTCACGAGAGTTATATTTCCGGGAGGATCGTTGAGATGGATAGCTGCCACGTTGACATGAGTGACAGAGATGTTAGGCTGTGTTATGATGGGCAGGATGGAGCATGGGGTCCCATCTTGATTATGCAGAGTTTGATAATACAAGACAATGCGCGGGGTGGGAGAAGGCGGGATGGGAGGCATTTGAGGTTTTATGCGGAAGGTAGTCTTGGGGAATAGGTTTGGCGGGGCAGCAACAAGCTCGTCAATATTAACCCGCTGTACTATTTCCCCCAACCTCCCCCAACCTATCAATTTCCAAATCGCACTGACATTCTCAAACGCATTTGTTTATTCTCAAGCACTTGGATTGATCCAAGTGTAGCTGATAATTTTGGAAACTCTGGTGGTAATACGCATAGTATTCTCCAGCTTAGCCAACCTCGATTTGCAGCCTGTACCGGCACTGAGAGATAGAAGACTCGTGGTTATTATTTGAATCCTCCTGCTTGCTTAGACCTGCTTGGTCAACTTATACTCTTTGCTAACTGGCCAATGAGCAAATGTGCAACAATGCCACTGGTCTCAGTGTGACAAATATTACTTTGTGTCCAAGCGGCATCTACTCTGCGTCCGTCCCATCCTCAACCAACGCCGATATCAGAACTACTCGGCTGGATAAGTTATCAGTCTTGTTGCTATTCTTATGCCTTCGAATGCTTGCTGTAAGCGCCGTTAATTCATGTTTGAATTTTCTTGCTTCATGCATCTACTCTCTGCGGTACCATCATCCTGCGCCCCGCTGAGATTATCCTATATCCAATGCCCACTCACTGAGAGCTATTGGTTGATTGCAAAAACGATAGCTAACTGCAGTAAGTAGCGGTATAAGTACTTATGTCAAGAAAGTTCTCCAACTGCTGCACTGTACCTTTCATGCGATCGCATCACGGTAGGTTCATCTTTCCTCCCATCTGGATTTCAAATACCTGGGTTTCAATGCCGCTATATAAGGTTTTGGAGGCTGGGGCGGCTACTTACGTGGAGCTAATCGTATTCTTCAGCCAATTGTATCTCTTAATTTGATCAAAGCGACAGCTTCGTGGCGCAAGTCTAAATACAAAATGACCGGGATTCCTCAATTGGGTAAGCCTGGATATTTTTAACTGATGTGTTAAGCTTTCTGAGGTGAGCTTGGTAAGTCGCCGCAGTCCCAGGCTATGCCCTTCGACTTGCATTTATCTACGAGCAACAATCAATGATTGGTTAAAGCCATGCAGCATCACAGCGCGAGGTTCTATCCGCGCGTTAGCTCAGCAAGGCTGTACATCCTTGGCGATCGATCTTTATCCTTAAACTCGGAGTTTTTGTAATCTTGTCGTCCAAATTCCGCCTGCTGCTTCTTCTTCCCAAGAAAAAACTCTCCAGAACTTCGTTGATGATGCCTAGACCACCATCAAAGCGCACAAGGGCGTGTAAACCTAAGACTAGAACAGGATGCCAAACATGCAAGTATGATACCCGGTCTCCATCATAAGATCTTAGTCTTCTATTCTTACCTGCTATTTGGCGTTGAGAGAATTATGTATTTCCTTGCCCAATAGTCCGAACATTCACTGAGTCCTCACTGACTTAGACATTCATAGATCCAGACGTGTCAAATGTGACGAAGGGAAGCCTCATTGCAAGAAGTGCATAACTCTTGGGCTTGAGTGTGAAGGCTACGTCCAAAATTGGAGTATCCTCACCACTGACCTTTCACGGAAAGCGGCGCGCTCAACCCAATTCACGCTCGATCCATTTCTGACTATGCAACCATCTTCAAACCTCAAATTTCAAAATGAGCATGAGTATCAGTATTTCACTCTCTTCAAGCACGAGATATCGGACGAGCTTTCTGCTGGCTTCACAACGGCTTTATGGAATATGCAAATACTCCAAGAATTTACATCTCCCTCAGTTCGTCAATTGACACTTGCAACCTCCGCTCTGAAGAAAGCCGAAAGAGTTGGCAATTCAAATCCTGATGCAACCTTCCACCGATATTACGCCCTCCAGCAATATGCTAAAGCAATCAAGGGAGTCAGAGAAGCGCTTGAAGATCAAGAACGGTGTTCTATGAGAACAATCCTATTTTCTGCTATTCTCATTTTCTGCTTCGAGAATATGATGGGAGACCCCATCCGTGCTATCAAACATATGCACAGTGCTCTCGAGCTTATGCAAAGGCAGATCTCGAGGGAATATAGCCGCAAAGGATTCAACCGAGCCTGGCCACCAACTCTTCCGTCAAAAGCAGACAAGAAGATAAAAACCGTTGGGGAGCGTTCCGGTACCGATGATAAACTCGATGGCCAGAATATTTCAAAAGGTTTATCCAGCGACACGCCACCCCCCAGTTGTTCTCCCGCTCCAAAATACGCTCCCATTCCGCAGAAGTTTATCAGTGTTAACGAAGCAAGACGATGGTTCGAACACGTAAGATCTGAGTCACTCCTGAAACACAGTTCTAGCTGCAACTGGGGAATATCTTTCATGCCCCCTGACCACGCCGTTCCTTCTATGGCCGAACTGGCGAAGCCAGTAAAGTACTACTTAAAGCTAGGCGAAGCTCCAGAGTACCCACGAGAGTACTTCGAGCAACGAGCGCTATGGCACAAAGCCTTTGCTCCTCTCTACGCAGATTGTCTTACCCCAGCAGGCGAATCGAAATTCGTTGCAACAATGACGATGCTGATTCAGGCTTTATCAGTGGATTGTATGGTGTGGGGAAAGGTCAAAGACCAGTTATCGAAAAATGCCTATAGGCAAATGCTTGCCTCGACGCGACAACTTCTCAACCTCGCACATCATCTCGTCTCTCACCCCAAATTTACCAAGTCTTTCGTGTGTGATGTCGGGATCATACCTTCTTTGTGGATCGTCATAATGGCATGTCCAGACTTAAATTTGAAACGAGAAGCGAACGCGATCTTGAAATCAATGATACCGAGGATTGAATGTGTTTGGAGTAGTCAGATTGTTTCAGAGGCGGGGGATAAGGTCCTGGACATTGTCGAAAATCCGAATGTTTATTTGAGGGATGATGAAGAGGAGGAGGCTGCAGTCAATAATAACGAGTTGTCTGAGGGCCCGAAAAGGTTACTCGCTCAGCTGCGTTTGCGGGGATGGGATTTTCCTTGCTAACTTGTAGCCTCTAGTTTTAGTCCAGGACTCTCCGAAAAAATCAATATGATGCTGAGTTGGAGGTCTTCTATCATGGGCAAAAAGATCAACGTCTAATAAAGGGAACTACCCCTCATCATCCACATTACGGGTCAAAAGATGAGGCTCCATTCTAATTGCGGGGGGAGGGGCGGGAACGCGCATGGTCGACTTTGCAGCCTAAAGAAGCTAGAGGTGAGGTCTGACAGCCCTCCACTTTCTCCACCAAGAGAAAATGATCCAATTACAATCCCGCGTTACACGAAGGAAATCCACCAATACTGGGATTTAGGCCGCCTATTACACCCGTACCCTCGGAACAGACATGCCCAATTGGGATCAATGAACCGACGACCTTCACTACCTTGTACTCAAACGTCCACCCCACCACCACGTCACTTCCCTGTAACACAGGGCACACGGCATTCGTTATCTCGCGTTCTAAGAGATGATTTCTTCCTCGAACGACACCACACTTTTGCATGATCGTCGGTTCCAATTTCTTTCTATATTTTGAAGCAGTGTAACACAGCGGATGTAACACAGCATTTTCCCCAATCACAATGGCAGAGAACGAGATTGGCAAACAGCCGGCAGTAGATCCTAGCCCTGCGCCAGATGCGCAAGCTGGTGAGGATGAAAGGGCGGACTCTTTTCTGGCATGGGGAAATGGCAGTGCGCCGTCACTGCCTTCGATAGATAGTCAACCTGAACATGTGCGTTGAGTAGCGATAGGGACTATTACACAAATACCTTGCTAACGGATTATCGTTAGAGCGACACCGATTCTGCGGTAGATGGATTGAGTTTGATGTTCGTGTCTATCTGAGATCAACAATTCAAATTTTGATAGGGGTCAGGACATCGACGGCATCTCTGCGTTCGAGTATCTATGTACATGTAGAGGAGAATGGAAGAACTTATCATAGATATAAGGAGGGCAGTACGTTAATTGTATCCCAAACCTTCCGCAGTGAAAAATGTTGATGTGTCCAGAATACCCATTGCCAAATGATGAGGTGAGCTGGCCAAGTATGTAGGCTTCTTGCAGGATGTGGACTCTAATTAAGAATCTTTCGTGATAGCAAGAACAAGAAAGACTAGGTACAAATGGCACCCCAAAGCATTTTACCCCGCTAATGTAACCTCAGATTTACAGCACATGCTATTTATGGTGACCCTGGACGGACAACTACACCTAGCACCAATCGGCAGCAATCCTCAGAATGTTCTTGATATCGCAACTGGTCAGACAGTATATCCTATGTTTTACATCTGGTCCTAATCTCCGTTCAGGAACTGGTATCTGGGCTATTGAGTTCGGTAAGTCTTCCAAATCAAGCCGGCAAGACATATAACTGAACAGGGCTCTCCACAGCAAACCAATACCCCTCCGCCCAAGTCCTCGGCACAGATCTAAGTGCGATCCAACCCCTCTAGTATGTACCTCCGAATCCGAAAGAACCCCTCCCTGACCTCCATCACTAATAACCCAGCGTCCCACCCAACTGTCGATTCCAAATCGACGACGCCGAAGACCCCTGGACCTTCCACGAAAAATTCACCTTCATCCACGGCCGCGCCCTCCTCTCCTGCTTCCGCAACCCGCGCAACATCCTCCAAGAATCCTTCGACGCCCTCGCCCCGGGCGGCTACCTCGAATTGCAAGACGGCACCTTCCCCTTCAAATTCATCGGGCCTCCGCCCGTCAACTCCGAGCTCTTCAAATGGAGTGAAATTGTCGCAGCCGGCGCAGAGAAGTCAGGTCGCCCCTGGACGAATGCCGTGAATTATAAAAGATGGATGGAAGAGATCGGGTTTGTGGATGTTGTGGAAAAGCATTTTTACTGGCCGACGAATGGGTGGGCTAAGGGAAAGTATTTTAAACAAGTGGCGGCGTATTGGCAGGAAGATTTGCTGACGGGCTTGGAGGGGATTAGTTTGAAGGTTATGGGCGTTATGGGGTGGTCGGCTGAGGAGACTTTGGTTTTTCTGGCAGGGGTGAGGAAGGATGTTAA
>Ga0182030_10011835_pt1 | contig 17563 bp, 14 predicted proteins | sample 812S3MmetaG_FD_121299 | JGI IMG/M metagenome (GOLD analysis project Ga0182030, IMG submission 121299) | Permafrost microbial communities from Stordalen Mire, Sweden - 812S3M metaG (Illumina Assembly) | ecosystem: Environmental > Terrestrial > Soil > Wetlands > Permafrost | place: Sweden...
ACCGATCGCCGCCCGCGGTGACAGCCCCACGCCGATCGCGGTGGTGAGGCGGGTTTCGGCCACCAGAGCCTGCACGTAGTCGAGCAGAGCCGGCGCCACATGGATTTCCAGCACCGCCTGCTGCAGGGATTTCAGGGTCTCGGCGCCCACGATGGGGGCGAGGGTGCCGACGAGTTCACGCCGGTCGACGCCGTTCAGCAGTTCACGCTCCGCCGCCGGTGCGGGATAGCCCAGATGCACCCTCATCAAAAACCGGTCGAGTTGCGACTCGGGCAGCGCAAAGGTTCCGGCCTGGTCCTGCGGGTTTTGCGTGGCGATGACGAAGAACGGGTCCGGGAGCGGCATGGACTGCCCGTCGAGCGTCACCTGATGTTCCTCCATCGCCTCGAGCAGCGCACTCTGGGCTTTGGGCGAGGCCCGGTTGATCTCGTCGGCCAGCACGAGCTGCGCGAAAATCGGACCGCGCTGAAACCGGAAACCGCCCGTGTCGCGGTCGTAAATCGACACGCCCAACACGTCGGCGGGCAGCAGATCGCTGGTGAACTGGATCCGCTGAAACGACAGGCCCAGTGTTTTGGCGAGCGCATGCGCCAGGGTGGTCTTGCCCACGCCGGGAATGTCCTCGATCAGGAGATGTCCGCGGGCGAGCAGACATGCAAGGCACAACCGCAGCTGGGGGTCCTTTCCGAGTATGACGGCGTTCAATTGCGCCAGGATTGCGGCGATGTTGCGCGGCGTCGGCTTCATGGGCGGGACAGGGCGGAGCGCTGGCGCACTGCTAACCGGCGCGCAGTGCGTTGACCCGGGCCACCTGGGCGTTCAGCTGCCCGATCTCCGTGCGCAGTTCCTCGATGCGCTGGCGATCCTTGGCCACGACTTCCGGCGGCGCATTGCGGGCGAAATCGGCATTCGCCAGCTTGCCCTCGAGCTTGGCCAGGTCGCCCTCGGCCTTGCGCAGACGCTTGGCGAGCCGGTCGAGTTCAGCGGCCGGGTCGATGAGGCCCGCCATCGGCACGAGGATTTCCAGGGTGCCGAGCAGCGCCACGGCCGAGATGGGCGCGGCCTGTCCAGCGGGGAGCGGCCGGGGTGGTTCGATGCCCGCCATCCGTGCCAGATAGGGCAGGTTGCGCCCGGCGTACTCCAGGTCCGTCGCCGACGCGTTTTGCAGCAGGACGTCGAGCCTGCGGCTGCGCGCGATGTCCATTTCGCCGCGAATCTGGCGCACGCCCAGGATGAAGTCCATCACCCAGCGCATTTCCGGCTCCGCATGCGGGTCGGTCTGCGACGCGTCCGCCGTGGGATACGCGCTCTGCATGATGGTCTCGCTTGCGATGCCGGAGGCGCCGCGCACGCGCTGCCAGATCTCCTCGGTGATGAACGGTGCTATCGGGTGCAGGGCGCGCAACAGCGCTTCGAGTGTGAGGATGAGCGTGCGTCTCGTGCCGCGCTTCTCCGCCGCACCGGTCGCGTCGGAGAACAGCACCGCCTTCGAGAGCTCGAGGTACCAGTCGCAGTACTCGTTCCACGTGAATTCGTAGAGCGCCTTGGCGACCACGTCCAGACGGTAGTCGGTGAAGCCGCTCTCGACGCGGGCGAGCGCATCGGACAAGCGCGACCGGATCCAGCGGTCCGCCAGACTGAGTTCGGCGCCTTCGGCTGCGAGATCCTGTCCCTCCACGTTCATCAGCACGTAGCGGGCGGCATTCCACAGCTTGTTGCAGAAGTTGCGGTAGCCCTCCACGCGTCCCATGTCGAAGCGCAGGTCCCGGCTCTGCGTCGCCAGGGACGCAAAGCACAGGCGCAGCGCGTCGGTGCCGAAGGCGGGTATGCCCTGCGGGAACTGCTTGCGCGTCGCCCGTTCGATGGCGGGTCTCATCTGCGGCTGCATGAGCCCGGAGGTGCGCTTCTCGAGGAGCGCGTCCAGCGTAATGCCGTCCACGATGTCCAACGGGTCGATCACGTTGCCCTTGGACTTCGACATCTTCTGGCCGTCCTGATCGCGGATCAGGCCGTGGATGTACACCTCGCGGAACGGCACGTCGCCGGTGAACTTCAAACCCATCATGATCATCCGCGCCACCCAGAAGAAGATGATGTCGAAGCCCGTCACCAGCACCGACGTCGGGTAGTAGGTGCGCAGATTCCGCGTGTCCCCGGGCCACCCCTGGGTGGAGAAGGGCCAGAGGGCGGAGGAGAACCAGGTGTCGAGCACGTCCTCGTCCTGCGTCAGCGGCACCGCATCGCCGAGGCCGTGCCGTGCACGCGCGTCGGCTTCGTCGCGCCCGACATACCAGTGTCCCCCGGCGTCGTACCACGCCGGTATGCGGTGTCCCCACCACAGCTGGCGGCTGATGCACCAGTCCTTGATGTTGCGCATCCACTCGAAATACACGCCGCTCCAGTTGTCGGGGACGAATCGGATGCGCCCCTCCTCGACTGCGCGGATCGCCGGTGCGGCCAGCGGCGCGATGTCCACGAACCATTGGTCGGTGAGCAGCGGTTCGAGCACCGCACCACTGCGGTCTCCGCGCGGTACGGTGAGCTTGTGCGGTTCGATCCGCTCGACCAGCCCCAGCGCCTCGAGGTCGGCGACGATCCTGGTGCGCGCCTCGCCACGGTCGAGCCCCCGGTAGGGCGCCGGCACGTCGTCGGTGAGCGTCGCGTCCGGCGTCATGACGTTGATCACCGGCAATCGGTGGCGCTGGCCGACCTCGTAATCGTTGAAGTCGTGTGCCGGCGTGATCTTGACGCAACCGCTGCCGAAGGCGGGATCGACATAAGGGTCGCCGATGACGGGAATATCACGGTCGGTCAATGGCAGCCGCAGCCGGCGGCCGATCAGATGACGGAAGCGCTCGTCGTCCGGATGCACGGCGACCGCCGAATCGCCCAGCATCGTTTCGGGCCGGGTGGTCGCGACCACGAGAAACCCGCTGTCGTCGGCGAGGGGATAGCGCAGATGCCAGAGATGGCCGTTTTCCTCCTCCGACACCACCTCCAGGTCCGACAGGGCAGTCTTCAGCACGGGGTCCCAGTTCACGAGGCGCTTGCCCCGGTAGATCAGTCCTTCTTCGTGGAGCCGGACGAACACTTCTGTGACGGCGAGCGACAGCGCCGGGTCCATGGTGAATTGGTCGCGGCTCCAGTCGACCGAGGCGCCGAGACGGCGCAGCTGGTTGGCGATGAGACCGCCCGATTTGTGTTTCCATTCCCAGACCCGAGCCACGAATGCCTCGCGTCCGATATCGATGCGGTTTTGACCGGCCGCATTCAACTGACGCTCGACGACCATCTGGGTGGCAATGCCGGCATGGTCGGTGCCCGGCTGCCACAGCGTATCGTAGCCGAGCATGCGTCGGTAACGGATCAAGGAGTCCATGATCGTGTCCTGGAACGCGTGGCCCATGTGCAGCGTGCCGGTCACGTTGGGCGGCGGAATGACGATGGAGTAGGCGGGTCCATGGCCGCTCGGCGCGAAATAGCCGGCCGACTCCCACCGCGCGTAGATCCGCGCCTCGATCTCCGCGGGTGAGAAATCCTTGTCCATGGTCAAGAGTCAGGCCTCCGGCGGCTTGCTGGCAGCGTGTTCGCGCAACACCCGGTCCACCAGCTCCGGCAGCTGCGCCCGGAGGCGATCGAGCACCCGCTCGAAGAGGGTCGCCTCGATGTCCTTCGTCGCCTGATGGAGCAGCGAATCGGCAAGGTTCAGCGTTTCGGTGACGATGGCGGCGTGCACGGCCTTGGCATCGAAGAACGCGTAGGATTGTCCGCTCTTCTCGACCGCATCGGTGAGAATGGGGATGTCGCGGGGGTCATGCGGTTCGGTGGTCATCGGGCTCAGACGGCGGTCTCATCGTCGAGCTGGTGCGCTTCGACGGGCAGTTTGAGGTCCCGGTACGCCTTGAAACGTTCCCTCCCGAGGCGGCGCCGCTCCTCGTCGGCGTCCACGATTTCTGCAATGCGTGCGAAACGCTCGAGACGGGTGGGCAGGCGGCCGCTCAAGTTGACGAGCAGATCGGCGGACCCGAGTGTTTCCAGGTCGGGAGTCAATTGCACAGGGGCGGCCGCGGCGGCGTCCGACCTGTGCACTTCATGGGGCACGAAGGCACGGTCGCTGAAGGTCCACAGCAGCTCGTCGAGCGCCGCGTTCTCCTCCGCGGTGTCGCTGCACACGATCACCTTCAGGTCGCGCAGGTAGGCCTTTTCCGTCAAACGGCACGCGAATGTCCGTCGCTGCTTCGCCGTCGAACTCTTGAGCACATAAAAATCGACGCGCTCGGTCATTGGGCGGCGGCGCGATGGATCAGGAAATCCACCAACAGCGGCACGGGGCGCCCGGTGCTGCCCTTCTTGGCGCCGCTCAGCCATGCGGTTCCCGCGACGTCAAGGTGCGCCCAGCGCAGATCCTTGGCGAATTTCCACAGAAACGACGCCGCCGTGCAGGCGCCGCCCTCGCGGCCTCCGACGTTTGCGATGTCCGCGAAATTACTTTTGAGCTGGTCCACGTATTCCTCGCCCACTGGCATCGACCAGGCACGGTCGTCGGCGCGCACGCCCGCCGCGGCGAGTTCACCCGAGAGCGCGTCGTCGTTGCTCATGAGGCCGCTGAAGTGATTGCCGAGTGCGATGATGCAGGCGCCGGTGAGCGTCGCGACATCGACCACGGCCGCAGGCTTGTAGCGCCGGCTGTAGGTGATGGCATCGCACAGCACCAGGCGGCCTTCGGCGTCCGTGTTCAGGATTTCCACCGTTTGTCCGGACATCGTGGTCACGATGTCGGCGGGTTTGACGGCGCCCCCGCTGGGCATGTTCTCGCACGCGGCCACGATGACCACGAGATTGATGGGGAGTTTGAGCTCGGCGACCGTCCGCAGCGCGCCCAACACCGCGGCAGCCCCGCTCATGTCGAACTTCATCTCGTCCATGGCCGGCGGATCCTTGAGGGATATGCCGCCGGAGTCGAACGTGATGCCCTTGCCGACCAGACAGATCGGCGCGGCGCTCCTCTTGGCGCCGCGATATTCGCACACGATCAGACGCGGCGGCTGGTCGGAGCCCTGGGTGACCGCCAGGAACGCGCCCATCTTCAGGGCCTTGATACCGTTCTCGTCGACGATCTTTGCCGTGACGTTCGGCCACTGCTTGGCGAGCTGCAGGGCACGCTTTCCGAGATATGTCGGCGTACAAACGTTCGGCGGCAGATTGCCGAGGTCCCGGGCGAGGGCGATGCCGTTGCCGATGGCCGCACCGGCCGTGAGGCCTTCGGCGGCCGCCTTTTCGGCGCGGGCGTTTTCCGTCGCAACCATCACGGTCGCCAGGCTGGAGGCTTTCGGCTTGGGGCCGGTTTTCAGATCCGGAATCTTGTAGGCATGCACGGAGAACACTTCGGCGATTATCCGTGCGCGGTAGTGGACGTCGAGGTCACCGACCGGCTCAAGCCCGAGATAGACGATCGCATCGTCGGCGCCGGATTTGCCGAGCGCCTGCGCAGCGGCCAGAAGAGCCTTGCGATACTGCTTTCGCGCGAAACCGCTGCGGGGACCCAGCCCGATCAACAGGATGCGGGCGGCGGCGGAACCGGCCGGCAGCGGCAGCATCAGAGAATCGCCCAGTTTCCCCGCAAAGTCTCCGGCCTTGTACAGTCGTCCGATCAAATGATCGATCGCGGGGTCGAGATGACGGGCGCCGACGCCGAGGTCGCCCTGTTCGTAGATGCCAACCACGGCGCAGGCGGCGCTGCCCTGCGCCTTCGAATCGACGATAGACTTGAATTCCATATCCGTAAAACTCCGTTTGATCCTGGACCAGGACGCTCTTATTGGCCAAATAGTTTACTAGATTATTGCGAAGGCTCTAAGCTCGACGCCATGAAATGGACGGTCCAGCGCTATGTGCTTCGGGAGGTCGTGCAGACCTGGCTGGCGGTGACCGGCGTTTTGGTCGCAATTTTGGTCGCAAATCAGTTGTCGCGGGTGCTGGGGCAGGCTGCGGACAACCAATATGGGCGGCAGGTGGTGGCCGAATTGATAGCCCTCGGCGCAGTCATGAATCTCTCGGTGATCGTCCCCGTGGGCCTGCTGCTCGCGGTGGTACTGACGCTCGGTCGCCTGTATCACGACAGCGAAATGGCGGCGCTTCAGGCATGCGGTTTCGCGCCGGCGCGTCTGTTGCCGCCGCTCTTCTGCTTTGCGGCATTGATCGCTGTCGGCCTCGGCTGGCTGTCGTTCGTGCAGGTGCCGCGCGCCGACGAGCAGGTGCAGTTAATCCGTCGCTCCGCCATCAAGGAGGCGCAGTTCGGCCAGCTGGATGCCGGGCGATTTCGATCCTTCAGCGGCGGCGACGCGGTATTCTACGCGGAGCGCGTGGATCAGGACGGGATCCTTCACAATGTCTTCGTGCGGCGCGAGACCGCTGGGCGGATCGAAGTGGCGCTGGCCGACACCGCCACGTACGCCAAAGGGGCCGCCGGCATGCATTTGGTCACGCTGTTCAATGGGCGCCGCTACGAGGGCGTGCCGGGTCGAAGCGATTTTCGCGTCATCGAGTTCCGCGAGCATGGCATCCCGATCGCCACGCCGGCGGACGTCGCCGGCCGCCCCGATCCGGATACCAAGCCCACCGCCGATCTGTGGCTGACTCGCTCCCCCTCGGACATCGCGCAGCTTCAGTCCCGCGTATCCAGTCCGCTGATGGCGCTCGTGTTGACGCTGGTCGCGGTGCCCCTGAGCCGGTTGCGTCCGCGGCAAGGACGTTATGCGCGGGTGGGTTTCGCGATTCTGGTGTATTTCGTTTATTCGAATCTCCTGTCCGCCGTCAAGGTCTGGCTCGAGAAGGGCGAGCTTTCGCCGGTATTGGGCGTGTGGTGGGTGCATGCCGGTTTCCTGCTGCTCGGTCTCTACCTCCTGGGTCGCGAGCAGCGCACCGCGTGAACACTCTCGACCGTTATCTGTACCGGACTGTTCTCATCTACACCGGGATGGCCCTGGGCGTGTTGCTGACGCTGGGCGCGCTGTTTCTGTTCATCGGCCAGCAGGGCGACATCGGCGTGGGTAATTACAGCGCCGCGGAGGCATTCCTGTTCACGGTGTTGAACATCCCGGAACAGGCGTTCGAATTGCTCCCGATCGGCGCCATGATCGGTGCGTTGATGGGTCTCGGGAATCTCGCCGCGGGCAGCGAACTGGTGGTCACGCGCGCGTCCGGCGTCTCCGTATGGCGGATCGCGTGGCCTGTCGGTCTCGCGGGATTCACCCTGGCGCTCGTCATGTTCGGGATCGGCGAATATGTTGCGCCGCCCATGGCCCAGCTGGCCAAGCGCGAGAAGACGACGAGTAAGCTGGCGGACATCAGCTTCGCGGGTTCGAGCGGCGCCTGGGTCAAGGACGGCAACCTGATTCTGCGCGTGCAAAGCGGCGAGGTCGACCAAGCGTTCGGCGGCGTGTCGCTGTTTCACCTGGACGGGGCGAACAAACTTCTGTCCGTGCAGCATGCCGAACGCATTTCCGTCGCGGACCCCGGCCATTGGCGTCTGCACAACGTGGCGACGACACGCTTCGGCGACGGGCGTGTCGACAGCGACCAAATGGCCGAGAGCACGATGACTTCGTCGGTGAATCCGGATTTTCTCGGGCTGGCGGCCACCGATCCGGACCTGTTGACGCTGCGCGGGCTCGCCTCATACATCGACCATCTGCGGCGCAACCACCTGGGCACCGCGCCGCTCGAAATCGGCTACTGGTCGCGAATCGCCCGCTTGTTCGCGGTGATCGTCGTCACCCTGCTGTCGCTGCCATTCGTGTTCGGACCGTTGCGCACGACCGGCGCCGGTGCGCGAACCGTGATCGGCGTGTTGCTCGGCGTGGTGTTCTTCCTCATCACCGGCATGGTCGAGAAGGGAGGCCAGTTGTTCCGCGTGGATCCCATCGTCGTGGGATGGATGCCCACGGTCGTCATCGGTATGTGCACGCTCGTGGCGATCTCACGCACGCGATAGGCGAACCATGCGGGTCCGCGACAGCCGGTCGTGCAGGGCAAGATGCTCGTCATCGAAGTAAAGCCACAGGACGCCGAGCGCCGCCGGCGCCCAGGCGATGATCCCCCAGGCGAAGCGCAACGCGGCTGCGCGCCAGCCCAGGCGCTCCCCCTGAGGGGTCACGGCGCGCAGCCTCCAGGCCCGCATCCCCAGGGTTTGGCCGCTGCGAGTCCAATTCAGGAGGTAGTAACCGGCGATCGCCGCACAGAGCACGCCGCGGTAGACGTACGCCCAGGCGCCCTGGGTCTCGTAGAGGACGGGTTTGTCGGTGATGATCACGGGGATGAACGTGATCACCATCAGAACGGCCGTCAGCAGGAAGACGTCGTAGACCAGCGCGGCAAAACGCCGGCCGAACCCCGCGCTCGGGCCGCTGATCACGGCGCCGAAGCGGGCGCGGGGCTGGGCCGTTTGGGGGGCGGCTTTGCGGCGTGGGGGATCTGCTTCGGGGCGGCCGGCCCCGGCGTCACGGGCTTGTCCTTGGGAACGAGCAGCTGCTCCAGCGGCCTGAAAACCGACTCATAGCGGTAACCCGCAATTTCGAAGGCGCGGCCGGCCGCCTTCGCGGTCAAGGCGGCGTTCTTGGTCGACTTCAGCCCGATCCAATGCTTGTCACCGATGACGGCACCCGTGATCGTGATGACGTTGCCATCTGTCAGCGTGAGGGCGGTCTGCGAGCCTTGGGAGAAATCGATCCCGGCGGCGGCGGCGACATCCTCGGCCGTCAAACTCGCGAATGTGCTCGCGGGCGGGGCGAGGGCGTGCGCGTCGAGGGCCTTGCGGCCCGGCGGCACCCCCTCGATGCTGAAGGAGTCGTCCTCGGGATTGAGCCGGTGCAGCGCATAGGCGGGCCCCCCGGCCGGCCTCACCTCGAGTCCCTGAATGAGCGCGGGCGGGACGTCGATGAGGTGCGAATCGATCCAGAACTTGGGCTCGGTTTCGAGCGAGATCGCGGGCTCAACCGCGTAACTCTGGTTTTCGCCGCCGCGCCGCACGAATGTGCCCTCGCCGGCGGGTTTGCCGACGATGACCGAATGACGGCCTGCCGCACCGATCACGGTCACCTCGGCACCGGCGGCGTCCGGCCTGCCCGGGTCCTCGACGCCGATGACCGGAAATTCTGCCGGATTTGAGGTTTTCTCCTCGACGATTTTCGCGTCGCGCAGACCGAGCAGCAATTTGCGCAGCTTGGTCACATCGGCCGGGTAGTCGCCACGTTCGGCCACCGACCATTGCGCCCCCGTCTTGCGCACGGTGACCGTCGGGCCCGGGGTGCCTTTGCGAAGCGTCACGGCAGTCACGGCATTCAGGTCGCCCAACGCCGGCAGCAGCGCCACGCCTTGGTCGTCGTGCGGGGAGTTGCGCGGTACGCTGACGAACAGGGCGGCCGCGATCGCAATGACCGCCGCGGCCACCAGCAAACCCAGGCGGTGGGCGTTCATGCCGCCGCTCCGCGCGCGCGCCGCCGCCGGCGCAGCGCCAGCACGACGGCGCCGGCCACCGCCACGAACAGCGGCACGACCGCAATGTTGAGGATCTTCAGCCGCGAGTCGAGCCGGTCGATGTCGACGTTCAGACCGCGCTGGGTCTCGCGCAATTCCTTGCGCACGCGGGCCTTCTCGGCGGTGAAGCGTTTGACCTCCTGTTCCTGCTCGGGGGACAGCATGAGGGAGGCCTGGTCGTTGCGCTTGGCCTGCAGGTCGGTCAGCTTCGACTCGGTCTGTTTGAGTTCGCCCTGCAACTCCAGCGCCTTGCTGCGCAGGCGGTCGTCAGCCTGGCGGCGCAGCGCCTCGACGCGTTCGAAGGGACGGGAGAAGCTGGCGCGGCCGCGGATGCTGATGAGGGCGGCGCTGCCGCTGAGGTTGTCGAGGATGTTGGCCACGAAGTCGCCGTTGTTCGCGAACGCCTGCGCGATGCGCTGACCCAGCAGTTCGCGAGTCTGCACCCACATGTAATCCATCAACAGATCGGTGTCCGCGACGATGACGATGTTCACCGGTTGCGCGGATTTTGCCAGATGCGGCCGGGGCGGTCCCGCGGCCGGCTTCTGATCCGCCGGGGCCCCCTGCGGAAAAGCAGAGTCTGCCGGCCCGGTCACCCGCGCCGCGAGGGTGTAGCGGGTGCCCGTGGGCTTGAACCCGTCGCGCAGCGTCGACGGGTCGGTGAGCGCGTTGAAGCGGTCCGCCGGCACGGGCGCGGCATTGGTCGAACTCATCAGAAGAGGCTCGAACGTGGTCTTGGCACCGGCGCGTGCGGCGAGGGAGCCCACCGTCGCCATGTTGATCACTTCGAGCGAGGCCGTCACGACATCCTTGGCGTCCATGTCGTCATGATGCAGTCCGAGAATTCCTATGTGCCGCACCGGTGGCGACTGCTGGCTGGTGCGCACGTCCAGCCCGAGCGACAGGTCGCCGACCACTTTGGACGGATCGAAGACCACGCCGTACGCGGTAAGCAGCGGCTCGAGCGTCGAGGAGTGATTCGCCATCGCCCCGGCGAGCGGGTTGGCAGGATCCTGGCCGGCGGTGTCGGCGCCCGCGTCCGGGTCCACGAAGGCCAGCAGCCTGCCGCCGCGCATGACGTATTGATCGATCGCGTACAGGGTCTTCGGCCCGAGATTCTTCGGCTGCACGACCATCAGCACGTCCACATCGCCGTCGATGTGGTCCACGTCGGAGGCGACCGTGCGCAGCGTGAAGAGCTGTTCGAGCTGGGCAAGAATGGGCCACTCGTCGCCCATCTGGCCGGTCGTGGGGTCGAACCGGCCCTGCATGGGCAGCGACGACATGAGGCCGATGAGCGGCTTTTTCGGCGTGCCCAATTCGTGAATGAGTTTCGCCACGTCGTATTCCAGGAACTCCTCCCGATCTGCCGTGAAGGTCGGCAATGCCTCACGGCCATCGGTCGAGTTGGTGCCGGCGAGACCGAAGTACAGCGCATCGCCGCCGCCGGCGTGCAGAGACTGCAGCCCCAGTTCCGCCGCGCGATCCTCGTCCTCCGAGAACGGCTGTGGGTCGATGACGCGCAGGCGCACCTTGCCGCCCGAGCGTGCGGCGATCTCCTCCAGGAACTCCCTGACCCGGGTGGCGTACGGCAGGATGAGCGGGGACTCCTTCGCCGCGGCATCGCGCGAGAAGTAGAAATACAGATTGACCGGCTCCTTCAGCTCGGCTAGAACCTGTTGCGTGCCCGGGGTCAGGGTGTACAGCTTGTTCTGCGTAAGGTCCAGCCGAAGGCCGCGCAGACCGGCATTCGACAGCATCACGACGCCTAGAAACAGAACCGCGAGCGCCACCAGTCCGCCCACGCCGAAGCCCGTTCTCCGCCAACGATTCACGTTCACCTACTCCGCCTTTTTCATGTCGAGCACCAGCGCCGTGGCCGCCAGCCAGAAGCCGATCAGCGCCGCGAAATACACCACGTCGCGCAGATCGATCACACCCTTGGAAATGGCGTCGAAGTGCGTGAAGAAGCTCAAGGAGGCGATGGCATCGACCACGGCCTGCGGCATCACCGCACGCACGAAGTCCAGCACCAGCGGGAATCCCGCGAGCAGGAACACGAATCCGACCACGGCCGCGGTAATGAAGGCGATCACCTGATTGCGCGTCGCGGCCGACAGGCACATGCCGATGGACAGGAAGCCGCCGGCCATCAGAAAGCTTCCCAGGTAGGCGGCCACGATGGCGCCATTGTCCGGCCGCCCAAGATAGTTGATCGTGATCCACACCGGGAAGGTCAGCGCCAGGGCGATCCCGGCAAAGCACCAGGCGGCGAGGAACTTTCCCACCACCGCCTGCCACAGCGTGATCGGCAGCGTCATGAGCAGTTCGATGCTGCCGCTATTGCGCTCCTCGGCCCATAAGCGCATGGAGATCGCGGGGATCAGGACGAGATAGAGCCATGGATGCCAGCGGAAGAACGGCTGCAGGTCCGCCTGGCCCCGCTCGAAGAGGCCGCCGACCTGGAAGGTGAATACGGAGGCCAGGACCAGAAACACCACGATGAAGACGTAGGCCAACGGCGTGGCGAAGTAGCTGTTCAACTCGCGCCGATACACCACCAAGACCTTGTTCAAGCAGAGGCTCCTGTCGTGAGGGGTGAGCTGGGCGCGCCGCCGCCGACCCGGCCCCGGCCCGCGGCCTGGGTGAGCGACCGGAACACCTCATCGAGCCGGCCGGACTCCAGATGCAGTTCGGGAACGTCCCACCCGTGGCGGGCGATGACCGCGCTCACCGCCGGCAGGACGCTGGCGCCCGCAATCGGGACGGCGGTCAGCCGCAGGTCGCGCTCATTCGGTTCGACCGCGGCCACTTCCGGCAGCGCGGCGATTTCGCGCGTGGCCGCGGCAAATTCTTCGGACTTCTCGAAGCGCAGGCTGACGGCATGATGGTAGCGGGAGCGGGCCTCGAGCGCGGCCGGTGTCTCGTCGGCGACGATTCGGCCATGCGCGATGATGATGGCGCGCGTGCAGACCTCGTGCACTTCCTCCAGGATGTGGGTGGAGACGATGACGAGCTTGTCCTTGCTGAGTTCGTTGATGAGGCGCCGCACCTCGTGCTTCTGGTTCGGATCCAGGCCGTCGGTCGGTTCGTCGAGGATGAGCACCTGTGGGTCGTGAATGATCGCCTGTGCCAGGCCGACCCGGCGCCTGAAGCCCTTGGACAGTGTGTCGATGACCTGATCGATCACCGGCCCCAGCGCCAGCCGCTCGACCACTATGCCGTACCGCTCGCGCCGGCGCTGACCGGTGAGCCCGCGTACGTCGGCGACGAAGTCGAGGAATTCAGCCACCGTCATTTCGCCGTAGCTCGGCGCGCCTTCGGGCAGGTAGCCCATGCAAGACTTCGCCGCCACAGGCTCCTGTTCGATGTCGTGGCCGCAGACCGTCACCTGGCCGGCCGACGGCGCGATGAATCCGGCGATCATGCGCATGGTGGTTGACTTGCCGGCGCCGTTCGCGCCCAGGAAACCGAGCACTTCGCCGGGCGCCACCGTGAAGCTCAAGGAGTCGACCGCCAGCTTGTCGCCGTAGCGTTTCGATAGGTTTTTCGTCGTAATCATGGGTGCCTTGGAGCGCAGATCGACCTGTGGGGTTCCGTCAATGTTGTCAGACCGAAGCGCGCCGGCCTACGCCGCCCGCTTGCGCGCGCATCAGCCGCGGCCGGACTTCTTGTCGATGACCGCTTTATTATCTTTGAGTATACGGCGAACGTCAGTCAAGTGCGGACGATCCGCCATGCCGGAGATGATTTCGGCCAGCTCGTACCACTTGCGGCCCCATTGCATCAGTCGGACCGCGTCGGCGATGACCTGTTCCCGAACGGCCGCGCTCGGTCCTGACGTTCGCTGCGGTCCCGGCACCGACTCATCCGTCAGAAGCGGCGGTTCGGGCTGGCTTGGCGGAGCAGACGCCGTACGTTCCGCCCGGGCCACGCGGACGGTGCCGGCCGGCGGCACCGAGCGGCCTTGCCCCGCCGCCAGCCGCGGCATCTCCCGGGTCCCCGTGGCCTCGCTGGACGTCGGCGGCCGGGCTTCCGGCTCCTCGGTCCCGTCGCGCTCGCGGGCCGCTTCGGCGAGGGGAATGAAGCGCTCGATGTGTTCGGAGCCCACGAGATTCGCCAGAAAAATCATCAACTCGAGTGATTCGGAGAACGTGGCGTCGCCCGCCTTGACCCGCTCCTCGATCTGACTCTGCAAGGCAATCGCCTTCTGCCGGGCGAGATCGATGATCCAGCGGCTCGGCCGCTGGTGCTCCGGCCACGGCTGGATCTTCGCGTAGGCGGCGCTGTCCAACGTGGAATACTTGACGTGGAGCTCGAGACTCGCGAGCCATTTTGCCAGTAATTCCAGCAGTCGTTGATCGGCGGGTGTTGCCATGGTTGCAGCTCCGGCGCTCACCCTAAACGATGCGCGGCCCGAAGGCCAGACATACCTCGCCACCACCGGTCGCGCTAGACTGCCGGCCATGTGCGGCATAGTCGGTATCATCGGATCGCGGGCAAGCGCAGAGACCGCGCAATTGATGGCGCAGCGCCTGCGCCATCGCGGACCCGACGGAGAGGGGCTGTGGAGCGTGCCCGGCGCAGTCCTCGCGCACCGCCGGCTGTCGATACAGGATTTGACCCAGGGCGGCCATCAACCCATGGTGCTGGGACCGCTCGTCCTCACGTACAACGGTGAGATCTACAACCACGAGCATTTGCGTCAACGCCTCCATGGGCCGTGGCATTCCACCGGCGATACCGAAACTTTACTACACCTGCTCGCGGAATGCGGACTGCCCGGACTCGAGCGCGTCGCCGGCATGTTTGCCTTCGGCCTGTGGGACGCCGACTCGCGCCGCCTCGTCCTGGTCCGCGATCGCGTGGGGATCAAACCGCTCTATTACCGCGTGCTGCCGGACGGCATCGCATTTGCCTCCGAATTGAAGGCGCTCCTCGAGTTGGGGCGACCGGAGGTCGACCGCAGCGCGATCCGGGACTTTCTTTTCCATGGCTACGTCCCCTCGCCGAAGACCATCTACGAGGGCATCGCAAAGCTTCCCGCCGGCCACAGTCTGACGTGGGAGGACGGCCGGATCCGCATCGAACGCCATTGGCGGCCACGAACCGAGATCGTGGCCCGCAGTGCCGACGACACTCTGCAGCACCTGGATGCGCTGCTGCGCGACGTGGTTCCCGCCCACACCCTGGCGGACGTTCCGGTCGGCGTGTTCCTGAGCGGCGGGATGGACTCGGCGCTGACCACCTATTATCTGGACGGTCCGCGTACCTACAGTCTCGGGTTCGACGCTCCCGACCGCTCGGAACTCGGCGCGGCGCGCACCGTGGCCGCTCATCTGGATACGCACCACACCGAGATGACCGCTCACTCCGGGGATTTCGCGGCGGCGCTCGAGGCGCTCCCGCGGCTCTTCGACGAGCCCTTCGGCGACAGCGCCGCCTGGTCCAATTATCTGATCGCCGAGTTTGCGCGCCGTGAGGTGACGGTGGCGTTGAGCGGGGAGGGCGGCGATGAAATGTTCTGCGGTTATCCCCGCTACTGGTCCGACGTCGGTGCGCGTTCGAATCCCCTGAATCGCGGGCTCGCGGGCATTTTGCCGCCTCTCGGCCGGCTTGCCTCCTCCATGCAGCGGCACAGCGCCGTCGGGCTGCCGGCCTTCGCCGCGGCGCTGGGGGGCATGGCTCCCGTCCAGATCGACGCGCTGCTCGCCGATGGATGGCAGGAACGCGGTTACGATTATTTTTGGTTCCACCGGCAGTTCTGGCGCGACGGCATGGAGCCGCTCGCACAGCTGCGCTGGCTCGATCTCAACACCTCGCTGGCGGAGGGGTTGATGACGAAGGTGGACCGCACCAGCATGGCGCACTCGCTCGAAGTGCGGCCGCCGCTGCTCGATCATCGTCTGGTCGAATTCATGCTGACCGTCGATCCCGCGCTGCTCGTCGACCGGCGTCGCCGCCGCGGCAAGCTGCTGGTGCGCCGGCTGATGGAGCCGCGGCTGCCGCCGGGCCACCTGGACCGACCCAAATCGGGCTTCGGACTGCCGGTGCATCGCTGGCTGCGCCGCCATCCAAACATCCTGAGCGACGCCGTCGGGCGCTTGCGCGCGCGCGGTGTGCTCCAGCGCAGCGTGAGCAGCGATTTTCGCCGCGCGTGGTACCTCTTGGTGCTCGATCGCTGGTTCGCCGCCTTTGGCTGACGGGCCGCCGCGGCTGATGTTCATTCCCGTATCCGGGGAATTCGGCATGGGCGAATATGCGCGGGCACTCGCCATCGCCGACGGAGCCCGGGAGCGCTGGCCGGACGCCGCGATCCACTTCTTCGTCAGCCGCAGGGCGCCCTATGCGGCCCGGTGCCCGTACCCGGCGACGCTGCTCGACGCCTCGCCGACCTTTCATTCGGGGGCCGTGATCGAGATGATCGGGCATTGGCATCCCGACGTGGTGATTTTCGACAATGCCGGCCGCACCGCGCAGCTGCGGGCGGTGCGGCGCGCCGGCGCGCGCGTGGTGTACGTCAGTGCCCGTCCACGTCAGCGGCGCAGGGCATTCCGTCTTTCCTGGATGCGCTTGATCGACGAACACTGGATCGCCTATCCCGAGTTCATCGCGGGTTCCCTCGGCTGGTCCGAACGGCTGAAGCTGCGGCTGATGGGTCGGCCGCGGGTCCGCTATCTCGACGTGGTGTTGGCGCGCGCCGGCACCGGCCCGGATGCCACGAGGGGAATGGCGCCGCCGGTTGCCGGCCTCACGCGGCCCTACGTGCTCATCGTGCCGGGCGGCGGAACGGGTCATCCGGCCGACCGCGATGCGCCCGGTCGCTTCCTGGACGCCGCGCGCCGGGTGGCCCTGGCCGGCATTCCAATCGTGTATGCCGGGGGGAGCGATGATGCAGGTGGGGCGCCCTCGCCGCCGGGGTTGCGGGTTGCCGGACGTGTTCCTCAGGGCGAACTTGCGGTGCTGATGCGCGGAGCGCGCCTCATCGTCGCCAATGGCGGTTCCACCCTGATGCAGGCGATCGCCAGCGGAAAGCCGAGCATCGGCGTGCCCGTGGCCGGAGATCAGGCCGAACGCATACGCCGCTGCGTGGACGCGGGGGTTGCCGCGTCTGCGCCGCTCGACGCGGCCGCCATCGCAGGAACCGCCTCGGACCTTTGGCGTGACGACACCCGCCGCGACGCGCTCGCTGCGCGGGCAACCGGAGCCGGCCTCGCGGACGGCGTGGCGATCGCCGTGCAGGCGCTCGAGGCCTGGTTTCCCTGATGCCCAACGCCCTGCTTCTCGGTTATGGTCTCGAACAGCCGTCCTTCCGGCATCGGATGAGCAGCATCGTCGGTGCTCTGGAGGCTGCCGGGTGGCTGGTGCGCACCGACCAATTTCCCGGCGGCCGCTACGGCCTGCGCACCTGGGAGCGGCGCGGGATGCTCAGTTGGGCGGACGTCGTCGTCTTGCACCAAATCAAATTGAGCGGCTTGGAAGCGCGCCTGATCGCGGGCTTGAGCCGGCGCCGGGTGTTTGACGTCGACGATGCGATCTACGTTCGCAAGCCGCGACGCCTCGGCGATCCCGTGCACGATTCGGTGTGGCGGCGGCGCAAATTCGCGGCCACTTGCCGTTGGGTGAGCGTCGTTGCGGCAGGCAACGAAGTCCTGGCGTCGGTGGCGCGACCGGCGGCGCAGGACGTCGAGATTCTGCCCACGTCGATCGACGTCGCGGCGTACCGGGCGACGACGGCATCCGCCGCGGATCCGCCGACCATCGTCTGGATCGGCAGCCCCGAGAATCTCATCTACATGGAAATGATACGGCCCGCGCTCGCCCGGCTCACGGTGCGCCATCCGACCCTGAAGGTCCGCATCATTTGTTCGGCGTTTCCCGACTGGCCCGAGATCCACGTGGAGCGGATCCTCTGGAGTTCCTCGACCGAGACGCAATGGCTGGCCACGGCCCACATCGGCGTGATGCCGCTCACCGATGACGAGTGGTCCCGCGGCAAGTGCGCCTTCAAGCTGCTGCAATACATGGC
>Ga0182030_10011836_pt1 | contig 17561 bp, 20 predicted proteins | sample 812S3MmetaG_FD_121299 | JGI IMG/M metagenome (GOLD analysis project Ga0182030, IMG submission 121299) | Permafrost microbial communities from Stordalen Mire, Sweden - 812S3M metaG (Illumina Assembly) | ecosystem: Environmental > Terrestrial > Soil > Wetlands > Permafrost | place: Sweden...
AGCGCGATGTGGGGGTAGGCGGTGCGCTGGGCCGCGAGCAGCAGGGGCACTATCCACCGGCCGGCCGTTCCGATCATCCCGAGCGAGACCTTCCCGTGGATATCGGCATTGAGTTCCGAGACGTCCGATGAGATGGCGCTCAGCTCGCTCAGGATCCGCCGGGCGCGGCTGGCGACGATCTCGCCGGATTCGGTCAGCGATCCGCTGGCCCGGTCGATGAGCTCGGTGCCCAGCTCGCGCTCCAGGCGAGCGATCCTGGCCGAGATGTTGGACTGGACCGTGCCCAGGGCCACAGCCGCATTGGAGAAGGTGCCGTGCTCGGCGATGCCCACGACGGCCTCAAGCTGACGAATCTCCATGCATCTAGTATACAGATGGCAGATATCACTATTATCGGCTTGATTGATACCGAGCGAGCGGCCATACTGGTATCAGCCTGCTTTACCCGAAGCCCCCCTGAGGGTGAAGCACTGGTTTTGCAAAAGGGCCAACCTCCCCCCGGTTGGCCCTTTTGTGTTTTCGGGGTTGAACCGGTGTGTCCTATTTGGACACACCGGTTCGCCTTTGCCGACAGAACAGCCGGGACTTGCTCGCCGTCCGGATGCTGGCCACTCGGACCGACACCGGGCGGTTCCGTCCCAGGGCCCTACCTCTTTGGAGGCTTGTGCGGGTGGCGAACGGCTCTTCCCGCGTGCTTCGCGGTGCAGGATTCACTTCGTCGAAGCACCGCGAATCCGCTGCTGACGGCACCTGCAGGGTGTTGCAACGCTCGGAGCTCATCGGAGGAGGAAAGAGAACACTCGCTGTTAGCGTGAAGAGCGTGAGCAAGGGCCATTCGTTTCGCGAAGATCTTGCGGTTATGGCTGTGCGTGGCGTCAACTGGATGTCCAGGGCCACCGGGCGGGGAGCCGGGACGGTCGCCGGAGGGCGCGTCGGCCTGTGGATCGACCCCGACCTGCTGGCCAAGCTGGCCCGGGGAAGAACCATCGTCCTGGTGAGCGGCACCAACGGCAAGACCACGACGACGGCGCTGTGCGCCGCGGGCTGGGGCGGCGACGTCGCCACCAACGTCACCGGCTCCAACATGCCGCCCGGTCACGTGGCCGCGCTGGTGGGGTCGACGAGCGAGCGTGTGGTCCTCGAGGCCGACGAAGCGTGGCTGGCCAACGTCGTGCGGGCCACCAGCCCACGGGTGGTCGTGCTGCTCAACCTCTCGCGAGATCAGCTGGACCGGGCCAGCGAGGTGCGCCAGATGGCCGAGCGGTGGCATCAGTGCCTGGCGGCTCCCGAGAATGCTCAGCTGGTCGTGGTCGCCAACGCCAACGACCCGCTGGTGGCGTACGCGGCGACGGCGAGCTCGAACGTGCGCTGGTGCGACGTGGCGACCAGCTGGATGGCCGACGCGCGCTCGTGCCCGCGCTGCACCTTGCCACTCGAGCACAGCGACAACGACTGGCACTGCTCGTGCGGCTTCGCGAAGCCGTCGACGTTGGCCGCCACGCTCGACGGCGTGCTGCACGTCGGCAGCGAACAGGCCGAGCTGGACCTGTCAATACCCGGCGACTTCAATCGCGGCAACGCCGCGCTCGCCGCGACCGCGCTGGCGGAGCTGGGTGTGGGCCTCGGTGGCGCAGTCGCCCGGATGAACACGCTGAGCGGCGTCGCCGGTCGCTTCACCCTGCGTCGGTGGGGCCGGCACACACTGCGTCTCCTGCTGGCGAAGAATCCCGCCGGTTTCGACGCCCTGCTGTCGACGGTCGACCAGGGCGACTCGGACGTGTGGGTCGCGATCAACGCGCAGATCGCCGACGGTCGTGATCCGTCGTGGCTCTACGACGTGGCGTTCGAGCGCCTTCGCGGGCATCGGGTCTGGTGCCTGGGGGAGCGTCGCCTGGACCTCGCGACTCGCCTCGATTACGCCGACGTCGACTACGAGATCGTCGATGACGTGACGTCGCTGCCGGTGTCGGCGGCTCCCGTGGAGATGCTCGCGAATTACACGGCCTTCAGCGAATGGATGGCGAGGACGACGGCGTGCTGAGGGTCGTCGTGCTCTTTCCCGAACTCCTGGGCACCTACGGCGACGCAGGCAACGGGCTGGTGCTCGCGCAGCGCGCCCGACGCCGAGGCACGGAGTGCGAGCTGGTGTCGGTCGGGCTGCACGACCCGCTTCCCGACGCTGACATCTACCTTCTCGGCGGGGGCGAGGACGGACCGCAGCGGCTGGCCTGCGACCTGCTGGCTCGATCCTCGTTCGCCGAGCGCATCGGCGACGGCGTGCACGTGGTCGCGGTGTGCGCGGGCCTGCAGTTGCTCGGCCACTCGTTCTGCGTCGAGGGCGACGACGAGTACGCGGGACTCGGCGTGGTCGATGTCGTCACCCGCCGGGGGACAACCCGATCTGTGGGCGAGATGGCGGTTGACGTCGACGGGCGCTTGCTCGTGGGCTTCGAGAATCACGGCGGACGAACGACCCTCGGCGCGGGAGTCCCGCCGCTGGGCAAGATGGTCCATGGCCGGGGCAACGACGGCGCGGTCGACGGGTTTCGCACCGGATCGATCTGGGCGACGTACGCGCACGGACCGGTGTTGGCCATGAATCCGTGGTTCTGCGATGAGGTGCTGAGCTCTGTGCTCGGACGGACGCTGGAGCCGCTGCACGGCGCGGCGGACCTTCTCTACGCGCAACGCTGCGCGGTGCTCAGTCCTCGCTCGCGCGCGTGACGTCGTAGGTCGGATCGCCGCTCACTTCGCGTCCGAGCTGGACCACCGCCCCTTGGATGCGGGCGTTGAACCGACGGATGTTCTCGCCCTCCTCGCAGCGCAGCGCCGGACCGAACGCGACGCTCGCGTGGTGGCGACGCCGGCGGGGGGAGTCCACGAACTGGGGAGCCTTGGCGTACTTGGGACCCTGCAGGAGGCCGGAGTCGTGGATGTAGGTGGGGATGACGGCGGTCTTGGCCCGCTCGGCCAGGTACGCGGCGCCCCCCTTGAACTCGTGGAGTTGGCCGTCGGGGCTGCGCCCACCCTCTGGGTAGATGAGAAGGTTCCAGTGGTCCTCGACGAGCTCGAGGGCCTGCTGCGAACTTCGCCGGTTGATCTTGTGGCGGTCGATGGGGATCGCGTTGAAGACCAGCACGGTGCGAAACGCCGTGCGCGCATCCATGAAGAAGTTGTCCATGGCCGCGGCCACGACCGTGCGCTTTCGCATATGGGCGGGTAGCGCACTCAACACCAAGGGCGTGTCGAGGTTGCTGGTGTGATTGGCCACGAAGATGAACGGGCCGCGTCCCGAGATGTTCTCGATGCCCCGCACGTCGAGCGTCGAGAGGTAGCGCGTGTACGGCACGAGGAACAGAGCGTGGTAGAGATTGCGGACGAATCGCGCCGTGTACCCGCGCCCCCACTTCGTTGAGTAGTCCAGGCCGAGCTGCGTCATGCTCTATCGACGACGCTGCTGTTTTTTCGGCGTATAGCGCTTCGACGGCGTGGGAAGCGAGGGCGCGGCGGCCCCCTTGGACGACGAATTGGACCGCGCTTTTGCCGCAGCGGGCGAACGGCCCTCTTTCTTGGCCTTGGCCGTCTCTCGGGCGATTCTCGATGAGCCGCTGAACGTGGCGTCGCCGTACTTCTGGAGACGGAAGGCGCGAACGATGAGCCAGCCTCCCACGAGCAGGAATGGCAGGCCGACCGTGCCGAATGCCAGGCCGATAAGGAGCGTGCTCACGGCCACGCCGGCACGCTTGCGCCGCCACGTGAAGTAGATGACGGCGAGGCCCAGGATCACTATCTCGAGGAACTGGGGGAGCCAGTACGACCAGTGGGTGACGAGCGCCTTCTCGCAATGCCCGCTGACGAGGTGGTACGTCGCGGCACAGGTCTTGTTCTTCAGGAGGCTCGAAGTCGTGGTGATGGTGGTGTTCTTGAAGAGCCGGGGGCTGATGATCAGAGCCAGGACCATGGCGAGGGCACCCGCGACGAATCCGATTCCGCGCTCCAGGCTGTCTATGCTCATGACCACTTCGCGCGGCACCGCCGATGCCCTGCGGGGTCGCCGCGAGAAGCGCGACCCTCTGTCAGAGGATGAATCGAGGTTTTCTGGCACAGGAGAAGGCTACTGCGCGCGCGAAACGGGCGCGTTCAACCGACGCGGTAACATTAGGGATTAGGGCGCTTAGCTCAGTTGGTTAGAGCGCAGCCTTCACACGGCTGAGGTCGAGGGTTCGAGTCCCCCAGCGCCCACGAATGTGATGTCTCAGTATTGCTGGGACGTTTGAACCCTCAGAGACTACTTCTTCCGCTCGCCCGGTAGTCCCGGGTCGGATCCAGGGTGAAGATTTCCCGACACTTGCTCACTTGATTCCTGGCGCTACGGAAATGGCGTCATCCAGACGTGCCTTGGGTGCCGGTGCCATTAGTTTTGTCTCGTGAACGACAAAGGTGGCATGCTCATCTACGACGGTGACTGCCGGTTCTGCACGACGTCGGCCAATTGGATCGCCAAGCGGTGGTGCGCCAACAGTGGTGCTCGGGCCGTTGCCTGGCAGCTCGTCGATCTCAAGGTAATTGAGAATTCGCAACTGGCTCTCGAGGACCTTGAGCGGTCAGCTTGGTGGATCGATGGTGATCTCGAAGAGGGAGGATCTCGTGCCGTCGGCAGGGCCCTGATGAGGGCAGGGGGGACGTGGGCGCTCTTGGGTCGGCTGATCCTCGTGCCGCCAGTGTCTTGGATCGCGCCCATTGGATATGGAGCCGTTGTGCGCTTTCGACACCGACTGCCGGGTGGAACGCCCGCTTGCAAGTTGTGATCGAGAAGGCGGGCGTGACCGGATGAGACTGACTCGACGTGCAGACTCCCGCTCCATGAATGATTTCTTCCGATCTCTCGCGTTTCTCGAACCCACCTACAACGAGATCGGGGCGACTCTCTCGGGTGGGCTTCCACCTGGGTATCGACACGACCACTATGAGATTGACCTCGGGACCGGGGATGGCGTCTTCAAACGGTCGGTGATCGGGCTCCGGACATGGCAAGCGCATCGTACGAGACGAACCAGGGTCTTTCCCGAGTGCCAGCGACTTGCCGCTGGGGAGTCGATGATAGTGGTCCTCGAATTGCCGTTTCTGGCGATTGTGGCCCCGTGCCGGATCATCCAAGTCGTTGACGACGACGACCAGTTTGGCTTTGCGTACGGCACGCTGCCTGGTCATCCAGAACGAGGGGAAGAGTCATTCGTCGTCCGTGCGTCACCGGATGGACTGAACAAGTTTGAAGTCACTGCGTTTTCAAGTCCAGCCAGTCCGGTGGTCCAGCTTTCAGGTCCAATAGCCCGTTCTGTTCAGGCGACTACGACGAAGCGTTTCCTCATTGCACTCAAGGAGTTTGTACAAAGGTAGCTTCGCGAGAATAGCGCCTCCGAACTATGACAAAGCAGTGGCGCAACGGAGTCGAAGGCCTCTAGATTCGGCTGCTCACCATCTCCCACAAGAGTCCAGTGTCGAGATTCTCTTCGATCGCGTCAGCTAGTTCATCAAACGTCTGGTCAAGGATCAAGTCCGGTCGCGTCCCAAAGAGTGCCTCCAGGACTGTCGGGTCTTCTAGCAATCCGTGGACAGTGGTAGCGACGATTGAATCTCTTCCCCAGAATTGTGGGCCGAGTCTGCACCCTTCGTCGATAACTCGACCATTGCGGATTTCGTAGCCTGAGGTTGCAATTCCGCTCAGCTCACTGAAACCCCCGGGGAGTTTCGGAATCTGAATCTCACTGCACCTTGTGATCTTCACCGGATCAATGATCGTCTTCATGGGCAGTAGCCCAAGTCCAGAGGTCGCACCTTCAACCCCTTCGTCGTCAAGTACTTCTTCTCCCAACATCATGCAACCACCGCAAATGCCAATGATGCGCCCCCCATCGGCGGCTCTCCTTGAGAGAGCGTCGTCCAGTCCCCGGGAACGCAGCCACGCTAGGTCGGCAGCAACGTGCTTTGAACCAGGAAGAATGACGAGATCGCAGCCAACCACATCCGACGCTTCACTTACCCAGCGCACTTTCGTCGCGTACGGCAGCAAGTGGAACTCATCCAGGTTTGACGAGAACGGATAGCGAACAATTCCCACCACGGCATTGCCTTGGTACGGCGTTTCTCTTATGGTTGCCCCTTCTTCATCCGGGAGGCAGTGGCGAAGCATTGGCAGCACGCCCGCAAGTTGCATGCCGGTCATTTCATGCAACATGGAAGGACCTGGCTCTAGCAGCGCGGCGTCACCGCGGAACTTGTTCAACATGTAAGCGCCCATTCGGGAACGTGTTGACTCGGGGACCAGCGACCAGGTTCCGTACAGATGGGCGAAAGCACCACCCCTGTCGATGTCCGCAACCAGGAGTGCTGATGCATCCGCATGTTCCATCATCCGGTTGTTGACAAGGTCTTGAAGATTGATCTCTGCGGGACTGCCGGCACCCTCGATCACAATCAGCTCGTGCTTCTTCACTAATGAATCAAATGCCTCGTGCATCGGAGCCCAGAGGGAATCGCCGCGATCCTGCCACGCCATTGCCGTCAGATCGTGCCGCACTTGACCGTTGACAACAACCTGACTGCGAGTATCGGCCTCGGGCTTCAAGAGGACCGGGTTCATCTCAGTCGTCGGCTCCTTCCTCGCAGCGAGCGACTGCAGCCACTGCGCGAGTCCTATTTCGCCGCCCTGGACCACTCGAGCGTTGTTGGACATATTCTGCGCTTTGAACGGCGCCACGTCCACGCCTTGACGCTCGAACCAACGGCACAGCGCCGTAACCACCAGGCTCTTGCCAGCCGAGGACGTGCAGCCCACGATCATGAGAGGTCGAAACTGACGAGGTGGCCTGGGCACAGGCACCGATGTTAACTTCGATGGTTCCCCCGAAGGTCAAGGCCCCCTAGAAGTTCTGGCGCCGACCTCGTGGAAGACGTCCTTCGAATGCCGGTCAAGCTACGTGGCGAGTTGTCCGAGCAGACCATCTTTCACAACGAGAGGGGCACGCAAGTCGCCTCGGAACGGATTGCCACGCTGGCCAAGGACAAGGGACTGGCCCGCTCGAGGGGCTGCGCCGACGTGTGCCGGGACAACGCGATGGCCGGGTCGTTCGTCGTCGCCTTGGAGAACGAACTCCACTGCCGACGCGTGTGGCCCGCGAAGAAGCGTGCTCGCACCGACGTCGGCAAGTGGATCGAGGAGCCACGACCGTCGACGCCGCCACGCTTCGCTCGTCCAGGCATCACCGGTCGCTCTTGAAATGCGGTACGTGACCAACACGACGGCTCGCAGGAAAGCCGCTTGCCCGTGTCTGGCGAACAAGGTCAAGCCGTTCGGTCCATTGTTCGAATCGAACGGCTCATTTCGCAGTGGCCGATGCCCTCACCATCACTGGTGCGGGCATCGGCCACTGCGAAATGGCTATTGGCAATCGATCGTTGGCTCAGTCGACTACTTCTTCGGCATCGCGAACGTGATTCGAGTTGCCTTGGAGTCACCCTTGGACGCGTTGGCGACACTGATGGCGCAGCTGTTCAGGTTCGACTTCTTCGTGCCGCACTTTCCGGTTCCGATCTTGCCGGTGACTACCTTGAAGTTCGTCGCACGAAGCACGCCAGTGGCGCTGATGGTGGCGGCCTTCAAGGTCTTAAGGTCGCACTTCGCCGCGCTGGTCGCACCGGCGAGGCACTCGACGATGTAGACGTGATCGTTTGCGGTAAAGCCAACACCCGATACCTTCACCAGTTCACCGTTCCTCAGTCTCGTCTGCGGCTTGACCACGAATGACCTCGCTACGGTTAGGGACGCAAAGGTGATTGGCGCGGCGCCCGCATCACCGCCGGTCGCGTTTGCGACCGTGATCGCGCAACTGCTCAAGTTGGAGGTCGAGGTGCCGCATGTTCCGGTACCCACGGCGCCGGTGGCGACCGTGAATGACGTGGACGGCAAGGTGCCGTCGGCGTTCACCTTGGCGGGCGTGGCGCCCGCGACGTTGCAGCCCGCGGAGCTGGTGGCAGTAGTGAGGCACTCGATGATGTAGACCGAATCGCTGGGAGTGAATCCGGCGCCCGTTACTGCCACGGCCTGCCCGTTCTTCAGTCCCGTGCTGGGAGTCACCGTAAGTGACGGTGCGGTCGCCGACGCCACCGCGAAGGTGATGGACGCATTGGCTTCTGGCGTGCCGGTGGTCGTAGCGACGGCGATCGCGCACTTTGCGTCAGCCGTCGAAGTGCCGCATGTTCCGGTACCGACGGCGCCGGTGACGACCGTGAATGACGTGGACGGCAAGGTCCCGTCAGCGTTCGCCGTGATCAGAACCGGTGAAGTGGTGCAGCCGGCCGCACTGGTCGCCGCGGCGATGCACTGAACCGCGGCCAATGACGCTCCCGGCGTGAATCCAGATCCCGTGAGGACGACCTTTTGGCTGTTCGTCAGTCCCGTGCTGGGAGTCACCGTCAGTGATGGGCCCGACACGAAGGTGATTGGCCCATCGGCTTCCACGGTGCCGGTGGTCGTTCCGACGGCGATCGCGCACATCGCGTCAGCCGACGAAGTGCCACATGTCCCGTTGCCAATCGTTCCCGTTTGCACGTAGAAGTTGGTTGACGGCAAGGTTCCGTCAGCGTTTATCGTTATTAGAACTGGTGAACTGATGGAACAGCCGGTCGTATTGGTCGCCGTGATGATGCACTCAACCGCGGCCAATGACGCTCCCGGCGTGAATCCAGATCCGGTGATGACGACCTTTTGGCCGTTGATCAGTCCCGTGTTGGGAGTGATGGTTATGGTGGGTGCCGCCGCGGCTGCGGCAGTGGCCACGCCACCCAACGCCACGCCACCCAACAACAACGCCACTGCGGCAATACTCGACACGAATCGTTTCATCTTGAAAGTCCCCTCTTAGAGTTTTGTACAGATCTTCGTAGACAGCACCTTACTAAGTACTGTCGCCAATGCTCCGTCACGTCCGATGCGGCGGACATTGGACCCATTCACCGTCCAAAACACAAGCTGGGAGCGGTTACTTCAACTCCAATCGTCGTGCAAATCTTGTGGTCCGAGCACTACCTGGAACTCAACCGCCGCATCCTGGCCAGTCGTCGAAGGGCTCCATCGACCAGGTTCAAGTATGCCGAAGGGAGAATTCCGACGAGAAGTGGGTAGGTCTGTCAGCGTCGCCTCACCAGATTGATGGAGGAAGGTCGCGGGAAGGCTTGGTCACCCTAGGCGCGGACCGAGCAGTTGGTGCGAACGCCACGCTGGCGATGCGCCACGACTTGAGGGAGCCGGCCGGGACGTTTCAGGAGGTCCTCGCGTGCGGAACGGCCAACGTCGTCGAGCAGGCTTCCGGACGTCCGCCTCGGCCGCCTCATCGCTGGGCCTCGCGCGTTCGTCGACCGCTCGACCTCGAGTGGGTGACGATGTCAGCGAACGAAGAGGTCCATGCGCCAGCGCCCGGTCTGGTCGTAGTCGCACAGAGCCCGAGTCAGCGAGCACATCACGTCCAGCACCTGTGCCGCTGGGGCATCGGTCGGGACCTCGAGCAGTAGCCCCCGCTGATTGTGGTCCTGGCTCACCTTGAAGTGCGCGTCACCCAGCAGCGACGAGACCTTCTCGCTGCCCAGACGGCCCCTCGTGTGCAGCACGCCGATGGTGGAGGGCTGGGCCACGTCCTGGCGTGGCGCGTAGGTCACGAACGTTGCGACGGTGACGCCCTTGTTCAACCAGAGTCCGAAGCTGTTCATCGCGACGTCGGGTACCTCGCCCACCACCTCCGGCACCACGTTGCACCAACCTCGTCCGGACTGGATCGACTCGATGGCCCTGATCACCTCGGCGCGGTCATCCGAGAACTGGATCTCACTACGCGTGCTCAAGGATTCTCTCCTGGTCAATAGGCGACCATGACGGTCGATACTGGCAGCGACCGGTCGGTGCGATGCTAGACCGGTTCGGGCCGCGGCGCCCGCCGACGGCGTCTTCGGCGACGGGACCGGCGACGGCCGCGCAGTTTCGGCCTTCGAGGAGCGTCCGTCGCCGCTCCGGGTGCGCTTTCGGTCAGACTTCTGTCGTCGGCAGTGAGTGCTGTCAACGATGGAAGGTGCCCATGGTCTCCGATCTCGTCACTGACGCCAAGGCGATCAGCCAGCAGTGGCTGGCCGAGTTGGACCTGCGCCGACTCATCACGGAGCGTCTGACCAATGCCCGGATGCTCGACGCCGACTTTGGCGTCGACGTCGTGGCCATCGGCAAGGCCGCGAGGGAGATGTCCGACGTCACCGACCTGGCGCTCGGCACACGTGTGCTGAGGGCCCTGGTCATCTGCGACCGCGAGAGCGCCGAGAGGGAGCCTCGAGCCGGGCCCGTCGTCGTGGGCGACCATCCGGTACCTGGTGTGGGCAGTCTGAACGCCGGGCGGAGCCTGCGCGCATTCCTCGACATCGCGTCGGGCGCGCGATGCACCTTGTTCCTCATTTCGGGTGGAGCCTCGAGCCTGTGCGCCCTGCCCGAGCCGCCCTTGGACCTGGTGGACCTGGCGCTCGTCTGGGACGCGGCGTTGGCGTCGGGTGTCGACATCACGACCCTCAACAAGGTCCGTGCGGCGACGTCCCAGATTGCCGGCGGTCGGATCCTTCGATGCGTCCGCACCGAGGAGTCGCGCAGCTTGATCATGGTCGACAACGTCTTATCGGGTGCCGAATGGGTGGCGTCGGGACTGACCTACGACTTCTCTCCTGATGCCGGGGAGGCGGCGAAGTTGGTGGCGAAACTGAACCTCGGCGACGTAGGTCTGAGGGACAGACTGCTGCGCGCCGCCAGTCGTCGCAGCGTGGCCATGGCGGCGCCGATCGCCACCGTGCACGAGAACGCTGTCGTGGCCGAGCCCGCAATGCTCATGGAACACGCGCGCGGCGAGGCGCGGCGTCGTGGCTACCGCGTCGTGGAAATGGGCAGCGACGTGCACGGTGACGTGCGTGCGGTGTGCGATCGGTGGATGGAGGTCATCCGAAGCGCGTCGGATCGTCGGGAGCCGCTGTGCGTGCTCGGTGTCGGCGAGGTCACCGTTCAGGTGCGGGGTTCGGGATCGGGCGGACGCTGTCAGGAGTTCGCGTGGTTAATGGCCGATCCGCTGGCGAATCTGGGACGGATGAGTGCCTTCGTCGCGCGAGCGTCGGACGGTCGAGATTTCCTCGCGGGAGTCTCCGGGGCGTGGGTGGACGAGTCGACCAAGGAGCGTGCCGAGCGCGTGGGGATCGACTGGGAGCAGATACTGAGGGATCACGACAGCCATCGGGCGCTCGAGGCAGTTGGTCAGCTGCTCGTCGGGGGCCACACCGGCTGGAATCTGTGCGACGTCTACGTAGCGCTCGTCGAGGGAAACTCCGGCGCCGACTGAGTGATCAACCGCCTGGAATCGTGTAGCGCGCGAACAGGTGCAGCCCTACGAAGGCCCAGAGGAGGATGAGAATCACGCGACCCGGGAGTGACGTGGCCAGCAACGCGCTGGCGCGCACCAGCGAAGGAGTGCGCGTTAGGCGCAGCCGGCTCAGCACCTCGATAAGCACACCGGCGCCCAGCAGCGCAGTCCAGCCGATCGTCGCGAGCATCTCAGGACTCCTCGTCACGCGGGCGATGCCCGAGGCGAAGGAGGGCCGTCGCGCCGACCCAGAGCCACGCCACGAACAGCAACCATCGTCCTACGTGGGTCACGAGCAGGTGGTCCACCGTCGTGCTGAGCGTCGGCACGCTGCGTGAGCGCCCCCCGAGCGCGAGTCCGGCCGTTTCGAGCGCCGCGGCCCCGACGAGCACCGCCAGCCAGGCGGCAACGTTCTTGAGCGACGCGTCACCTGCACAGCGACGGTAGTGGTGTCCGATGTCGCCTCGGTGTGGTGAAAGAGCGCCCATCGCCGCGTAGGACGCCACTAGGGCGGTCACGGGTACGGCGACCAGCACGTAGGAGAGCGCCGTGAACGGGGCGATCCCCGTTGCCCACCAGGCGTAGGTCACGGCGACCAACACGCCGAAGGCCGTGCGTTTCACGGTAGCCACACTACCGAGCGCCGTCGCCGCGTTGGGTGCCGGACGGAGCGTCTTTGGCGCGGCGGCGGCGCGTCCTTCGAAAGGCGGTCCCGCGGGAGGGTTCTCACCGATACCTGTGACCTTCTACCCTACGGACCGAAGGTGCTGATCGCACTACTTTGGCCAGTACAGGCTGGCTTTCATTGGCCTGCACCGTTCGTGGGGGGCGCGAATGAATCACTTTGAGCGCTATCGCCAGGTGCGTCGCGACGAGCGGACGACGGCCTGATGCGCGCCCCATCGGTCCGTCCGGCGATCTCACGCGCCCGCCAAGGGGCAGGCGAGGGTGACGGAGGTCCGTCGTCAGGCCGTCGCTGGTCCGTGCTCGGTGTGCTCTGTCTGACCCTGCTCATCATCAATCTCGACGGCACGATCTTGAACGTGGCCCTGCCGACGATCGTGACGACCCTGCACGCGAGCTCGAGCCAATTGCAGTGGATCGTCGACTCGTACATCATCGTCCTGGCCGGCTTGCTGCTGATCGCCGGGTCGCTCGGCGATCATCTGGGGCGCAAGTGGGTGTTCCTGGGCGGCTTGCTTGTCTTCGCCGCCGGCTCGGCGACGTCGGCGTTCTCGTCGAGCCCGGATCAGCTCATCGCGGCGCGGGCCTTCATGGGTATCGGCGCCGCGGCCATCATGCCTTCCACGCTGTCGATCCTCACCAACGTCTTCACCGAGGCGGAGGATCGCTCGCGCGCCATCGGATTGTGGTCGGGCACGAGCGGACTTGGTCTCGCCATTGGGCCCGTGGTGGGTGGATGGCTGCTCACGCACTACTGGTGGGGATCTGTCTTTCTCATCAACGTGCCCATTGCCGTCATCGCGTGCGCCGCCGGTCTGTGGCTGGTCCCCGATTCGAGAAATGCCGCCGCCAAGCGTCCCGACGTGGTGGGGGCCGGCTGCTCGCTGCTCGGCATCGCCCTGCTGCTGTGGGGCATCATCGAGGCTCCCACCCGCGGCTGGGGCTCGGCGACGATCGTTGGAGCTATCGCCGGCGCGGGTCTCGTCATCGTCGGCTTCCTGGCGTGGGAGCACCACACCAGTCATCCGCTGCTCGAGTTGTCCTTCTTCCGCTCGCGCCGGTTCTCGGTGGCCATGGCGGGTCTGGGTCTCGTGCTCTTCGCGCTGTCGGGTGGGCTGTTCCTCATCACGCAGTATCTCCAGTTCTGCCTCGGTTACACCGCGTTTCAAACCGGCCTGCGCATCGCGCCGATCGCCGCCGTCCTGCTGGTCGTGGCCGCGCTCTCGAGCTTCTTCGTGCGCTACCTCGGCACCAAGATCGTGGTGTTCGCAGGGATGGTGCTCGTCACCGCCGGCTTCGCGCTGCTCTCGACGGTGACCATGAACTCCACGTACTCGAGCGTCCTGCCGGCGTTCTTCCTCCTGGGCATTGGCACCGGTCTCGCAGTAGCACCGTGCACCGAATCGGTCATGGGATCGGTCTCGGTCGACCTGGCCGGCGTCGGTTCGGCGACCAACAGCACCGCGCTCCAGATAGGCAGCGCGCTCGGGGTGGCGGTGCTCGGCAGCCTGCTCAATACCCGGTACCAGGTCGACATGCGCGCCTTGTTGGATCACTTCACGGTTCCGCCACCCATTGCCCACGTGACCGTCGGGTCACTCGGCGGAGCGCTCGGGGTGGCGAGCCATTTAGGCGGGGCGCTCGGCGCCGAGCTCGCCCGTTCGGCACGTCAGTCATTCATCAACGGAATGGTATTCGCCGTCTCGGTTGGCGCCGTGATAGCCGCTTGCGCGTCCGTGGTCGTGCTGGCGCTGCTGCCTTCGAGGGGGCGCGACGATGCTTCTCGCCCGTGACGCCGCGCGAGCCGCTGGTGGTGTTGGCCCGGGAGTCGAACTGGGTCCGGACGACGTCTCTCGGAGGGGCCTTCGTGGGCACCGGTGGTGGGGTCGCCGATGCCGCCTTTGAGTTGAGAGGAAGGCCCGGCTAGAGGTAGTGCCTTGGACCTCTGACTGCGTGGCCGATGGCCCCGAAGGACCAGAGCACCAACGCGATCACGACAACAACCACACCGAGTGACCAGACGAAGGAGATCTTGGTCAGGAGCCCGATGATGAGAGGAAAGATGCCAGCAGTAGTCATCAAGACCGCCGCGCGAATCTGACCTGCATTGATGACGGTTGCGCGGACCGCGTTGGTGGCTCGGGGTGCGACGCCCGGCCGCGGCAGTTCGTCGGCGTGGACCTGATGCGAAGAGCCCCAGGACAGCAAACCTGCGTCAGCGCTGACGCTCGTGGAGCGAAGTCGTGTGTCCCGCCTGATCGGTGGTCTCGCGGTCCAGAGTGCGGCTGGGTGTCGCAGGCGAGCGACGCGACGACACGAATATCAATAGTGACGTTACGAATCCGATCACGCCGGCGATCATCAAGATCACCCCGACGGTGGACAGGCGGAATCCGTGGCTCTGCACCGTCGCGGAGCTCTGAGCCGTGATGGCCCAATACATGATGGCCCCGACAACGACCGACATCCCACTGATGACCATTCCGGGCAGACCCATGGTCTTCCTTCCAACTGTTGGCCAGACCGACGGCCTGAGCGACGGAAGCAGAAATTGACTTCGCCGTGAATCAAATCATATAGCCATAATCTTAAGATTTGCTGATTAGGAACCCTCAATGAGCACGATAATGAATCTGACGACACGAAACCAGTTTCCCGGTGAACAACAGAAGAAGCGGGATGAATAGAGCAGTATGGCAGACGTTATTTGCATTGAACTGGCCGGGAATCCGGAAAACATAGATGTTTTCACTGAGACGAGCCGGTGCCCAGCCTTCGAGAGCGTGCAAGGGGGACTGTCCAGAAGAGGGGGTATCCGTCTCAGTGCAGTAGATACTCGCCTGCGCCAATCGTGCGGTGAGTTTCTCGCGCCGAGCTACGTGGACATTTTCGAACTTGCGGATCGAGCCGTCACCCGGCACCTTGCACCCATGACACGAACGTTGACGCACCAGCCGTCGAGAGCAGCAGATCAGCGAACCTTGTCGGCACGCTGCAGCCCTTCTGGCCGTCGGTGCCGTCTCCGGATACGGTAGAAGTCTGCGGTTGCCAATGAGGGGTGAGTGTGTACAGAGTCGTACGTTTGGCAGCCCTGGTCGTGTTCCTCGGTGCACTGGCACCCCAGTTGGCCGGAGCGGCCAGTGCATCGCTTTCCAAGAGTTTGGCCTTGGCCACGTTCTGCCAGTCAGAAGCGGGGCTCTACGCAGCTCCAGCCCAACTCGCCAAGATGTGGCCGGACGTCACCTCGACGCCCACGGTCGCCCAGGCGAAGGACATCGTCACCCGCCTCTACTCCATGACCGACTCTCACCAGATCGGCGACTTGTCTATCGACGCGCCGACCAAGACACTGAAGGCGGGACTCACCGCGGCCAACTTGGCCAGCGACAAGCAGCTCGAAGAGGCCACGTTCTTCAAGCCGGGCTTCAACGTCTCGCACACCGCCGCCGCCGAGGCCGGCTACACCACTCTCATTGAGAAGTCGGCCGCCACCGTGAAGAAGTTCTTCGCATCCCAGGCATCGGTGCTCGTGGGGTACTGCCGCGGCTTCAACAACACCCGCGTGGTCGACGAACTCGCCGTCCAGACGACCAACGGCGCTCAGCTGATGATGCGCGCCGACCACACCACGGCGGCGACGGCCTCGATTCTAAGGAAGGCTGCTGAGCAGGAGGGGCACTACGTAATCTTCGTCTCGTTGTCTGGTCACGGCTCCGGCGAAACGGCCCACTACAGAGTGGCGGCGATCACAAGAATGATGAATGCGTGCACCACGGTTCCCCCCTCGCTCCTGCCTATCCCCGTTTCCGTTCCCTGTTGATGGTGTGGCAGCGGGTGGCGGAGCAGCTCTTCACCGCCGGTGAATGAGTTGGTGACATGCATCATGCCTGCGCACGACTGGCGCCGGAGAGGATTGACTGCAATGAGACGGATACCCCTATCCAGAATGGGCGGACTGCACGACTTTCGGGGCCTCGATGGCGTCGCCCCGACGCGCGGCTTCACCGGTGGCGTTAGCGTTCTTGAACCATGAAACTCGGCCACAGGATTCCCACGACGCCTTGGCGGGCGACCAGCACCTGGGCGTTGCGTCCCCGGATGGTCCTCCCTTTGCTGGTGGGGCTGACGCTCTTCGGCTTCGGAGAGGGTCTCTTGGTCCAGTCTCGGTGGGGCGCGACGCCATGGACCGTCTTCGCCCAAGGTGTCTCGCGCCACGTCCATGTTTCTCTCGGCTGGTCGACCGCAGTCATCAGCTGCGTGGTGCTCTTGGTCTGGTTCCCGCTTCGCGAGCGTCCCGGTATTGGCACGATCGCGAACTTGGTAGTCATCGCCTACGTGCTCGATCTCACCACGTACGTCATGTCGGCTCCGTCGAGTCCCGCCGTCAAGGCGACGTACGTCGTCGTCGGCGTTGGCGTGATCGGCGTAGGCAGCGCCCTGTACCTCACGACGGGGCTGGGCCCGGGGCCGCGAGACGGCCTGATGACCAGTCTCCACCGACGGTTCGGGGTGAGCGTCGTCTACGTGCGATTGACTCTCGAGATCATGGTGCTCGCAGCCGGCTGGTTGATGGGCGGCACCGTGGGCGTTGGGACCGCGTTCTTTGCCTCCACGATCGGCTTCAGCATCGGTGCCAGCCTTAGCGTGACTGACCGAATCGTACGAAGGTTCGACCGTGATTAGCGCCAGCCACCTCGCCGCGTTCTTCCTGGCCTCGATCGTCATCATCATGGTTCCCGGGCCGAGTGTCCTGTTCACGCTCGCTCGAGGAGTCGCGTGGGGGAGGGCCGTGGCGGTCCTCACGGTGCTCGGCAACAGTATCGGCACGCTTCTGCTCTCCGTGGTCGTCGCCGTGGGGCTGGGCCCGCTGCTCGCGCACTCCAAGGCCTTCTCGATCACGCTCCAATTCGCGGGTGGCTGTTATCTGCTGTGGCTGGGATTTGACGCAATGCGCCATCGCCACGCCCACGCCCACGCCATGACCCAGCGTGAGCAGGTGCGTCCGTCGAGGATCCAGGTGATCCGGCAAGGTTTCACCGTCGGTATCTTGAACCCGAAGTCGCTGGTGTTCTTCGCGGCGGTGTTCCCGCACTTCGTGGACCGGTCGAAGGGCAACGTGACCGTGCAGCTGCTGATCTTCGGGTGCATCTTCAGCGCCATGGCCTTCTGCAGCGACGGGACGTGGGGTTTCATCGCCGGAACGGCGCGTGAGTGGCTGTCGGGAGCGCCGAGCCGACTGGTGGCGATGCGCACCACCGGAGCGTGCGTCATGATGACGCTCGGCGTGCTGATCCTCACGAGCGCCTTCACCTCGATCTAGTGTCACACCGGATTCGTACCTTGAAGGCATGGGAAGAGTCCACCTCACTGGTTACGAGCACAGCGCTCCTTCGACCGTCGGCTCGTTCGTCGCCAACCTTCCCGAGCTGCTGGGCTCGATGG
>Ga0182030_10011837_pt1 | contig 17561 bp, 14 predicted proteins | sample 812S3MmetaG_FD_121299 | JGI IMG/M metagenome (GOLD analysis project Ga0182030, IMG submission 121299) | Permafrost microbial communities from Stordalen Mire, Sweden - 812S3M metaG (Illumina Assembly) | ecosystem: Environmental > Terrestrial > Soil > Wetlands > Permafrost | place: Sweden...
AATCCGGGTGCCAGCACATGCATGATCTGCGGCATGAAAATCTCGCCCAGTACCGTGACCGTGCCTAACCAAAATGTCATCACGGAAATCGCTTCCTGTGCGAAACGACGTGCCGCGCCGCGTCCCTCGGTCGCCAGCAGTCCGGAAAATTCCGGGACGAAGGCGGCGTTGAACGCGCCCTCACCGAACAAGCGACGAAACAGATTCGGCAGTTTATTGGCGACGAAAAACGCATCGGCGATCGGACCGGCGCCGATCATGTCCGCCATGATCATGTCGCGGATAAAGCCCAGTACGCGGCTGGCCATCGTCCAGCCGCCGACCGTCAGGACGCTTCTCAGCATTCCGTGGCGGGGAGCGGCGGTCAGTGGCGCGTCGGAGTCCAACTGGCCGGCAGCGTCGTCAACCCGCGCAACGTGAAACTCTCCCGCCATTTCGGCGCCTCCTGCCCCAGTAGCCTCAGGTCGGGCATACGGCGGAGCAGCGTCGAGAACACCACCTCGGCCTCGATTCGCGCCAATTGTGCCCCGATGCAGAAATGGATACCACCGCCGAACGACAACGGCTTCAACCGTTCCCGCGTCACATCCAGCCGGTCGGGATCCGGAAATACCTCGGGATCGCGGTTGGCGGCACCGAGCAACGCGATGATGATCTCGCCCTTGGTGAATTCGATGCCGCCGAATTCAATCGGCTCGGCCACGGTGCGGCCAGCCGCCTGAACGGGGCTTTCATAACGCAGAATTTCCTCGATCGCGTTTGGGATAAGCCCGGGGTTGTCGCGGATCGCGTCCCATTGCGAGGGATTGTTTCGCAGCGACCAAATTCCGTTGCCGATCAGGTTGACCGTGGTTTCGTGACCCGCCGCGAACAGCAGGGTGACGTTGGCGCGCAACTCCTCGGTTGTCAGCCGGTCGCCGGCTTCTTCCGCCTGCACCAGCAGGGTCAGCAGGTCGTCGCGCGGCTCCTTTCTGCGCTGTTCGAACAATGCCTCGAAATACGCGCCGGTCGTCCGGGTGTTGTCGTTGGCCCGATCCAGTTCGGCGCGGGTCGGCGGCACCGGATTGAGCAGCGCGCCACCCGAGGCGGTGCCGCTGATGAAGCGCGCACGATCTTCCTCCGGGATGCCCAGAAGTTCGCAAATCACCATCACCGGCAGTGGAAACGCGAGGTCGCGGATCACGTCCATTTCGCCCTGACCGGTGACCTTATCGAGCAGCCGATCGGTGATGGCCTGAATCCCCGGCCGCATCTCCTCCATCTTGCGGGCGGTGAAGACCTTGGTGACGAGCCCGCGCAGCCGCGTATGATCCGGCGGGTCGCGCATCAGCATCATTTGCGACAATTCGACCACCGCCGGTTCTCGCGGCGCGGTTGGACCAAAACGGGCCATCAGCGCCTCGGGGTCAGAATAATCCCGGCCCACGCGACGGTCGCGCAGCAACAACGAGGAATCCTCGTAGCGTGTCAGGAATACCCGGCCGAACGGCGAACGCCAGACCGGAGCCGTTTCTCGCAATTGCCGATAGGCCGGATAGGGATTGGCGATGAAAGCGGGGTCGCGAGGGTTGAACGCGATCATCCGCTGGCGTCCGTCAGTGGCCGATTTGCTCTGGCGACGACCGCCTCGAACAGAACCTGAGCTCCCGCGGCGGCTTCTTCCGGTTCGATGCTTTCGGCTTCGTTATGGGACAAACCGTCCTTGCACGGTGTGAAGATCATCGCCGTCGGGATGTGGCGGGCGACATACACGGCGTCGTGACCCGCGCCCGAAACGATCTCCCGGGTCGAATATCCCGCGCGCGCGGCACCCTGGCGCACGAGGTCGATGCAAGCCGGATCGAACGGCTGCGCGGGAATGCGGAACAGTGTCGTCAACTCCAACTTCACCCCGCAGTCGCGCGCGATGAACTGCGCCTCGCGCGGGAATTGCGCGTCGAGGCGGTCGACCTCCAGCGGATCGGGATGGCGGAATTCGACCGAGAACCGGACCTCGCCGGGAATGACGTTGCGGCTGTTGGGCGAGACCAGCAGCTGACCGACGGTGCCGCGGCCGTCATCGCCGCGCGCGCGCATCATCTTGTCCACGAGGTCGATGATCCGCGCGGCGCACACCAGCGCGTCCTTGCGCGCCGAAGGTGGGGTCGTTCCGGCGTGACTGTCCTGCCCCACCGTCACCGCATCGTACCAAACCTGCGCCTGGGCGCCGGTAACGATGCCAATCTGTTTCTGCTCGCGCTCCAGGATCGGGCCTTGCTCGATGTGCAGTTCGAAGTAGGCGTCCGCCGGAAAGTGGCGGGCCGGTTCTGGGCCGCGATAGCCGATGGCGTCGAGCGACTCTCCGACGTTCACGCCGTCGACGTCCTTCAACCCGAGAATATGATCCTCCGGGTAAACCCCAGCCCAGACACCCGAGCCGGCGAGGCTATGGCCGAAACGGCTGCCTTCCTCGTCGGTCCAGTTGATCAGTTCAACCGGCGCCTCGGTGACAATGCCGAGGTCATGCAGGCTGCGCATCACCTCCAGGCCGGCCAGAACCCCCAGAGCGCCATCGAACTTGCCGCCGGACGGCTGACTATCGAGGTGGGATCCGAACAGTACCGGAAGCCGCGACGGATCACGGCCGGGGCGGCGCGCGAACATGTTGCCGATGGCGTCGACCCGGACCTGCAAGCCCAGGGCTTCGCACTCGGCGCGGAAGCGGTCGCGGCCCGATTTGTCCACTTCGGACAATGCGAGCCGCCGGACGCCACCCTTGGGTGTGGCGCCGATTTCGGCGAAGCTCATGAGGGTGTCCCACAAGCGCTTGCCGTCGATCCGTTGATTGGTCTGTCCCATGGCGGCGATACTTGCCAACTGCGCCGGGTTTCCCGCAAGGGCTCATTCACGATGACGTCCCTGGACCATCCCGGCGAGGCGATTTATGTCGAACCTGTCAGCCGTCGCGATGGCTTCATCAGAGTCACGCTTCACCCGCATCTGGAAGCCGCCGTGCGCATGTCATCGCTCAGAATCGCCGTCGCGTTACTGCTGGGTCTGTCGGGATGCCATCTGATCGACCAAACCGATTTTCAGCCCAAGCCGCTCGTGGCGCCGCTCCTGCCACCGTTGCCCGAGACCGAAACGAGGCCCGCGCTGGTGACCATCGACTACAGCAAGGCCAATCCCGACTACACCTCCGCGTTGGCCGCCGCGGTTCATGCGGTCGAGACCAGGCGCCCGGGCTCGCTGTATGACGTTGTCGCGGTGGTCGCGGACGCCGCCGGCGCGGAAGCGGGCCGGACCCACGCCGCCGAGGTGATGACCGCGATCGAAGCCGACGGCGTCATTCCGGCCCGCATCCAGCTTGGCCTGAAGCTCGAACCCGGCCGCAAGATCCCACAGGTCCGTGTCTACCTCCGTTAGCCACCGCTTCCTGGGCTCTCGCGCCGAGGGTCTCTGCCTGGTTCTGTTCACCGCCTGTAGCTGGGGCGCGAGCTGGCCTCAGACGAAGTTCCTTCTGGGCGAGCTGCCTCCGTTCTCCATGCGCGGTTTCTGCGGGGCCTGCGGGTGCGTTTTCGCCATCGCGGTCGCCATGGTCAGGCGGGAGCAACTGCTCCCACCACGCGCCCAGTGGGGGCGGCTGTTTCTGTTCGCGATGCTGAACTACGGGGTGTTTATCGTCTTCAGCACGGAAGCCCAGGTCTATCTGCCGGCCTCGGAAGCGATTGTGCTGACCTACACGCTGCCGATATGGGCTTCGCTGCTGGCCTGGCCTCTGTTGGGCGAGCGGCCATCGTGGCGGCAGTTCACCGCATTGGTGCTGGCGATTGGCGGGGTGGCGCTGCTGGTCGGGGCCGGATCGGCCGAGGCGCGATGGGAGCAATTGCCCGGCGTGGCGATGGCGCTGATCGCGGCGGTTCTGTTCGGCCTCGGGACGGTGCTGGCGAAACGAACGCCGCTGGCGCTGCCGCCGGCCACCAGTGTTGCCTGGCAAGTGGCCATAGGGACGGCTGTGCTTCTGGTCCTGGCGGCGTTCGAGACACCCGACTGGAGTCGCGTGACCCCGGCCGGCTGGGCTTGCGTAACCTATGTGGCGACGATCCCGATGACGGTCGCGTATCTGGCGTGGTTTCGCGCGCTCCGGTTCGTCCCCGCGTCAGTGGCGGCGACGACGGTGCTGGTCTCCCCGATGGTCGGCGTCCTGGGATCGACGCTGGTTCTCGGGGAAACTTTGGATCCTCGGCAAATCGTCGCGCTCGCCCTGACGTTGACCGGGGTCGCGCTGGCCGCGCGGGGGTAGTGTCCGGTCAGTATTGCCCCCTCAGGCGGCGGCCTTCTTTCGGTTCCGGTCCACCCAGCTATCCACCAGCGCCACTGTCTGATCGATCGCGTCCAACTGCTTTCCGCGACCCTTGGCGATCGTTTGCACCAGCTTATCGACGCGCTCGATATTCGGCGCGCCCGCCGCCAGAGCCCGCGCGGCGGAGGATGGAGTCACCAGGGACAGCGCTGCCTGGGCGTATTTCTCGAACGGCACCAGATCGCGGGGATCCGCGCCCAGATTGACGCTCAGATCGAATACCCAGTTGTAGACCGCGCGCGTGGCGTTCAGATCGCTGTGCACCGCGTCTTTGATCGAGCGCATGCCATCCGCCTGCACGCACCGATAATTGCCGCCGAGCAGCATCGACCACTTCGCCAATGGCACGAACACCGATTCGTGCACTTTGAGCTTCACCGGCAGTTCGATACTTTCGCCGCCGATCTCAAACCTCGCCGCTTCGATGTCTGCCTGCAAGTGACGCAGGATCGCGGTATCCGCGTCCGACCCGAAACGTGCCGACTTGAAGTTGGTGGGCAGACGCACCTGCAGCACGTTCACCTTGTCTTCCGGCGGTCGGAATGCCTGCGGATCCGGGCTGCACAGAGTGATCGTCGCGGGATCGAAGTTGTCCCACACCGAGGCGTCGGTGTAGCAACCACGGATCGCGTCGGCGTCGATCTCCGGGATACGTTTGAGAAATGCCAGCGGCGGCATGTTCATGATGGACATGCAGGGCACGCGCGATTTCGCCACCGCATCCAGCAATTCCCGGACCCCTGGCGAACGGTATTGCGGTTCCTGCATCGCCAGCACAACGAGATCGAAGTCGGCGGGCCGGACGCCCGCTGGCCCACCGGCCGTGAGACTACCCGGCAGGGCGCGGGAGTTTATCTCCACCAGCCCTTCCCGGCCCTTGACCGGCATACGCACGATGGCGCCCTCGGCGTTGATCAGGTCTGCCTCCGCCGGCAGGCAAATCAGGTGCGATGAGTGCCCGGCGAGGCCCAGCTTCGTGGCCAGCAACGATCCATACGACGCGCCCATGATGAGCACGCGATATTTCTTGGTCATTTTTCTCTCCCTCCGGCACGCACGCGGGTTTTGGCGGCGGGCCGGTTCCTTGGATTGGCGGCCTTGCTGGCCGCCTCGATCGGTATCTCAGGACCTTATTGGTCCCCCCGCAAGCGAAATTTTCGCGTGGCCGCCAATGGAAGGCCGCGGCCCTTAGCCGGCTCGGGTGCTGTACGGTAAGAACCACGGGGGTTGCGTTCAATGCCGCGGCGCAATACCCGGCGTGCGTACGGGAAAGGCCACACCGGCAAACGCATATTCAAACTATGATGGCATCTTTGGACAACAGACCAATGGAGCAAACCCAATGGCGGTCTACGATCTGATCATCAGGGGTGGCACGGTCGCCACGGGCTCGGATGTCATGCCCTGCGATGTTGGCATTACAGCCGGCCGCATCGCTGGCCTCGGACTCGATCTGGGCTCGGCCGATACCGAAATCGACGCGACGGATAAGTTGGTTCTGCCGGGTGGCATCGATAGCCACGTCCATATCGCTCAACCGAGTGGTCCCGACATCGTCCAATCCGATGATTTCGAGAGTGGCACCCGTTCGGCGGTATTCGGCGGCAACACGACGGTCATCCCGTTCTGCCTGCAGGAACGGGGGCAGGGACTGCGGCAGGCCATCAAGGATTACCATGCCAAGGCAGATGGCCAGTGTTACGCGGATTACGGATTTCACCTCATCATCTCTGATCCCACCCCGACGGTACTGGGCCAGGAACTGCCGGCGGCGATCGGCGACGGATATTCCTCTTTCAAAGTGTTCATGACGTACGAAGGACTGGCGCTCTCCGATGAGGAAATCCTCAAGGTCATGAGCGTCGCGAAAGGCACCGGTGCGTTGGTGATGGTGCACGCGGAAAATTACGACATCATTCGCTTTCTGACCGCGAAACTTGAGTCCGAGGGCAACATTGCCCCGCACTTTCACGCCACCTCCCGCCCCATTCCGGTCGAACGCGAGGCCACGCATCGCGCCTGCACGCTGGCGGAGATCGCCGATGTGCCGCTGGTGATCGTCCACGTGTCCAACGGCGAGGCGATCGAGGAAATTCAGCGTGCGCGCGCCCGCGGCGTGAAGGTCCTGTCGGAGACCTGTCCGCAATATCTGATGCTGACAGCAAAGGATCTCGAAGGCCTGAACATGGAGGGCGCCAAATACGTCTGCAGCCCGCCGCCGCGCGACAAGCCCGGTCAGGATGCGTGTTGGGCGGGGATTGAGCAGGGGATATTCGACTTTTATTCGTCGGATCACTGTCCGTTTCGCTACAATGACGAAAAAGGCAAACTGGTGCCGAAAGGCCGTACCAGTTTCCGCTGGGTGCCGAACGGCATTCCGGGCGTGGAGACGCGGCTGCCGATCCTGTTCTCGGAAGGCGTGATGAAGAAGCGGATCGATCTGTCGCATTTTGTCCGGATTACCGCGACGAACCATGCGAAAGCGTACGGCCTGTATCCACGCAAGGGCAGCATCGCGATCGGCGCGGACGCCGATATCGCCATATGGGACCCCTCGGTCACGCGGACGATCCGGCACGCCGATCTGCACGATGGCTGCGACTACACACCCTATGAAGGGATGGAGGTCACGGGTTGGCCGATCACGACAATTGTCCGGGGACGGGTGGTGGTGGAGAACGGTGCGCTCAAGGCGTCAAAGGGGATCGGCGAGTTTCTGAAACGCGGGAAGTCGGCGTTCGTGCCTGATTGAAACCCACCGTCGTCGGGGCGGCGGTGGGTATCTTGTGCGGCGTTTGGGGTCGACTGGAAACCGGCGATAATGCCGGTCCCGAATCGGAATCCCGTGCACATGCCTGATCTCACGCTGTTGCTCGCCGGTCTCGCTGCTTACGCGGCGATCGTGGCCGCGGCCGTCGCCGCGCGGCAAAGCCGATCGATCGCGGCGGTGCGTACCCTCGCCGAACAGGCATTGCTTGGATCCCGCGCCGAAGCGGAGGCCACCCGAGCCGCCATCCACACCGCCGCGACCCAGGCGGCGGTCGGTGTGGCGGCGTCACGCGGCGCGCTGGATACCGGGATCGAGCAAATTCGCACGGCATTGGAAGTCAGGTTGCGGGAGCTGCGCGAAGCCAACGATATGAACCTGGCCGGCATCCGCCAGACGGTGAACGAGCAATTGCATGCCGCCGTCGAAAAACAGATGTCGGAAAGCTTCAACCGGGTGATCGATCAGTTCGCGGCGGTGCAGAAGGCGATCGGCGAAGTCAGTACCGTGGCCGCCGGTATCGGCGACATCAAGCGTCTGTTCAGCAACGTCAAAACCCGCGGCCTCTGGGCTGAAACTCAGGTACGGTCGCTGCTCGACGATATTCTTCCGCCGGATGCCTGGCTTGCCAACCACAAGGTCCGTCCGGACAGTGACGAGATGGTCGAGTTCGCGATCATCATGCCGATGCGGGGTACCCGGCGGCCGGTGCTGCCGGTTGATGCGAAATTTCCGATGGAGGACCACGAACGGCTGATCGCGGCATCCGAAGCCGGCGACCTCGAAGCCGAACGCGCCGCGCTGCGTGGACTGGAGCGCCGGGTGCGGGACGAAGCACGCAAAATCGCCGCCAAGTACATCTTCCCGCCGGTGACGGTTGAGTTCGCCATCCTGTATTTGCCGACCGACGCGCTGCACGCCGAGATCGCCCGTATCCCGGGTCTGATCGATACGATCAGTCGAGAGCAACGCGTCCTGGTAATGGGTCCGACGCTGTTCCCAGCATTGTTACGAACAATTCATCTGGGCTTCGTGACGCTGGCTCTGGAAGATAAGGCGGACGAGATTCGCGATCTTCTGGGGGTGACCCGCGCCGAGATGTTGAAGATGGACGATGTTCTGGAACGCCTCTCGCGGCAGGCCGGCGCGTTCAGCGGAACGATCGAGCGAGCCCGCATGCGCACGCGGGCGATCGGTGGCAAATTACGCGACCTTGGCGTATCCACGGGGAGCACCGCGTCGGCAGGCATCGTCGATAACCTGGTTCCGACGGAAGACCCTGACGAGGTGTTTTGACGAGCCGGAGCCGCCCTCTCGGAGGAACCGTTGGTTCGGCGCGCACAGTAATGACACGGGGCATCGACGCGCCTGATATCGTTCGCGGTGACGATCGTGGCCATCCTGGGGCGAGTTCACGCGGTTGACCGCATCGTCATGGTTGTTTCTGCCCAGGGTCCAGTGTAAGGTATGAAGATGCTGGTGCCTGGGTGGTCAGGCTCCGTGCGTGCAACGCCTATGGTCATGAGGACGACGGTCTCTTGAATATGAACAACCGCGGACGTGGACGCCCGCCCCGGCGCCGCGGCTTCGATGACGATTTCGCCTTCGATCGCGCGCCTCCCGGGGATTTGCCGCGTCCCGTTCAGTCCTGGCCGTCTTCGGCGGGTTTTGGACCGGAACACGATGCCACGGTCAAGTGGTTCAACCCTGAGAAGGGCTTCGGTTTCGTCGCGTTGTCCGATGGGTCGGGCGATGCGTTCCTGCACGCCAACACGCTCAATGCCGCTGGCCATGCCGCCGTGAGCCCTGGCGCGTCCTTGCGGGTCAGAATTGGTCAAGGCCAAAAGGGACGGCAGGTTTCGGAGGTCATCTCGGTCGACGAAAGTACCGCCACGCCTCGTGGAGCCCCGGCGCGCGCGCCGAGTGGACCGCCCGGTGGCGGGACGGCGATGGGCGGTGGCGCACCACGACGCGGCCCGCCCACCGGACCGTCGGTCGAGATGCAGGGTACCGTCAAATGGTACAATGCTACCAAAGGGTTCGGGTTCGTGGCGCCGCTTGAGGGTGGAAAGGACGTATTCGTCCACGCGTCCGCTCTGCAGCGGGCTGGCGTGACCCAATTGGCGGAAGGGCAGACCATCTGGATGGATGTCGTTCAAGGGGCCAAGGGCCCCGAGGCAACCGCGATCCGGGTAGACTGACCGCCCGGCACTCTGGGCCAGCCGTCAGGGCCGCGCGACATCCCAGAACACCGGAAATAACCCTGTTTGCAAACCGGTTACTGACGCGCGCCTCGCGGTGGTTGGAAACCATTGTCCTAATGGGACAAAAGCGACCGTTGTGAACACCTGTGTTTGCAATTGCGCGGCGACAGCGCGTTCAGCGCGCAGGTCGGGCGCGTCGATCCACGCGTCTCGTAAACGCCCCGCCACCGGATCGTCCGGCCAACCAGGCCACGCTCCGCCGGACGCCGGAGGACCAGCGGAAATCGCGAACGGATCGTAATGGTCAGCCGCTGGCAACGAATCGCAAAGCGCGGACCAATCGTCGCCCTCCGACGGAGGATGCCCAGAGCCCTGGCCCCGCCGCCGCCACGCTTCGAACGCCTTGCGGTCCAGTTTCCGTTCGTCAATCGACAGGCCAATCTGTGTCAACTCATTGATAACCGCGCCGGTGATCCGGGTGTGGACCGCGTCATCGACGGGATTGAGTACCACGAGCGGTTCGCCTTTATAGCCGGAGTCCTTGAGCATGGCCTTGATCGCTTTTGGCGATTGGGTCCCACCAATGCGGCCACTCGCGACGGGGGAGGCGAACTCCGAATCCGGCGGAAAGAGGCCTATTGGTGTTTTGAATCTGCCACTATCCGCGCCGAACACGGTTTCCATGACGGCCGTTTGGTCAACCCCGGCGAGGATCGCCTGGCGGATGCGCTGATTAGCGGTGGGGCCGCGCAGCGTGTTGAGTCGCAGCAGGGCATAATACCCAACCTCGTCCAGACGGCTGACAACCAGATTGGGATCCCCCAGCGTATCGCCCGCGAAATCCGGCGGCAACCATTCCACCCAATCCACCGAGCCATCCCGCAGCGCCTGGATCGGATCGTTCGGGGTGCGCCAGGACACCATATTTACCAAGGCGTGCCGCCCGCCGCCGGTGAAACTCGAGGCCTCATGTCTGGGCGCGTAATTTTCGAAGCGGATCAGGTCGAGGTCATCACCGGGCCGCCAGGATAGGTTGGTGAGGCGGAACGGTCCGCTCCCGACGATCGACCCGACCGGTGAGTCCGCGCTGGTGTTGGCGAAGCGCGCGGGCATGATCACCGGCGGGCTCATCTGACTTTTCGTCAACATGAGCGTAACCCGGCGCAACGGCTTGCCCAACCGTAAAACGATCGTGTCGTCACTAGGCGCCTCGATCACGTCGAGCCTTGCCCCCAGCGCGTGACCGACCCGATCCCGTCGCATCCAACGGCGCAATGACTCGACGCAATCCCGCGCGGTCACCTTCGTACCGTCGTGAAACAAGAGTCCTTGCCGCAACTGGAATATCCAGCGTTTGCCGTCGTCCTCCATACTGTGCTGGTCGACCATCTGCGGCATCGGATTGAGCCGCGCATCCATACCGTAAAGCGTGTCGAACACGGCCATCGCGGCGGTTCTCGTGGCGAACGACGGTGTGGCGATTGGATCGAGGCTGACCGGCATGGCCTGGGGTACGAAGACCAGACGTTTTTGGCCTGCCGCGCGCGCATGTCCAACCACCGCCGGTAGCGCTGCCAGCCCAAGGAATCTCCGTCTGTTCAGCCCGTGATACATTGCTCGAAACTCTCCTGATCCCGCCGCTATAGCAGCCACGCGCGGCGGCGTCGCGCGCGGTGCATGGAAGAAGCCATGGTCAGGTCATCATAACGTCGCTTATAATGAGCACTCTTTAGGGAAGGCTCAGTTGGCCGATTTCGAACGCGACCTACTGTTTCTGCTGCACGATGTCGCCCGCCTGTTACGGGTCGATGCCGACAAGCGGGCGCGTGCCCATGGGATGACCCGGGCACAATGGGGGATCTTGATCTGGCTGGAACGTCAGCCGGGTATTTCGCAAAAAGAGCTGGCCGAGTTGTTGGAGGTCGAGCCGATCACCGTCGCGCGCCTTGTCGACCGGCTGGAAGGGCGCGGCATGGTGGAGCGGCGGCCGGATTCCCGCGACCGCCGTATCTGGCGCCTGCATTTGTTATTGCCCGCGCATTTGGTGCTGCGGGAAATCAATCATCAACGCGCCGAGATAGCCACGATGGTAACGGCCGGTATTGATGATGTCAGTCAAACGATCATGATTGAGGCACTCGTTCGGATGAAAGCCACTTTGACCCGAGATTCCCATGCCACGCGCCGGCCGCAGGAATTGCGTCAGCCGGATGCCCGGGAGGCCGTCTGATGTCCCAGGCCACCGCGACCGAGTCGCCCCGTGTCGGCGATATGGTCACCACGGTTCCGTCGCGTCGCCGCGATCTCCGCCGCCTGCTGCGCCCGATCCTCATGCTGGGCGGGATCGTGATCGTCATCGTCGGGTCCCTGGCGTACTGGATTACCGGCGGCCGTGTCGTTTCGATCGACGACGCTTATGTCCGGGCCGCCAAGGAGGCACTTTCGACCGACGTGTCCGGGATCGTGGTTGACGTTCCCGTGCACGAGGGCCAGCGCGTCAAGAAGGGCGACGTTCTGCTGCGGCTCGATCCGACGCCGTTCCAGATCGCGGTCGCGGGGGCAAAGGCCAATGTCGGAGGTATTATCTCCGGCCTGAACGCGATGAAAGTCGATTACAAGCGGATGCTGCGGGACGTGGACGTCAAACAGTCCCAGGTCGCATTGGATCAGGTGAACGCCGATCGGTTCGCCAGCCTGGTGCAGAGCGGCGGTGTCACACGGGCCGAGTACGACAACGCGCGCTTCCAGTTGGCGACCGACAAACAAGCCGTCGAGATGCTGAAATTGACCGCCGCCGTGCAGTTGGCCCGCCTCGGTGGCGACCCTGAAGTTGATGTCCACACCATGTCCGACTACCTGCAAGCCATGGCGCGGTTGGATGAGGCGCAGCGGCAGCTGGATCATACCGTGATCTATGCGCCGTATTCCGGCATCGTGACGATGGTCGATACCGTGCAGAGAGGCATGTATCTGGCGGCGTCAACCGCCGCGTTTGGCCTGATCTCGACAGAACGCGTGTGGATCGAAGCCAATCCCAAGGAAACTGAGCTGACCTACGTGAAGCCCGGCGACCCGGTGAACGTGACCATCGATACCTATCCGGGCCGCGCCTGGACGTGCTCGGTCGAGAGCATCGCGCCCAATAGCGGCTCGGAGTTTTCAGTGTTACCGGCACAGAACACGTCGGGCAACTGGGTCAAGGTCGTGCAGCGTATTCCGGTGCGAATTCACTGCGACCGCAAGCCTGACGATCCGGAATTTCGCGCCGGCATGAGCGTCATCGCGGACATCGACACTGGTCATTCCCGGACCTGGCACGACCTGTTCTGAGCCATGGCGCTTCCCCAGGAGCATGTGCCGCACAGGTTGATCATCACACTCTGCACGGTGGGCGCGACATTGATGCAGGCGTTGGATCAGACCATCGCCAATGTCGCACTGCCATACATGCAGGGCAGCCTGTCCGCGACCTATGATGAGATCACCTGGGTCCTGACGTCCTATATCTGCGCGGCGGCGATCATGACAGCGCCGGTGGGCTGGCTTTCGGCGCGTTTTGGCCGGAAATACTTGTTCATCACCTGCCTCGTCGGCTTCACCATCGCATCAATGATGTGTGGCGCCGCCCAATCGTTGGTTCAAATGGTGGTGTTCCGCGTCGTGCAGGGCGTGTTCGGTGCCGCCTTGGTACCGTTGTCGCAATCGACGATGATGGATATCTATCCGATTGAAAAGCGCGGTCAGGCCATGGCCATTTGGGGCGTCGGCGTGATGGTCGGTCCGATCCTGGGCCCCACATTGGGTGGATATCTGACCGAGATGTACAACTGGCGGTACGTCTTTTACATAAATCTTCCATTCGGCGTGCTGGCGACATTGGGCTTGCTTTTTTTCATGCCCCGCAGCCATCCGAACTTCAATATGCGCTTCGATTGGATCGGGTTCGCGGTGCTGTCACTTGGTATCGGCGGACTGCAATTGATGCTCGACCGTGGCCAGGATCAGGACTGGTTCACCTCGACCGAGGTGATCGCTGAGTTGGTACTTGGTTCCCTGGGCGTATATCTCTTTGTCGTTCACATGATGACGGCGAAGAAGCCGTTCATTCCACCGTCGCTGTTTAAGGATCGCAATTTCGCGACCGGCGTGGTGGTGATGTTCGCGGCGGGTACCGTACTCGTCTCCAGCTCATCGCTGATGGCGCCCTGGCTGCAGACGCTTGGCAATTATCCGGTTGAAACCGCGGGTCTGATCATGGCGCCGCGCGGCATCGGCACAATGGCGGCGATGATGATCGGTGGGCGGCTGGCCTCGCGCCTTGATCCGCGCAAGCTGATGGCGCTTGGCATCGTGCTGCTCGTATGGTCGATCTGGGACATGACGGCCTGGACCCCTGACGTCGCGCAATGGCGGATCATGGCGATCATCACGATCCAGGGCGCGGGCCTCGGGTTGTTGTTCATTCCATTGCAAGTGCTGGCCTTCGCGACCTTGCCGGCGCAATTGCGCACCGACGGCGCGTCGCTGTTCAGCTTGTTCCGCAACATTGGCGCCGCGATTGGGGTTTCGGTGACATCCTCGATGCTGGCCCATAATACGCAAGCTTTGCACGAGGAGATTGGCGGCGCCGTGACACCGTTCAATCGCGAACTGCAGAACGGCGGAGCGCTGACCCATCTGTGGGATCCCGCGACGCGGCACGGCGCGGCGATGCTCGATCAGGTCGTCAATCAGCAGGCCCAGATCATCGCATATGTTGACGATTATAAGATGATGATATTCACCACCGCGCCGATGTTGCTGCTGCTTTTGTTGATGCGCCGTGCCAGGCCGGCGGCGAAACACGAGCCGATTGAAGTCGGCGAGCTCTGACATGACGTCACTTTGACCGATCTCCTCACCATCGAGGGCCTGCGGACCACTTTCCAGACCCAGTCAGGTGAGATCGCGGCCGTTGACGGCGTCGATCTGTCGATCGCCCGCGGCCGCACTTTGGGTATTGTCGGCGAATCCGGCTGCGGAAAATCCGTGCTGTCGCTGTCGATCATGCGTTTGGTGCCGCCGCCGGGCCGGATCGCCTCGGGCCGGATCATGTTCGACGGCGCCAATCTGGCCGATCTGCCGGCGGAGGAAATGCGCGCCATTCGCGGCGGCCGTATCGCGATGATCTTTCAGGAGCCGATGACCAGCCTGAACCCCGCGTTCACGATCGGCGATCAAATCATCGAGGCGATGCGCGCGCATGATCGCGTCGCATCCGCTCAATCGTTACGGACCCGAGCGATCGCGGCACTCGAGCGCGTGCGCATTCCCGCCGCCGCGCGCCGGTTCGACGAATATCCGCATCAGATGTCGGGCGGGATGCGACAGCGGGTGATGATCGCCATGGCGCTGTCCTGCGAGCCCGACCTGTTGATCGCCGACGAACCCACCACCGCGCTGGACGTGACGGTACAGGCACAAATCCTCGACCTGCTGCGAACTTTGCAGCAACAGACCGGCATGGCGATCATTCTGATCACGCACGATCTGGGCGTGGTCGCGGAAATGGCGGACGAGGTCGCGGTGATGTATGCCGGCCGTGTGGTCGAACGCGCCCAGGGCGCGGCGATCTTCAATGATCCGCAGCATCCTTATACGCTCGGCCTGCTTGGCTCAATCCCGAAGATCGAGGAAGACGTCGATCGTCTGCTGGCGATCGAGGGCGCTGTCCCTCCGCCGTTTGATCTGCCCGCCGGTTGCCGTTTTCACCCCCGTTGCGTGTTCGCCGAGCCGGCGTGTGCCGCTGTTGACCCTGAGTTGCGGGAGATCAGCCAGGGACATCGCGCCGCTTGCTGGTTGGCACCGGTGGAGACCGCGGCGGGCTGATCGCTCAGATCGTCCGCCATAACGGACGCGTCGCCGCGAGTGCCAGCAGTCCAATCAGTCCGGTCACCGCCGTCGCGTAATGCGCGCCAATCACGTCGGCCAACCATCCAAGCCAGACAAAACCGATCGGTCCGGTACCGATACAAACTGCCAGAACGCCCAGAATGCGAGAGCGCATTTCCGGTGGCGCGGCAAGGTAAACCAACGTCGCCTGCATCGTGGAAAATCCGGCTCCCCCGACCCCGGTCAGCAGCAAAGCCGCACCCGCGATCGCCGGCGTCGTCACGACCGCGAACACGATCAACATGATCATATAAAGGGTGACTCCGCCGACATAGGCGCGACCGTACCACCGCGGCGTCAGCCACAGCGCGAGTACCAATGCGCCGGCGAATGCACCGATGCCGTCGAGGCTCGCCAGGATGCCGACCCCCTCGGGTCCGAGCAACAGCCGGTCGCGGCCGATCACCGGGATCATGCTGGTGAATGGCCAGGCGAAGACGTTGAAGATGATCGTGACCGTCAGCGTGCCGATCAGGCGTTTATCGCCGCGGACGATCGTCAACCCTTCGGAGATCCGCGCCAGCACGGCGCTCGAACCCGGAGCACGCGGGATGCGTGAACGCACCGTTACCGCGGCGGCGATGGCGCCGGCGTACATCAGCACGCTCAATACGAAGGCGCCTTCGATGCCGACGGTCGCGATCAGGAAACCACCGATGGTAGGACCAACCATGCGGCTGGCGTTGTTGGCGCCGACGTCGAGCGACATCGCGGTGCCCATGTGCTCGCGGCCCACGACCTCGCCCATCATCACGCGGCGCACCGGGTTGTCGGTGGACCATCCGCACCCGTTGACGAAGCTGGCCAGCGCGAGGTGCCAGACCTGCAAGCTCCCGGTCCAGGCGAGGATCGCGAGGATCGCGGACGTCGAACCCATCAGGATCACGACGCCGATCAAGGTTTTCCGCCGATCGAAGCGTTCGGCCAGCGCACCCAGGAACACGCCGAACAAGCCCATCGGCAGCAGGCGCAGCATCGTCATCATCGCGACCAGGAAAGCCGATCCGGTGCGCTGATAGACGACGACACCAACCGCGACCGTCTCCAGCCACCGCACGGTGAACACCACGAGGCCGACGAACCACAGCCGCCAGAAGTCCGGCGCGCTGTCACGGATCATCCGCCGGAACGGCGAATCGCTCACGCTGACGTTCTCTCCTTTATCGCGGCAACCGACCATGCCGGGCGGGCGGCGACCAGACCTTGACCGGGGATTGCAGCCAGGCGCGCGGCGAGGGACGATCCGCCCGACGGTAAAGGGAACGTAGCGATGACAGGACGTGTGGCGATGGTGCCGCTGGAGCGCGCGCGGCTCCTGGGTGAGGAAATCGGACTGCCCGCGCCGATGACGACTCGCTCGGCGTTTCGCACATTGGCGAACAACCCACCGCTGATGCAGGCGGTCTTTGGTCAACTCACGGCGTTGCTGTTACGCAATACCTTCGATACCAGGCTGCGCGAGTTGATGATCATGCGCATTGGTTGGGTCACAGGCTCGGTCTATGAGTGGACGCAGCACTGGCGCGTGGCGACCACCGCCGGCATCCCGCCGGAGGACATTCTGGCAGTTCGAGACTGGCATGTGTCGGAGCGTTTGACCGCGGCGGACAAGGCGATTCTGGCGGCGACCGACGAATCGCTCGCGTGCAAAACGATCTCGGATGCCACATGGGCCGAGGTGACGAAATATGTTACCGATCCAGGCCAGCAAGTTGAATTCGTGGTGGCCATGGGCAACTGGACAATGTTTTCGATGTTGTTACGGAACCTGAAAATCCCGGTGGAGGACGGCGTCGCGGTATGGCCGCCCGACGGCGTGGCTTCACCGGCGGCGGAGGCATAAACCAATGGCGCGCACCATTGCCCTGGGTATCGGCATCATGGAATACCCGTTCGACACCACGGATGGGTTCTGGCGTTGGGTCGATTTGTGCGAACAAGGCGGCATCGATTCGATCTGGCAAACAGACCGCATGATCAGCCGCTCCCCGATCCTGGAGTGCATGACAGCCCTCGCGGCGATCGCGGGACGGACCCGGCGGATTAAGTTCGGTGTCAACGTCGTTTCGGTGGCGATGCGCGATCCCGTGCTGCTGGCGAAACAATGCGCCACGATCGATGTGCTGTCGCAAGGACGTCTGCTGCCGGGGTTCGGGATCGGCAGTCCGCGCGGCCCGGAATGGACGGCGATGCATCTGGACCCGAAGACTCGCGGCCGCACGACCGATGAGGCGCTGGAGATCATTCACCGGCTGTGGAGTGGCGAGAAGCTGGACTTCGAATGCCGGCACTTCAAGCTGACCGGTGCGTCGATTTC
>Ga0182030_10011838_pt1 | contig 17560 bp, 12 predicted proteins | sample 812S3MmetaG_FD_121299 | JGI IMG/M metagenome (GOLD analysis project Ga0182030, IMG submission 121299) | Permafrost microbial communities from Stordalen Mire, Sweden - 812S3M metaG (Illumina Assembly) | ecosystem: Environmental > Terrestrial > Soil > Wetlands > Permafrost | place: Sweden...
CGCTGGTCCGCCATAACGAACCGGCGCTGCCTTCCCCGCCGCGCTCGCACGCCCAGACGCCCGTGACCCTGCTGGAGGATTCCAACCGCGGGCTCGACCATTTCTACCAGGCGCTGTGGCGCACCGAGAAAGGCCAGCCAGGCGCCGTGACGCGCATCGTTCACTACGGCGATTCGCCCACTACCGCCGACCTGGTGACCGGCGACATCCGCAAGATGCTGCAAAAGCGGTTCGGCGACGCTGGCCACGGGTTCCTCCTGGCCGCTAAACCGTGGGCCTGGTATCAACACAGCGATGTCCAGCTTTCCTCCTCCGGCTGGCAGGACCTGCCGGCCAGCCGCTTCGAAGCGCGCGATGGCTTGTTCGGCTTGGGCGGCGTGACTTTCACCGGTTCGACGGGCGCCTCCAGCCAGATCGTCCTGGAAGACCGGGGCCAGTCGCGCTTCGAAGTCTGGTATCTGCGCCAGCCGGACGGCGGAGTCCTCACATTTTCGGCGGATGGCCGCGAACTGGGAACAGTCGACACCAGCGGCAGTTCCAAAGAGCCCGGCTTCGCGCCGTTCACGGTGGCAGCCGGCGCTTCCGATCTGGAACTGCGCGTGGAACGCGGGCCGGTCCGCGTTTTTGGAATCACCGCCGAGAAAGCCGGACCCGGCGTAGTCTACGATAGCCTCGGCCTGAATGGCGCATCCATCACGGTGCTTTCGCGCATGTTCAACCAGGAGCATTGGACCGAAGAATTGCGCCATCGGAACCCCGACCTGGTGGTCCTCAACTATGGAACCAACGAAGCCGATTTCGCGGCCTTCATCGATAACCCCAAGCTCTACGAGCCCGAACTGCGCAAAGCCATCGCCCGCATCCGGCAGGCGCTGCCGGACGCTTCGGTGCTGGTGATGAGCCCCATGGATCGCGGCGCGCGCACCGGGCCGGGCGACATCGAAACCATGGCTACGATTCCGCGCATCGTGGCCATCCAGCGGCGTGTAGCGCGGGAGACGGGCTGCGGTTTCTTTGACACGTTCACGGCGATGGGAGGCGAGGGGACCATGGCGCGCTGGTACGCGGCGCAGCCCCGGCTGGTGTCCGCCGATCTCATCCATCCCTACCCCGCGGGCGGCAAGATGATCGCCGCCATTTTCGCCCGCGAGATCGGCGCCGGGCTGAATCGCTACAAGCAGCGCGCGGTTAGCAAGGTGGCCCACTCGGAATGAAGTTCGCATGACGGGCGCGGGCTGAGCACCGGCCGTGGCGGGACCGGCCATTTTCATGCGATAGTAATAACAGGGGATTGCAAGTTTAGGCTTGCTGCGAGGTTAATTGAAGACGTTTGCAGCGGTTTGCGCTATTTTTCTGTTCGTTTTTCAGGCCAGTACTGCACCCATAGCCCTTGTGGTGTTGGACACTGCCACCTGGGACGCCGGTCGTCCGCCCGTGGGCTGGCAGATTAAGGTGAACCATGGCCGCCCGGAGTTTGGCGCCTGCCAGGACGATTCGGGCCCGTGCTTGCATTTGAAAAGCGTCCGCGCCTCTTTCGGTTTGGAGCGCAAGGTGGACCTCGTTCCCGGGCGGATGCCCTATCTCACCTGGCGCTGGAAAGTGACCCAACTGCCGGGCGGAGGCGATTTCCGCCGGACTACCACCGACGATCAGGCTGCCCAGGTATTGGTGGCCTTCGACGACAACCGGGTGATCACCTACATCTGGGATTCCACCGCGCCCAAAGGCATAGCTCAGCCCGCCAATTCCTTCCCGTTTCTGCATATTTTCGCGGTGGTCTGCGAATCGGGCGCCGCCGATGCCAACCGTTGGGTCGCGGAAAGCCACAACGTAGCGGCGGACTACGAACGTGCCTACGGCCGCCCGGCCCCGCGCGTGAAGGGGTTGCGGCTGCAGATTAATTCCCAGCACACCGGCAGCGTGGCGGAGAGCTACTTCGGAGAAGTGGCTTTCCGCAGCACGCCCGAATAATGATTCTCGTCACTGGCGGCACCGGCTTCGTCGGCGGCCATCTCGTGGAAAATCTTTGCTCGCGCGGGGAGGCGGTTCGCTGCCTGGTGCGGCCCACCTCCGACACCCGCCATCTGCCCGCCGGAGTGGAAACGGCGGTGGCCGACCTGGCCGGTGGGCAGGGCATCGAAGCGGCGCTCGCGGGCGTCGATACGGTGATCCACGTGGCCGGCGTCACCAAGGCCTTATCCGCGGCCAAGTACTTCGCCGGCAATGCCGGCGCTACCGAAACCCTGGCGCGCGCGTTGCACGGCCGCCCCATCCGCCTGGTGCACGTCAGCAGCCTGGCAGCCATCGGACCGAGCCCGGATGGCCGCCCCGTGGACGAAGACTCCGCCCCGCACCCCGTGAGCACTTACGGCAAATCGAAACTGGAGAGCGAGAAAATCGTGCGCGCCCTGGCTCCGGATGCCGTCATCGTCCGGCCGCCGGTTGTCTACGGCCCGCGCGACACCGACGTGTTTCAGATCCTCAAAGCGGTCTCCCGCGGGCTGGTGCTGGAGATTGCCGGCGGGGACCGCTGGTTCAGCGCCATTTACGTGGGAGACCTGGCTGACGGCCTGTGGGCCGCCGCGCGCGCCCCCGGCGCCGCCGGGCGGACCTATTTCCTGACCTACCGCACGCCGGCCACCTGGCGGGAATTGGGCGCCACCGCCGCACAAATCATGGGCTGCCGTCCGCGCACCCTGCGCATTCCGGTGGTGGCCGCCAAAAGCGTAGGCTTTCTCGGCGAAATGTGGTCGCGCATTTCGCGGAATCCTGCTATCATCTCGCGAGAGAAGGTCGCGGAAGCTTGCTGCCGGTTTTGGACGTGCAATCCCGCGCGCGCTGCCGCGGATTTCGGCTTTGACGCGCCAACGCCGCTTGCAGCCGGTTTGGCCAAGTCGCTAGCGTGGTACAAGGAGGCCGGTTGGCTCAAATACTAGGATTCCGTGGCGCGGGTCGGCGCGCCGGCCGTTCATGACCCATTCGAGCACCAAATTTTGGCCCGTCGACAAGCTCATCCTGAGCTATTTCCTGCTCACCGGGCTGGTGGTTCTGGGCTGGTGGCGCACCCTTCCGCAAGCGCCTGCCCTCTTGGTTTGGCACCTTCTCGGCGCCGCCGCGATCGTCTGCGAAGTGAAGCTGCCCAACCGCACCTCCTGGCTTTTCCGCAACTGGTACGCCTTGCCCTTTGTCGGCTACTTCTACCGGGAAATGGCCTTGCTCATTCCCGCCGTGCGGCAAAAGGACATCTCCCACCAGGCTTCCGACCGGTGGCTCGCTAATCTGGATTTTCGCATCTGGCACGTCAATCCCTGCGTCTGGCTGGAGCGGATTCAATCCCCGGCGCTCACCGAGTGGGAACAACTGCTGTACACGCTATTTCTTCCCGCCGTCATCCTGGTGGCAATTCTGCTGTGGCGGAGGGGCCAGGTCCGCGAGTTCCAGTATTATGCTTTTTTGATTTCGATGGGCTACCTGGTCTCCTACATCGGCTACCTTTTCGTGCCGGCGCGGGGGCCGCGATATTTGCTGGCCAACCTGCAACACGTTCCCTTGCAGGGATTGTGGCTGTTCCGCAGCATGCAGGACGGACTAAACAGGCTGGAATCCTACGCCTACGACTGCTTTCCCAGTGGGCACACGGAACTGACGCTGCTGGCCTGCTGGAGCAGCCGGGTAGTATCGAAACGGTGGTTCCGGGTCTATTTGGCTTACACTCCGTTCCTTATTTTTGCTACAGTTTATCTTCGATACCATTACACGGTTGATCTGGCGGCTGGCGCTACGGCGGCATTCGTGCTGGCGGCGGCGGGTCCGGCATTGTACAGGAAATTGTCACAAGGGGTTGCAGATTTGGGAGGAATTGAAGTAGTCGCGGTCGACAGTTCGAAGGCGCTGGACCAGTTCGTGGAGCTGCCGTACACGCTGCATCGCGACCTTCCGCATTGGGTGCCGCCCTTGCGCATCGCCGTGAAGGAGCTGCTGGACCGCGCCAAGCATCCGTTTTACGCCAATGCCGAAGCCGAATTTTTTATCGCCAAAAAAGACGGCCAGGTGGTGGGGCGGGTGGCGGCCATCCTCGATAAGGCGCATAATCGGTTTCATGAGGAGAACGCCGGCTTCTTCGGGTTCTTCGAGTGCGTCAACGACCCCGTCGTCGCCGACGCCCTGCTCCAGCGCGCGCGCCGCTGGGTGTTCGAACGCGGCGCCACGTTCTTGCGCGGGCCGGTGAATCCGTCCACCAATTACGAATGCGGCCTGCTCGTCGAGGGTTTCGATTCCGACCCCATGGTCATGATGACGTACAATCCGCCGTACTACGCGGCCCTGCTCGAACAGGTGGGCTTGCGGAAGTCGAAGGACCTTTATGCCTGGCTCAGCAACGCCAACGTCATCGACATGAAAAAAATCGACCGGGTGGCCGACAAGGTTCTGGGAACCAACGGCGTCACCGTCCGTCCCATCAACATGAAAGATTTCACTGCGGAGGTCGCTAAAGTCTGGGAAGTCTACGGCGCGGCCTGGGCCCGCAACTGGGGCTTCATCCCCATGTCCAAAGAGGAATTCGCTCTCATGGGCAAGGAAATGAAGCAGATTCTCAAGCCCGAATTGGTACTCATCGGCGAGGTGGAGGGCCGCGTCGTGGGTTTCGCACTCGCTTTACCCGACATCAATCAGGCGCTAAAACCGGCCAGGGGAAAACTCCTCCCCACGGGCATCATCAAAATCCTGTATTATCAACGTTTGATCAAAAGTGTGCGGGTTCTCGCGCTGGGGGTGGTGGAAGAGTACCGGGCTTCCGGATTGGCGGCGGGTTTTTATGCCACGCTGGTCCGCAATGCCAGGAAACTGGGCTATGGCGATTGCGAAATGTCCTGGATATTGGAAGATAATGTACTGATGAACCGCTCCCTTGAGGTGATGGGGGCAAAACGGTACAAAACTTATCGAATTTACGAATGGAACTGAGGACCATGCGCTTATCGACTAGCGACATCACCGGAAAGAAGAAGGCCAGCGCATCGAACGACATTTTCGAGAAATGCCGTAATTTCACTCGTCCGAGTGATCTCCAGGCCGCTGGACTCTACATGTACTTCGAAGTCTTCGGCGAGCGCGAAGGATGCGGACCGGGCGAAGTCCGCATGGGTAAGCGCAAAGTGCTCATGTTCGGCTCCAACGACTACCTCGACCTCATCAACCATCCCAAAGTGAAAGAGGCAGCCGCCACGGCCATCCGCAAATACGGCAGCGGATGCAGCGGGTCCCGGCTGCTCAACGGCACGCTCGATATCCACGTCCGGCTGGAAGAGGAACTCGCCGCTTTCGTTCATAAAGAAGCCGCCATCATTTTCGGCACCGGTTTCCAGGCCAACTACGCCACCCTCTCGGCGCTCACCGAGAAGGGCGACGTGATGATCTGCGATCACAACCTGCACGCCAGCCTGGTGGAAGGCGCGCTGCGCTCGCCGGCGCGCACCATGCGTTTCCGTCACAACGACATGGACCATTTCGAACGCTGCCTGGAAAACTGCCCGCCGGAAGAGAAGATCTTCATCGTCTCGGAAGGCGTGTTCAGCATGGAAGGCGACGTCGCCGACCTGCGCGGCATCCTCAAACTGGCCAAGCCCTACGGCGCCCGCACGTATGTCGACGAAGCCCACGGCATTGGCGTGTTGGGAGCCACCGGCGCCGGCGCCGCGGAGCACCTGGGCGTGCTCGACGAGATCGATATCGTGATGGGCACGTTCAGCAAGTCGCTCGCCTCGGTGGGCGGCTTCATCGCCGCCGAGCGCGCCGTAGTGGATTACCTGAAGCACACCGCCCGCCCGTTTGTCTTCTCCGCCAGCCTGCCGGCGGCCTCCGTCTCAGCCGTGGCCGCGGCCCTGCAGATCATGAAGAAGGAGCCGCAGCGCCGCCAACACCTGCTGCGCATCGCCGCGCTCCTGCGCGACGAGCTGCGCGCCCGCGGCTTTGCCGTATTGCCCGGCGAGACGGCCATCGTTCCGGTGGTGATCGATAAGGAACTGGATCTCTGCCGCCTGTGCAAGGCGCTGCTCGAAGAAGGCATCTACATCAATCCGGTGCTTCGCCCGGCCGCCGCGCAGAACCTGCTGCGCATTTCGGTCACCGCGGCGCACACCGAGTCCCACGTGGATCGCCTCATGGACACCCTGGTGCGCATCGCCGACTCGCTCGGAATCGAACGGTAATTCCGGAAGCGCGAGCGCCGGCGCAGTTCACTGCCAGCATCGGGTGGGACGGGTTTTGACTTGGCGTTCTCCCCCGCCGGCGCGCGTTCCAGGATACCGGGGCAGTTCAGCGCGATCGAGACGTGCGCCCAGGCCCGGCAATATGCCGGCACCGTCCGCCAGAAGCTGCGCGGTTCGCTACAACGCGTCTTCGGGAGGCTGACGCTACGGGCCGACCATCAACTATGGGATTTGCGCGGGAGCCGGCCCGGTGGAATCCCGCAAAACCAACTCGGGATCGATCACGATCTCCTGCGCGCGCAGGGCGCCTTCCCGCGCAATGAGAGAGTCGCAGATGATCTGGCCGATCTGGTCCCGCGGGATGTGCACGGTGGTCAGCGCCGGATAACAGAACTGCGACAGGTTGATGTTATCGAAACCGGTCACCGAAACGTCCTCCGGCACACGGAGGCCGCGCTCCCGCAGTTCGCGCAACGCGCCCACCGCCATCACGTCGTTGACGCAAACTATGGCCGTCAGGCGCGGGTTCGCCGCCAGCAGCGCGCGCGCCGCGCGTCGGCCGCCCTCCAGAGTATCCGCGTCGGCCGCCCGCTCCACCTCGAGGTCGGGATGGCGCGCCGCTGCCTCCAGCACCACCTTGGCGCGCTCGTCAATCGGCCCCAGCAGGGCGTGATGGCCGGCGAACCCCAGGCGGCGATGGCCCAGGCTGTAGAGATAATCGGCCAGCTTCTCCATGCCGCGCCGATAGTTGACCCGGATGTTGGTGATGTTCTGCCGCGGCGTGCCCACGTCGTAAAACACCACCGGAATATTGTCACCGTTCAGTTCGTCGATCAACTCCGGAGCCATTTCGGACACGATGGCCGCCAGTCCCGCCACGCGCCGCCCGATCATCAGGCGAATGCTGGTGACCAACTGCTCCGCGCGGTAGTCGGTATTTGCCATGATGACTTCGTAGCCGGCGGTGTGGGCGCCGGTCTCGACAGCCTTGTAGATGTCCAGGAAAAACGGGTTTTCGATGTTCGAAACGATCACCCCGATGCTGCGGCTCTTGCCGCCGGCCAGGCTGCGGGCGTGCAGATTCGGGTGGTATTTGAGTTCCTCGACGGCCTTCAGGACGCGGGCGCGCGTGGTGCTCTTGACCAGCGCCGCGTTGTTAAGCACTCGAGAGACCGTAGCGGTGGAAACCCTCGCGTGCCGCGCAACCTCTTCCAGGCTCATGTTTTCTCTTTCATCTTAAGCCCGATAAGGTCAAAAGCAAACCTGGGTAAATAGAGGGGTTAGTTCGGAGGAAGCGCTTGCAAGCCGGGCCCGAAAGCGCGCGGACGCCGGCGGATTTGCTGCGCCGCGGCAAAATATCCAACCCGCTCGTTCGTCTACTCAGGCAGATGGACGATTCGCTGACAGTCGCGGCCGAGAACCGGCGTATTTCCGAGGTGATCGAGCGGGAGCGGCGGCGCCTGTTGGGTTTCATTCGCCAACGGGTGGAAGACGAAGGGGATGCCGAAGACATTCTGCAAGACGTCTTCTACGAACTGACGGAAGCATACCGGCTCATGCGACCGGTGGAGCAGGCCGGCGCCTGGCTGTTTCGCGTGGCGCGCAACCGCATTATCGATCGTTTCCGCAAGAAAAGGCCGCAAGCGTTCAGCCAGGTCTCCGGCGGCGGCGGCGAAGAAGAATCGCGGTTCGAAGACCTGCTGCCGTCGCCCGATGCCGGGCCGGAGGCCGCTTACGCGCGGCGCGTGCTGCTGGAGGAACTCGACGCTGCGTTGGAAGAACTCCCCGCCGAGCAGCGCGCGGTGTTTGTGGCGCACGAAATCGAGGACCGCAGTTTCAAACAGATTGCCGCCGAGACGGGGGTGGGGGTCAATACGCTGCTCTCGCGCAAGCGCTACGCGATTCTCCATCTGCGGCGCCGTCTGCAGGCTATCTACCAGGAATTCAGGAAGACATAGAGGACTGGAACATGAAACAACGATGGATAGTGAGAGTATTGAAAATCGCGGCGATCGGGATCGCCGCCCTGGGGGTCTTCGGGTTTGTCGTGATGAGCCTGTGGAACTGGCTGGCGCCGGCGGTATTCGGCGCCCGCACGATCAGTTTTTGGCAGGCCTTGGGGATACTGGTGCTGAGCCGGATCCTGTTTGGAGGATTTCGCGGCCGGCCGCGTCACAGCGACCATTGGAGGCGCCGGATGAAGGCGCGCTGGGAAGCCATGACTCCCGAGGAGCGCGAGAAATTCCGCCAGGGCATGGCCGGACGTTGGGGCTGCCACGGCGTGCCGGGGGAGGAATCGGCCGATCCGGGGCGCGCCTGAGTGCCGGGGCAATGACTATAACGCTGGTGCGTTCCGGCGGAACGGCCCGAGCGCACCAGCACGCCGAGATGATCTTTTAGTGCGCCAACAGATACAGTGCCGTGAAGTAAACACCGGCTACACCCAGGCCGGACAGACCCAATACAAGGGCCATGTGCGCGTACCGTTGCAGGGCCGCTTCCGTTCCTTCCGGCCGCTCGATTGGCCGGTCAGTCCCTTGGACTCTCATCGCATTCGCCTCCTTAATCGGCCGCGCCCATTCATGTAATAGCTAGCGCGACGCCAACTGGTCTCCCTTGGCCTGCGCCTGGCGCTCCAGGTCGCTCAGGCCCAAATGGAACGCCGCCGCCTTGATCCGATACCAGGCCCGTGCATCGGAGGCGTTACCCCCGAGTTCAAACATGCGCTCGACACAGCGCCGCGTATGCTCCTGGTCCACGGGGTACTCCACCGCGTAATCGGTCAGTTGGTCCAGGGTGGCCAACTCGATCATCTTGGCCGTGACCGTGGAGCGCACCTGGCTCTCCACGCTCTGTTGACCCGGCGCCGCGGCGGAAGGGAACACTCCGTCCGCGGCCCGCATGACCAGCAGCAGTTCCTTCCCGTTGCTTGCTTCCTGCGCCATCTTGAGGATCAGTTTTTGCTGTTCCGCAGAGTGCGGAGGCGCCATACTCGCCTTCATGTAGAGGTCTTTTGATGCGCTGCCGATCACCTGCTCCGATTCCGGGGTAGGGGTAGCGGCTTGCCGCGAAGCCGTGTGGCAGGCCGCCAGGGTCCCGGCGGCAGCCACTACCATCAGCGCATCACGAAAACACGTGCGCATGTTTGGAGAGTACATCCAATTTGGATTTCTGAACAGCTTTTTTTCACATCTTGACGTAGAATTCGACGCAGTATACGATAAAAGGGTCTTTATACACTTTTCCTGAGCCTCGGGCCGGGCAGACTGCTGAAAAACACCACATCATGGCAGCCGCAAACGTAGTCCGCATCGCCGTTATAGCGATGACCGCGACCTCAGGTCTGCTGGCCCAGCAGGCCGCGCAACTGCACGCCGCGGATTGCGCCGGTTGCCACGATTCCGGCCCGCAGGCCGGCAAACGCGAGGCGGGCGTGCCCCCGGGCTTCAACGCCGCGGCCTTAAAGGCGTCCCCCCATGGCGATCTGGAGTGCGTGGCCTGCCACAGCGATATTAAGGAAGTGCCGCACCCCGAGAAACTGGCCCCCGTGGACTGCGGCTCATGCCATCCCGACGAACTGAGCCAGTATAGCGGCAGCGTCCACGGCAGGAAGGCGGCGCAGAAAGACCCCTACGCGCCCAACTGCAAGTTATGCCACGGCACCCACGACATCCTGCCGCCTTCCAACCTGAAGTCGCGGGTCGCCACCATCAACGTTCCGGCGCTCTGTGGAACTTGCCACGCCGAAGGCACCGAGGTCAGCAAGACTCGCAACATACCGCAGACCAATATCGCGGAGAATTACAAAGACAGTATTCACGGGGTGGGCCTGTTCCAGCAGGGCCTGACAGTCACCGCGGTGTGCACCAGTTGCCATACGGCTCACAACGTTCTGCTGCCCGACGACCCGCGCTCTTCCATCGCCAAACAAAACATCGCCAAAACGTGCACCAAGTGCCACGCCAAAATCGAGGATGTGCACAAAAAGGTGATCCGTGGCGAACTGTGGGAGAAGCAGCCGCACATGATCCCGGCGTGCGTCGACTGCCACGAGCCGCACAAGATCCGCAAGGTTTTCTACACCGAAGGAATGTCCAATGGCGAGTGCATGACGTGCCACGGCAATCCCGCGCTCCAGCCGACCACCCCCGGCAGAACCGGGTCGTTGTACGTCAGCGCGGACGAGTTGGCCAAGTCGCGGCACTCCCGCCTTGCCTGCGTGCAATGCCACACCGGGGGCACGCCTTCCGATGCCAGACCTTGCACCACCGTCAAGGACAAGGTGGATTGCAACATCTGCCACGAACACGAACCGGAGGCCACCCAGTACGCCGAGAGCATCCACGGCACGCTGGCCGCGCAGGGTAGCCCCGACGCGCCTCTTTGCCAGGACTGCCACGGCGACCACGGCGTTCTGGGCAAGGCCGATCCCGCCTCGCCCACCTTTTCGCGAAATGTGCCCACGCTGTGCGCCAAATGCCACCAGGAGGGGCACAAAGCCGCTGTACGCTACACCGGCACCCAGACTCATATCGTGGACCGTTACCGGGAGAGCATCCACGGCCAGGGACTTTTGCAGGCGGGCCTGACCGTAACCGCCAATTGCGCCGACTGCCACACGCCTCACCATGAGTTACCCGCCAAGGACCTACGCTCCAGCGTAAACCGCGCCAATATCGCCGAAACGTGCGCCAAATGCCACCGCGGCATCTATGAATTGTTCACCGCCAGCGTCCACAGCCCCAACGTTACCCACACCGACAAGCCACTGCCGGTCTGCGCCGATTGCCATTCCGCCCACAGCATCGAACGCACCGATCTTTCCGACTTCCGGCTGGGCATCATGGACCAGTGCGGCCGCTGTCATCAGCAGATCACCGCTTCGTATTTCGAGACCTTCCATGGCAAGGTCTCCCAGTTGGGCGGCCTGCAAACCGCCAAGTGTTACGACTGCCATGGCGCGCACGATATTCTGCCGGTGAACGATCCGCGCTCGCACCTCAGCCGCAACAACATCGTGGCCACCTGCGGCAAGTGCCATACCGGTTCCCACCGCCAGTTCGCCGGCTATCTGACGCACGCCACGCACCATGACCCCAAGAAATACCCGTTCCTCTTCATCACGTTTTGGGGCATGACCTCTCTGCTGATCGGGACCCTGGTGATTTCCGGCGCGCATACCGTGATGTGGCTGCCGCGGTCGTTCGCCTATCGCAAGCAGTTGAAAAACGCGGAGGCCGAAAGCGGTACCTACATCCGCCGGTTCCGGCGGTTCCATCGCAATCTGCACCTGATGGTGGTCTCCAGTTTTCTGGGGCTGGCATTGACCGGCATGATTCTGAAGTTTTCCTATGCGGGCTGGGCCAAGCTGTTGGCGCGGCTGCTGGGAGGCTTTGAAGCCGCCGGCCTGATCCACCGGTTCTGCGCTGTTCTGACCTTCACCTACTTCGGCCTGCACCTGTGGGACCTGTTGAAGCAGCGGCGCGCCAGCGGCAAAAGCTGGCGCCAATTCATTACCGGCAAAGAGAGCATGCTCTTCAACCTGCGCGACTGGCACGAACTGGCCGGTTCCGTCAAATGGTTTTTCAATCGCGGACCGCGCCCCGAATACGGACGCTGGACGTACTGGGAGAAGTTCGACTACTTCGCGGTGTTCTGGGGCGTCGCCGTGATCGGCGGCACGGGCCTGCTGCTGTGGTTTCCGGAGTTCTTCACGCGCCTGGTGCCGGGTTGGGCCGTCAATGTGGCCACCACCATACACTCCGACGAAGCCCTTCTGGCGGTCAGCTTCATCTTCGTGGTGCATTTCTTCAATACCCACTTCCGCCCGGAGAAATTCCCCATGGACACGGTGATCTTCACCGAAGGCATGCCGCTCGAAGAATTCCAGCGCGACCGGCCGCGGGAATACCGCGAACTGGTGGAGAGCGGTCAACTGGCGCAATACACCATGCCGGCGCCCGCCCTCCGCGACGTGAAATTCTGGCGGCGCCTCGGCTTTACCGCTCTGACGCTGGGACTGATTATGATCGTCCTGATCGTCTACGCCATGCTGTTCGCCTACCGGTAACCAACGGCGGTAGAGCAGGAGAACAGCGCCCGGAGATGACGGAAGGTGGCCGCTGAACGCGCCGCAAAACGCCGCCGTTGCCAAATGATCGCGGATGCACCCGACAGTCCATAGCTCCTGTTAGGTTGGAGCTTCCCAGATGGCCGTTATCTCGGGAGTTTCAGGCTGGGCAGGCAAATCCACGGGTAAGGCGACCGGGCGTCAAGTGATAGGACCGTCGCGCGCTGTCCGTCGGGGCCGTGTCACCGCGGCCAGCGGCCGCTCGACCGATCGCTAGTACGTCGGCGGCAACTCGCCGCGTTCTCGAAGCACGAAATAGCAGCTCACGACTCCGTCGGGCCTAAAGTTTTCTGGGACTCGCTTGGTCCGGAGGTCCGGCAGGTCCTCGGGGAACGCCATGTATTCTTGGTAGAGGCCAGGGTCACTCGTCCCGAGCGCCTCAAGGGCTCGCATCCACCGGTGGCGATCGCGGACATTCTTCTCACTGTCCAATCGCAGGACCTGTTTTAGCTTCTCGCCATCGGAGTTCAAGGCGCCAATGTGGCCATCAGCCATGACCCGGAGGCAATTGCCGAACGCCACTAGACAAGGGTTCGGAAGGCCAAGAATGGCTTCCTTCGCTTCGTTGCAGGCTGCACATGAGTAGAGGAGATTCGAATAGACGCACTCGCCACCCGGATCCACACTGGCTGGGATGAAGTGCTCCACATGGAACGTTCCGCTATGGCTATTCCACTGTTCACGATGAAGGCAGTACACACAGCGGAAAGTGAATTCGTCGCGCAGCCAATCCCGATAGCTGCTGTAATCCTTGTAGCCCGCGGGGCCATGCCGCCTCGCGTGCGGCGACGTTGGATACTCAAATCCTTCGGCACTCGCGAGAATTTACCATGGTTTGCTCGCCGAGAGTGCCCACCCCGGCATCGCGAGCCAACGCAAGACAACTGGTTCGGAAAGAAGAAGTTGCGGCCGCCGAGGGACGTCAGTCGGGTGGCTCACTCTAACTGAGCACAACTGGGTCACTTCTCGCGAGTGCCGAGGCTCAAATCCTATCATCGGGCTTTCTTGCCCTTCATCTGCGAGCCCGAAAATAACCGACTTTCAAGTTCATCGAGCGCGTGGGTAGGACGCGGAGCCACCATTTCAATGTGATAGTCGGTGTATGCCTGCAACGCGTCTAGACGCGTCCGTTCCTCCGCGTTCAGCCTCCCTGAAATGTTCTTGTCGATGAGCATGCCCCGTTCGCGGTTTGTGATTGACCAGTCCTCTTCGAACTGAAGGAAGTCGGAAAAGCGGATCCTGCCCTCGAGTTCCCTTGGCAGATACCTGGTTTGTTTGAATGGCACGCCGACACGTTTCCAATCGCTAAAGAGCGCAAGCAGGGATTGCTCTAGTTCGAGCGGCAGTGAATACAACCTTAGGACCTCGGCATCAATATGAAGCAGCAGGCCCTGTAATATTGCCGAACCCGCTTCGGAGGAGGCAGCGGCGAGATACATCCTAGCCGCGCGCTCGACGCCATCAAACGATCCCACCGTCGGGATCGGTATCTGTCGAATGTCCCCGACGATGTTGTGGCGTCTGCCCAGATGCGAAAAGGCATAGGCGTTGGCAACCGGTGAGTTAAGCAGAGCCCAAATGGCCTCGATCGAACATGTGGATGCCGTTGGACGCACCGTAATGAAGTTGCTCGTGACCGGGTGCCCTCGTCTGTCGATAAGGGCCTTCAGCCGCCAGGGGCCACGGCTTGCGGGGGCGTAGTTAAGTAGCACCTGCGGGCTACCGACGGTCGTCCCACTCACTGGTCGGCGAATTATTGCCGGGTCCAGATTCATCCAATGCGTCTTCGGCAATTCGTGCAGTCGTAGGCCGCGATCGAAGAGCACGAAGCCAAGATGGCGCCCTGCGAATTCTTCCTCGGAGTATGTTGTGCTGCCGGACGGCAGGTCTGCGCCACGATAGATCAGGCCCTGCCCGACCGAAGCAACGTCGGAAAGAATCGGATTGTCCGCAAATGCACACCATACTTCTTCCAACTCGGGCAGACGCAAGGAGAATGAAGTATTAGCCGAGAATCGCGACTGGCGAACGATTCGGGTTGTTGAGGCGGTGTAGTCGGATCGGAACCGATCTCGCTCCCATTCGCGAATACGGCGATAGCGAACCTCATTCTGGCCCCCGGGCGTCTTACGCCGCCCAACGAGAATCGCCGACTCGGCGTCCGAAAACGAAAAGACCTTGTCTGGGAAAAGGCAGATTTCCCTTAGCTCGCACTCTCTGCTCAAGAATTCACGAAGATCATGCGCGTTGTCGCTATATAGTATAGTCTGCGGAAGCACCACCCCGAACACGCCGCCTTCGGGCAGATGGGGCAGAGTTCGCCAGAGCACCTCAGCGGATTTATTGACAAAGCGGACGTCAGAGTTTTGGCCCCGGTACTGCTGTTGTTCCTGAGGCGTGAAGTTATCGAAAGGCGGATTGGCAAGCAGGATCGTATTCTTCTTCGCCCGCGCCGCGAGGCGGTCACCAAGAAACATATCCTGGGGTTCTAAGTCCCAGCCGTCAGGATTCGGAATATCCGTAAGCGTAAGCGACAAACGAGCCAATTCGAGCGCAAATGAGTCAACGTCGGCGCCGTGTATCCGGCTGCGTAGATACGGTCCGCGCCGGCTCGGCACTGCCCTCTCAGCCGGCAGCATTTCTGTAAGGAGCCGCATCGCGGAGACGAGAAAGGCAGAGTGCCCACACGCTGGTTCGAACACGCTTCGTTCATTGACAGGAATTTCTTCTATCCAGTCAGTCAGATTACCTACGACATAGTCAACAAGGAACGAAGGCGTCCTGTGTGTTCCGAAGGCCGACCGGGTCTCCTTCGAAATTAGCGTGTTCTCGTAAACGTATGCGGGAGACTCGGTTGTTGTGAGGGCGAGGCTGCTGAACTGGTCGATAATGCGAGCCGATTCCCGCAGGCCCTCAAGCTTCTTTCTTGAGTCGATTGCCAGCGGCTCCGTGCCGTAGTGCCTGCCGAGCCTCCGGAAGACCTCCTCAACATCGTTCAGGTTCAGGTCTGCGAAGCTTTCGACCCGCTTGTCCCGAAGGATCTTCCCCGAAACGAGCCAGAAGACCGTTTGTAACAGCCAGTGGCCCTGTTCATCGGTCGCATCTCCCCAACCGAGGGAACGCTTGAGTTCGCCCACGTTCGTTTCAACGAGTTTCCCGGGGGATTTGCCTACCTGCTCCTCAACGAGAGGCAGCAGTCCAAGGTCCACGAAGCTGAGTTGGTACTCCGGTCGGAAACGCCCCCAAGTTTTTGCCCGGTAGACCGCTTCAGGTTTGAACGCCGCCAGGTTGTCCTCAAAGAATCGCGCAACGTTATTGGCGGGGATGGTGTCCCGATATTCCGGAGAGCGGGCTCCTTGCTTCCACCATTGAAGCGTATCCTGAAAACAAACGAAGACGAGAGGTGTTCCGAGGGGTCTGCACGCCTCCACGGCCGCGCGCGGGCCGCTCGTTTCTGAAAGCACGGCTACACAGGCCGACCGGGAGTCTGCAGGGGCCTGGGCAAATGCCACCAACGGCGCGGTCTTGCCTTCTCCAAACAAAAAATCGGTCCGAAGCAAATCAGGGCGATATCCGCATTCGCGGAGCGGAGCTTTGATGGAACTTGGCGTCAGCAAAGCAGCACCAATGGTGTTTTCTTCTTCATTTCACCGCTACCCGGCTCAGATCCCAGACGCGAATGGGTGGAACAGAGCCAAAACATTTTGCGCATATATTGTTCGCGGCCACATTATACAGAGTGTAGCAGTCGCACTCGCTCGAAGTACATCAGAATAGCAGGGATCGCGCCTGCTCCCGCTGCTTAGAACGGCAGATCGGCCGTTTGCTCCGCGGACTTGAGTCCATTAAGCACTAATCGGTGTATTTTCTTAGGCTTGCGAGGGTGGACCATCTTCTCGATTGGCGGGAACAATCCACTTGGACGCAAAACGCGTTTCGCGGAACCGAAAGCCCAAACGCCCGTAAGGTCCCCTTGTAGAAGGCTGGGACCAGACACGGGCACAGAGGCCGGGACCACTTTGCCAACGACGCCATTCTAACGCCTATGCCCCGGCCCGCTGCCGGCCGCCTCGCCGGCTTGACGCGAGTGACCAGAACCTGATCCTTCCCCAGGAGAGCCGGGGACACCCCTGACCAAGCGGCCCTACCCTGCCACCACAGGCGGTGCGGACGCGATCGGCACTTCCACTTCCATCTTCCGCAGATGGTTATACCAGGTGAACTTCAAAATCAGCGAAGTTACGATCACGATCCCGAAGGCGATCGCCGCGTTGTTGAATCGCCGGATCACGATATAGATCGGGAAGGCGACCAGGCTGGTCTGCCACGCGATCCCGATCACGATGTTGAACATGTCGCGCAGGAAATCGGGGTTCGGTTGGAAGTTCGGATCGTCCTTTTGCACCAGTGCCTGGATGGGACCCCAGAAACCCCACGGCCGCACACGCTTGTAGAAATCCTTCAAAACCTCGGTGTCGTCGGGCGCGGTAGTTAGGGTGCCCACAATGGCGCCGACGATCGAAATCCCCAGAATGATGGGAAACGAATTGAGCGCCGAAACGCTGGGCAGCGCGAAGGGTATCACCATGGCGGCGGCGATGCCGGTTACCATACCCCCGAAGTACCCGTAGCCGTTGAATCGCCACCAATACCATTTGAGGACATTGGATGCCGTATAGCCGCCCCACAGCGCGGAGACGATCCACTTGATAACCTCGTCGATGGAGCCTACGAACCAGCCAAACGTGACTCCCGCCACCACCACGCCGAAAGAGGCCGCATAACTCATCCGCATGCAAGTTCGCTGGCTGGCTTGCGGATTGACGAAGCGCTTGTAGAGGTCGTTGACGATGTAAGGCGGCGCGGCGTTCACCGTGGCGGCGAAGTTCGACATGAAGGCGGCGAGCAATCCGGCGATCAGCATTCCCAGCAGGCCGACCGGCACGAAGTTGGCGAGCGCATGCGGGAGCACCATTTCGAAATCCATGTTCGAGCCCATGGCCTTGATCTGATCCCGATAGAAAACCAGGGCCAGGATGGTAAGGCCGGCGATCATGAAATAGCGCGGCACGTTCAGCACCACGTTGACCATGGCGCTCATCAGGGAAGCTTCGCGCGGGTTCTTGGTGGACAGGATCCGCTGCATGTCGTAGTTGGGCGCCGGCCCGGCGGCGCTGAGCAGAATGCCCTTGAAAAGCATCATCATGAAGAACGCGCCGAA
>Ga0182030_10011840_pt1 | contig 17559 bp, 8 predicted proteins | sample 812S3MmetaG_FD_121299 | JGI IMG/M metagenome (GOLD analysis project Ga0182030, IMG submission 121299) | Permafrost microbial communities from Stordalen Mire, Sweden - 812S3M metaG (Illumina Assembly) | ecosystem: Environmental > Terrestrial > Soil > Wetlands > Permafrost | place: Sweden...
TCCATTCCGGTGCCCAAGGGGCCGATGCCCGCCAGCACAACCACATCCTCCGGCTGAATCCGGCCCTGCTTCACCGCCGCCACCGCCGCCTTCTCGGAGACGAACACCCGCGCCGGGCCGGTCTTGCGGAAGACCCCGTCGACGTCCACCGCCGCCGGGTCGATGGCCGCGCTCTTCACCACCGCACCCTCGGGGGCGAGATTGCCACGCGGGAAAACGAGGGTTCCCGTCATGCCACGCGCCCGGGCCGCAGCGGGGGCCAGAATCACCTCGTCGGGATCAACGCCATCCAAGTCGCGCAGGATCTGACGGAACCGCTGGCGGCGGGAAGACGCCTCCCAAGCGGCCAGACAGTCTCCCAGCGTCTGGTTGGCGACCGTCAGCACGGACAGTTCCAGCAGCCCCAAATCGCGCAAATGCAGCATCACCTCCGGAACGCCCCCGGCCAGGAAGACCCGCACTGTTGGATGATGGACGGGGCCGTTCGGCAGAACGCTCACCAAACGGGGGACCCGGCGGTTGGTCGCGATCCAGTCGTCCACGGTCGGTATCGGGATTCCCGCCGCACGCGCCACCGCGGGGATGTGGAGCAGGAGGTTGGTGGAACCGCCGAATGCGGCATGCACCGCGAGCGCGTTGCGCAGGCTGGCGGGGGTGAGAATGTCCCGGGTCTTCCGGCCGGCGCCGGCCAGGCCATCCAGCGCCGCCGCCGAACGCACCGCCATGTCGACCCAGACCGGCTGGCCCGAGGGTGCCAGCGCCGAATGCGGCAAGGTCAGCCCGAGCGCCTCGGCCACAACCTGCGCCGTCGCCGCCGTCCCCAGGAACTGGCAGCCGCCTCCGGGGGTGGCGCAGGCGCGGCACCCCAACTCAGCCGCCTCGGCCAGCGAGACCCGCCCTTGCGCGAAGCGGGTGCCCAGGGTCTGGGCCGTCCCCGCGTCCTCGCCCTGGGTCGGTGGCAGCGTCACCCCGCCCGGAACGACCACCGAGGGGATCTCCCTTAACCCCGCCACCGCCATCATCATCGCGGGCAGGCCCTTGTCACAGGTGGCGATGCCGAGTACCCCCCGCGCCCGGGGCAGGGACCGCGCGAGACGCCGCAACACGATCGCGGCGTCGTTGCGGTACGGCAGGCTGTCGAACATCCCGGTTGTACCCTGCGTGCGCCCGTCGCATGGGTCTGAGCAATACCCCGCAAACGGCACCGCCCCGAGCCGGCGGAACTCAAGCGCCGCGGCCTGCACCAGAAGTCCAATCTCCCAATGCCCGGTGTGGTAGCCCAGTGCGATCGGGCGGCCGTCGGGGGCGCGGAGCCCGCCTTGGGTGCTGAGGATCGCGTACGACCGCTCCCCCGCCCCGGCGGCCGGCCACCCCATGCCGACGTTCTGCATCAAACCGAAAAGATCCCCGCTCGGGCCGTCCCGCAGCATCGCCTCGTCCAGCGGCAGCGCGCCTCCCGCCCCGGCGGCATGCGTGTGGATGCGGTAGATGTCCGGGTCTTCCGGCGGAACGGCTGGGCGCTGATTCATGATGTGCTGACGCGTTGCATCGGTCTGGTGGCTGCGTGTTATGGCATGCGGGCGAGATTGTCAATGCCGTGCCCCGCCCGGCGTCCCGCGCCCGCCCCCCGGACCATGCCTGCGGACCATGCCCGCGCCTTGACCTCGCCCTGTCCCCGGGTATGCTCTCGCCCACGACATGACAAGCGCGCAAACCGCCCATCTGAGCGCGGAGGCCAAGGCCTCCCTGCCCCGGCATGTGGCGATCATCATGGACGGCAACGGCCGCTGGGCCAAGGAACGGACGCTGCCCCGCATCGAAGGCCATCGGGCGGGTGCGGAGTCGGCACGGACCATCATCCGCGTGGCGGGGGAAGTTGGGATCAAATACCTCACCCTCTACGCGTTCTCCGTGGAGAACTGGAACCGCCCCAAGGATGAGGTCGACGCCCTGATGAAGTACCTGATCCACTACCTGAAGACCGAGACGCCCGAGCTAAACAAGAACAACGTCCGTCTCGAGGTCATCGGCCAGATCTACCGGCTGCCGGAGGCGGTGCAGGAGCATTTGCGCAAGTCGATTGCCACCCTCTCCAAGAACAACGGCCTGACCCTCATCATGGCGTTGAGCTACGGGGGGCGGACGGAAATCGTGGACGCGGTGCGGAGCATCGCGGCGAAGGCGAAGGCGGGCAGCCTCGACCCCGCCGACATCACGGAGCAGGTGTTCGCCCAGCACCTGTACACCCGCAACGTGCCCGACCCCGATTTGTTGATCCGGACGAGCGGCGAAATGCGCGTCAGCAACTTTCTGCTCTGGCAGATTTCCTACGCCGAGCTTTACATCACGCCGACGCTTTGGCCCGATTTCCGCAAGCCCCAGTTCTTCGCGGCGTTGGAGGACTACCACCGCCGGCACCGGCGGTTCGGGGGGCTCTGACCGGGGGCGTCGTCGATGCCTCACTATTTGTGGAAGGGCTTCCCCAACGGGTCATGCGCGCGGCCGGGTCAGGGCATCCATCCACGGTGACCCGCGGCCGCTCGTGGCCGGGCCATGCCGCCCAACTCGCCCTCTCGTTCCTGGTGGGCACCCTCGCAGCGACCGCCCAGGAGCGCGCCCCGAACCGCTTGGTGGTGGAGAAAAGGGGCGACAGCCCCTGGCCCGCCGGGGTCGGCTCGGTCGAAATCTGGCCTTCGGCCGCCACGGCGGCGGGCAAGTTCACCGTGACCACGAGCGACGGGAAACCGGTGCAGGCGCAGACGGTTTGGTCGGCGGTCGGGGAGCCGGCCCTGATCCGGTTCAACACCTCCTCCGGCGCCACGAAGTACTTTTTCGACTACCAGACCAACGCGGTCTCGACGGGCGGCGGGTGGACGCCCGACGCCGGAGTGCTGGTGGAGACGCGAACGTGTTCCGAGGGGCAGGTCAACACGCGCGAGCAGGTAAACCGCGTCGTGGCGTCCGCGGCCCCGGTGCAGGGACGCGGGCTGACCCCGAACATCTTCCTCGGGATGAACCCGTTCGGGCCGAGCGCGGACTACGTGGTCCTGTTCGGCGGCTGGTTCGATGCGCCGCAGGCGGGCGAATACGGCTTCGCCACCGTCTCCACCGACGCTTCCTACCTGGAAGTGGACGGGCGGCTGGTGGCCGAATGGCTGGGACGCCACGACCCGCACGGCGGCCGCCGCGGCGAGCACAGCGGCAAGGTCACCCTCAAGCCGGGCCGCCATCGGATCGACTATGTGCAGGTGCAATTCCGCGGGGAACCGGCCGCCGAAGCGGCGTGGAAGAGGCCGGGTGATGACCACTACGAACTGATGCCCGCGTCCGCCTTTCCGGGCGTGGCACGCTTCACCGTCACGCGCCACGAAACGACCGCCCAGGGCTCACGCCAGCTTTATTGTCTCTGGCGCAACGACGACCACACCCGCCTGGGGGATCCGCTGATCGTGCGCACCCGGCTCCGCGTCGTGGACGCCGGCGAGGGGCGCGAATACCGGTGGAAGTTCGAGGACGGCGGACAGGCCACCGGGGCCGCGGTGCAGCATTTCTTCCTCGAGCCAGGGCTCCGCCAGGTGACCCTCACCGCCTGGCAGGGCAGCACCTGTGTCACGACGAACATCGTCCGCGTGCGGGTGGGTCCCAACTGGCTCCAGCGCGAGGATTGGCGGGATGACATTTTCAACGAGGCGCGGGAGGAAATCCTCCACCGGGATCTGGCGGCCATGCCGCTGCGCGACCTTGAGATCGCCATCGAATGGGGGGTACGGCTGGAGGAACAGGGGTTCCTGCTTCCGCTCGGGGAGGCGGCTCTCAAGCGGACCGAGGAATTCGACGCGGCGGGACGCGACGTCGTGTTTTTGCAGTTGGGGTCCTATCTCCAGCATGCCGGCGCGCGCGGGGATCAACTGGCGGCCCAGGCGCTGCGCGCGGCGGCCGGGTCGCAGCGGTTGAGCCCTTCCGCCAAGGAAAAGGCCCGCCTCCGGCTGGCCGACCTCATGCTGCACGAAGTCGGCGACTTGGACGACGCCGCCAAGTGGCTGGGCACGATTTCGGGCAACGGCCTGACGGTGGAGGAGCGCCGCCTCTGGAAACTGCTCGACGCCGACCTGCTGCTCGCCCGCGGCAAGGTGGACCAGGCCCGCGCGCTCTATTCCGCCATCGGTGACCTAGGCTCCGCGAAGGCCGCCCCGAAGAGCACCTTCGACCACGGTGCGAGGCTTGAGGGCGCCAGCATCCTGGTGCAATGCGCCCGGTTCGAGGACGCCCAGCACGCCTTGGATGTGCTGGTCACGGAGCGTCCGCTGGAACGGATGGCACTCGACACCGGCCTGCTGCGGATGCAGTTGAGCCTGAAGCGGCGGGAATTTCGCCGGGGTTTTGCGGCCGCCGCCGCACTCTTGCGCGTCGCGGAAGGAGACCCACGCAAGTCGGCGGTGCTGCACGGGCTCGTGGAAGCTGGGCTGGCCTCCGGACGGGTGGCCGAGGCCAGACAGGCGCTTGGCCAACTCCTTAAGGAGTTCCCCTACAGTGAAGCCGCGGCCCAGGCCAAGGAGCAATGGGGTGGCCGGGACTGGGAGAAGGGACGCTGATTTCGCCTACCGGGGAGGCAGCCAGCCCGCCGTGGCAGCCCCGCGCTCCAGCCGCAGCACCCGCCGGATCGCACGCGGGATCTCCTCCACCCGGTGGGTGACATAGATGGCCGTTACCCCGTCCCCCGCCATCAAATCGTCCAAGGCGGCCAGGAAGCCCGCCCGGTGGCTGGCGTCCAGCCCCTGGCAGGGCTCATCCAGGATCAGGAGCCTCGGCCGCTTCACCAGGGCACGGGCCAGCAACACCATCCGCTGACCGCCGGCAGAAAGTGAACTCATCGGCTCGTGCGCGACGGCCGAAAGACTGAACCGCTCCAGCCAGCCGCGCGCAGCGGTGCGGCGCCGGCTTCCCGGTTCCTCGAACACCCCCACCGTGTCAAAGAAGCCCGACACCACCGCGTCCAGACAGCTCAGGGAATCGTCGAAGTGCGTCTGGAGTTCGGGCGACACCCAGCCGAGGCCGCGCTTGATCTCCCAGATGCTCTCCCCTGAGCCACGCGGGCGCCCCAGCACGGACACCTCGTTGCGGTAAACCTGTGGGTTGTCGCCCAGGATGAGACTGAGCAAGGTCGTCTTCCCGGAGCCGTTCGGGCCCAGAAGCGCCCAACTCTCCCCTGCGCGAACTTCCCAACTCAGATCGCGCAGAATGGTATGAGAGCCGTAAGCGACCGTGACCCCCCGCATCCGCACCAACTCGCTGCCGGGCTCTCCGGCCGGTGGGGGGACCCGAATGCCCCGCGGGAGGGTGGGGTCGGACTTGGGACGGCGCGGAGCCGTGGTTCGGAGGGCGGTAGCAACCTGCGCCTTTACGCGGGCGCGCGAGCCCATGGCCGCGACCCGGCCGTTTTCCACCCAGAGCAGGTGGGAAAGGCGGGACGGAAGGTCCTCGACCCGGGTGGTGACCAGCAGCATGGGCAATCCGCCCTCCATGAGGCGGTCAAGCAACTCCGTCAGCTCCGCCCGGGCCGCGGTATCGAGCCCCGTGAACGGCTCATCCAGAACCAGCATCCGCAGGGGATGACAGAGGGCGCGAGCCAACTGCACGCGCTGCCGCTCGCCGTTCGAGAGGGAAATCAACGTCCGCCCCAGGAAAGCCGCCAAACGCAGCCAGGCAACGGCCTCCTCGCGGCTACGCGCAAACTGGCGGCGGGCCGGCTCGTCCGTCGCACGGACCTCGAACGGGTTGACGTCCATCACGTGGTCGTAGGCCAGGAAGTCGCGGACCAACACCGAGCCATCCTCCTCGAGACTGTTCCAGCGTGACTGGACGACGGCCTCCCGCACATCCGCCCGGCGATCCTCGAAGGAGAGGTGGCCGATCGACTCCTCGTGGGTCAGCCCGGCGGGGGGCCGGAAATGGTAGCGCAGGAGACCGGCCGCCAGCGGAAGGCGCCCCGCAATCCCATCCGCCAGGAGCGATTTGCCCGAGCCGTTCGCCCCGAGTATCCCCCACTGCTCCCCCCGGCGGAAAGTCCAACTGAAGCCGGGAAACACCGACCGCTCCCCGAGGCGGAAGGCCGCGCCGATCGCCGACACGATCGGCCGCCGGGCACTTCCTGTCCGGCCGGCCGCGTCACCCGGGCGCGGCACCGCCTTCACCCCGCGGGAACCGGCGGGGTCAGACTCCCGTTCCACCATTCTGTTGCTGCCGCTCACGGCGCGCGAGTCTGCGTGAAGCGATCCGCCGAAACCAGTGGAAAACAAGTTGGCCCTGGGCGCCGGTTCCTGACAGAATGTCCGCCGCACCTATGGGTTATCCTTGGCATTCGGTTCTGTCGCGGTGGGCGGCCTCCTGGCTCGTCATGGGCTGCCTGCTGCCCGCGACCTACGGCGCGGAGGCGCCCACGACCAACCAGGTCGTACGCGAGACCGCCCCCCGGGAACCTGCGCGACCCTCGTCCCCCGCCACTCCAACGCCCGCCACCGCGGCCCCCGCCGACAACCTCGACGCGGTGGAAAAGGAATACCGGTCCATCATGATCGCGGACGACGCGGCGCAGGACGATGTGGACCGGATGTTGCAGGAGAACCAGGCGTTCGCCGCCAAGGGGGCCGGGCTGCCGGAGGCTGAACTGCGCCGCCGCGCCCGCGAAAAACTCGAGGGGGTGCGGAAGTCGTATGAGGACTTTCTCAAACGCCATCCCGCGCATGCCCGTGCCCATGTGGCATTCGCCGCGTTTCTCGGGGACCTCGGCGAGGAGGACGCGGCCCAGGAACATCTCGAAAGGGCGCTCACCCTCAACCCGAAGGACCCGGCGATTCACAACAACCTCGCCAACGTCTATGCGCACATAGGGCGGCTCAAGAAGTCCTTCGAACTCTACACCAAGGCCATCGAACTCAGCCCCACTGAGGCCGTTTATTACCACAACTTCGGCACGACGCTCTTCATGTTCCGCAAGGACGCGCAGGAGTATTACCATTTGGACGAAGCCCAAGTGTGCGAGAAGGCGCTGACCCTGTACAGCAACGCGGTCCGGCTGGCGCCGGAGGACTTCCCGCTCGCGTCGGATGTGGCCCAGACGTTCTACGGCATCCAGCCGTTCCCCATTGAGCGCGCCCTGGTGGCCTGGACGAACGCCTTCCACACCGCCCAGGACGACGTGGAGAGGCAGGGGGTGCATGTGCACTTCGCCCGGATCAAACTGCTCGCCGGCCGCCTGGCCGAGGCCCGCGCCCACCTGGAGCTGGTGAAGGATGCCACCTACGCCGAGCTGAAGCAGCGGATCCTGCGGAACCTGGAGGAGTTGACGAAAATAGCCCGGAACGGGACAACAAACCGGGCGGCGGCGACGAACATGGCGGTGGCCCCGAAGCCGACCCCAGCCCCCGTCCCCGCGACGAATGCCCCCGCGCCCCCGAAGGTCGCCGCGACACCTGCCACCAATGCTCCGGTGCCCGCGAAGGTCACGGTGACACTTCCGGCGACGAATCCTCCCCCGGCAACCGCGGCCACGACCCCGCCCCTGCCACCGCCACCGGCCGCCCCGGCCACGAATGCGCCGACAGCCGCGACCAACCAGCCGCCCAAGGCTGCGTCCCCGGCCCCCGCGCAAACCTCCCCCCTGCCCCCGCCGGATAAGAAAGGGTGACCTGGGCTTGGGTTTCCGCCCGCGGGTACGGCAGGATCAGGCAGGCGCTGACTGCGTAAACCGCGCGAGCGCCTCCTTGATTGCGTCCAGCCGTGGGGGGAGGTTGACCGGTTCATTCGCGTGATGGCTGGGGAAATCCAATGCCTTCTCGTGGTATTTCACCTTCATCTCCACGAACTTCAACCCGTGGGCCGTGGAGATCACCACCACCCGCTCCGAGCGATCAATCTTGCCGGCCTTGAGGAGTTTGATGAGCGCCGCCAAGGCCACCCCGGTGTGGGGGCAGTTGAACATGCCGGTGCGGTCGCCGAGGGCGCAGGCGTCGGCCAGTTCCTCCTCGGTCGCCTGTTCCACGATCCCGTTGAACTCCCGAAGCGTCCGCACCGCCTTCTGAAAACTGACCGGGTTCCCGATCTGGATGGCGCTGGCCAGGGTTTTCTGCGCCCGGATCGGCTCCAAGCTCTCGTAATTCCGCAAATAGGCGCGGTACAATGGGTTGGCGCGCTCGGCCTGCGCCACCACGATCCGCGGGAGCTTGGCAATCAACCCGAGGTCGCGCATCATCAGCAACCCCTTGCCCAAGGCGGACACGTTGCCGAGGTTGCCGCCGGGGATGATGATCACATCCGGAGCCTCCCAATCGAACTGTTGGAGAATCTCGATGCCGACCGTCTTCTGCCCCTCGACCCGCAGGGAGTTCATCGAGTTGGCCAGGTAGAGCGTGGGGTCCTTGGTAATCTCCCGCACGAGGCGCATGCAACCGTCAAAATCCGTGTCGAGGCAGAGCACCAGCGCCCCATTGGAAATCGGCTGGACGAGCTGGGCGGTGGAGATTTTCCCCCGGGGCAGCAGCACGACCGACGGAATCCCCGCCGCGGCGCAGTAGGTGGAGAGCGCCGCCGACGTGTCGCCGGTCGAAGCGCACGCCACGGCCTGGATCGGCGCGCCCTGCGCGATCATCTGTTTGACCTGCGACACCAGCACGGTCATGCCCAAGTCCTTGAAGGACCCGCTGTGGGTGTTGCCGCACAGCTTGACCCAGAGGTCGGGCAGACCGATGATCTTGCCGAACCGCTCCGCCCAAAAGAGGTTGGTCCCCCCCTCGTAGAGGGAGACGATGTTCTGGTTCTCGACCCCGGGGAGGACCCACTCCTTCTTGCCCCAGATGCCCGAGCCATATGGCCATTCGGTCGCTTTGTAACGATCCTCGAACAGCTTCATCCAGCCCGCTGCGGAGCGCCGTCCGAGCGCGGCCAGGTCATGCCGCACCTCCAGCAGGGACTCGCACTCACGGCATTGATAAACGATCGAGTCGAGGGGATAAACCGCCCCGCACTGCTCGTTGATGCATTGAAACCAGGCCTTATAGCTCATGGATCGACCAAATCGGGAATGGCGTGCCGGCACGGTGAACCCGCGCCGGTGGTGGGTGGTTGGGGGCGGGCCGGACAGCCATCCGGCTCACGGTGCGGCCTTCACGGCCTCCCCTTCGCCCGCCTGCAAGAGGAACGTGCGGGAGGACTTGCGCCCGACCTCGGCTTGGAGCTTGAGGAGTTCGGGGTAATCCGCCGGAGCGATGATGGCCGGTGAGGTCGTGAATTCGTGGGTCAGCACGTACTTCGTGCCCTCCACCTGCGAGGTGGTCCGGACACGGCCGCTCCCGTCTGGCGCGACCAGTTCCTCGGTCGCCGGAGCGATGACCATCTTCTTGAAGCTGGCCGGCAGATCCATCTCCGTCCGAATAGTGGATCGGGTGGCGTGGGAGACGAACAAGGGCAGGAACCGGTGGTCCGCCCCGGGTGGGAAGAGGGAGGGAACGAAGGGAAGGCCAAAGTAAAAGTAACGGCCGTCCACCACCGCGTAGTTGTCCACCTCGACAGCGAATTCCTCGACCCCCGGGTAGGCGTCGAAATGGGTGGCCAAGTCAGCCACCGGACGCGCCCCCTGCGACACGGCGGAAACCGCCTCCTGGAAATAACGGCGCTTTTCCTCGGGCGGAAGCTCCGAGAAAAAGCGGTTGCGACCGCCGAAATCACCGCCGAAATACCGGCGCGAAACGCCAATCCTGGTCTTCCCGCTGTCGGTGAAGCTAAGCGAATAGACGGTCTCGACCTTGTCGAGGCAGTCAGCAACCGCGTGGATCACCGTCGGCGACTGGGTGGCGAGCGCCACCGCCATACGGCCGTCGTGGGCGGTAGCCCCGAGCCGCGCGTATTGGTCGGTGTCGTTCAGGTAGTAGGACTGCCCGTCAACCACGACCCGCACCAGCGGAGTCTGAAAGGTCTCCGGCAGCGGCAGCGCGACCGTCACGTTCGTGATGGCCGAAATCGGCGGCAGCCCCGAAGCCAGCACGAACTCCGGCGCGAACCCGGCCGCCGTGAGCATTGCGTGGCAGAGGATTGCCCGATCCGCCTCGTGGCCGTAACCATCGGCCAGGGTGCGGTCCGCGTCCGACAGCTCGGTGAGCGGGAGCTCGGTGAAGGAGGGACCGGCCGAGCGGATCGACTTGGCGACAAAGTCCCGAACCGCCGCGAGGGCCTCCAACTTCGACTTGCCCGTGACCAGCAGCGCCACTGCTGCGGCAACCTTATCCCGCTTGGCCGAGTGGGCGGTCATGGCCCGCCCCAACTCGCGATAGTAAGCCGCCGCATCCCCTGCGAAATAGCCGACACCGGAGAGGTAGGTCCACGAGGGTGGGGTCTCCCGCTCGGCAGGAAGGGCCTTGGCCTGGGTGGAGTGCCAGTCGAAAGACTGGCTACCGGCCTCGGACTTGAGCTGCTCCACCACCGCCCCCTGCTGGCCGGTCAGCAACCGGTGGATCGGCAGATCCGCCGGAGCGGTCACGATCACCTGCTTGCTCTCCAAGACGTCCCGGAGTTGGAACGCCTCAAAGCCCGCGATAAAAAGCCCGTTCTTGGTCGTGATCTCGTACTCCACCTCGATGGTGGAACCGATTTCCACCCCGGGCAGGTTGGCCACCAGGACCTTTCCACCCGTGTAGCGGGTGGCCGAGGCATTCCAGCCGGCATCCATGACGTTGATCTCGTCCTTGGAAATCTCCTGGCGCTGGCCCGTCTTCGAGGTGACCACGGCCCGCACGATCCGAGCCTCCTGGCATGAAGGGTTGTAGTCCACCTTGATCTCGGCTTCGTCCTTCTTGCCGGCGTACGACAGGATCTCCTTGCGGTATCGCGCGTGGAGGACGGAAGTGTGGGCATCCTTGATTTCAATGTCCTTGTGGCTTTCGACGATGCGGGCGTTGGATTCCACCGCCGAGTCCGCCGCGGCGCCGACGGCAACCGGGGTCGTCGTGACCGCCTGGTCGGCCAGGGAGAGGATCGGCATCTTGCGGGCGTCATAGTCGAGCGCCTTCATCGCCTCCTTCAGCTTTAGGTACTCGGTCGGATTGAACTCCACGACCTTCAATGCCACCTCGCGGCTGGCGGAGAGAACGTTGTCTTGGAGGGTGTAATGGCGGGTGTACCGCACGGAAGCATCCTCGATCGGCTCGCCCGCTGGCATCGAGACAGCCCCCGTGAAACCGTCGCCCAGCCGGAGGCTCAACTCCTCCCGCAGGCCGCAGGTGACGAAGGTCTGCATCGTGTATTTGCGCTTCTCCAAACCGGCGCCGCCCAGCAGGTAATTGAAGATGCCCAGGGTTTTGCCGACCCAGGGCAGGCCCACCATCGACTTCCCGCTGCCGTTGGCGGTCAAACCCTCCGCGGCGTACTCGATGACCGCGTGGATCGGCACGGAAGTGTCGAGCATGTTCTCCGGCGTAAGGCTCAAGGACTTGAGGCGGGAGCCGGGAAGGATGCGTTTCAGGTTCATCTCCACGAACCGGCGGCGGTCATCCGCCTTCATCTGGGCAAATGCCTGGCGGTACACATTGTCGTTGATGCCCGCGAACGAAACCTCCGTCCTGGCCTCCAAACCGCCCGCGACGCTGAGCGTGCCGGTCGTGTGGATCGTCATGAGGTTCTCCTCGGCGGGGTTCACGGGGCTGACCTTGATCCCCTCTCCCTCCGGCCGGCACACCAGGAAGCTCTGGTTGCGATCCATGGCCGGGAGCAGTTCCTTGGTGTTCTCGTCAGTGGGGTCCATCAGGGTGTATTCGCCCGGCGAGGTCTCCACCGCCACAATCGCGTGGTTGAAGAACGGCGTGGGAGCATCGGGGTCCATCTTGGTGCCCACGTTGATCAGCACGGGGAAGGCGGGCAGGCCGGCGGTGCGGAGCAGCGAGACCAGCAGCCCCGCCTTGTCCCGGCAGACGCCGTATTTCTTCTCAAAGGTCAGCTTCACATCGTGCGGCTCGAACCCGGGCCGGTCCTTCTCCGGGGTGAGGCCCATGTAGCGGACGTTTTTGGAAACATCGTAAAAAATCGCCTTCATCCGCTCGACCGGGGTCTTGGCGTCCTTGGTCAGTTTTTCGACCGCCGCCGTCATTTCCGGCACGGTGGCACCGAGGTGCGGTTCGCTCAGGTTCCAATACCATTGGGAAACCTGCTTCCAGTCCGCCGTGGTGCTGACAATCAGCCGTTGCAGGGAGTTCTCGTAGGGTGGCATGGCGGGTTCGTCGAACATCCGCGGGACATTCGCCACCTCCCAGTGGTGGACCGTGGTCTGATCGTCGCCCGGGGTGCTCTGGTATTTGACCGTCCCGGCCACCTCGTCGCGGAGTTGCAACCGTTGGAGGGGCTTCGCGGCGGGAGCCACCACCTCGTAAGAGAGGTGCCGGAGGTAGCCGGGGCCCTCGAGCACGTTTTCCTCGGCAAACTCGCCTTCCATGATCGCCCGTTTGACGGTCAAGCGCGTGACGCTATGGACCACGTCGTCGATCTCAACCTTGGGAATGCTCACCCGGAGGATCTTGGAGTTCGGGTCGTAGATGTTCATGGCCATCTGACTGTCGTCGATGACCTCCTTCGAGTTCGCCGCGATGTCCACTGGGATGACCTCGCCGCTGGGCCGGATGACCTCCAGCTTCACCACCTCGGCGGTGAAATAGGGCAGCATGAAACCGAGGGACAGGGTCCGGTTGTTCCGCTTGCCCTTCTCGGTGAGCACCTTGGTGAAGGTCTCGTCCTGCGATTCCCCCGTGCCGTCCGCGCGATAGACCCGCATCATCTTCTTGTCGATGGTGGCGTCGTCGCAGTCGGGATACTTTGCCAGCGTCACCGTCGCCGCGGCCTTCATAACGGCCGGTGCGTCGAGCTGGCTCCAGCGCGCGCCGCCGTAGTCCCCGGCGGTTTGCGCCAACCCGGCGGCGCGGGCCGCGCCGAGAAAAACCACCACCAGCAACCCGGTCCGGACCATGGTCAACATTCTCATATCTTCCCAGCATGCCCCACGGGGCGGCCTGGTTCAACCCCGATCACGACTCCGACGTGGCGCCGCCGGATCGGGGAAAAGGCTTGGTCCTGCCCGGCCGCCCGATAGAATGGACGGCTTATGTTGACCTTGTCGGGTATCGGGAAGGCGTACGGCGGGCGGGTCCTGTTCGCCGACGTGACGCTGCAAGTGAACCGTGGCGACCGCATCGGTCTGGTCGGCCCCAACGGCGCGGGGAAGTCCACGCTTTTTTCCATTATCCGGAACGAAGAGCCCTCTGACGAGGGCGAAATCACGATGGAACGTGGCATCACTTTCGGGTATCTGCCGCAGGAGAACTGCCCCGCCGGTGACGAAACGGTCATCGAACTGGCCATTGGCATCACCCCGGAACACGTGCGGCTGCGCCGGATCATCAAGGCCTGGGAGGCCGGCCACCCGGTGGAAGTCGCCGCGGGAGGGGAGATCCACGACGACGTCCATGACCGGTTCAACGAACTGGGGGTTTACCGGCTGGAGGCCCGCGCCAAGCAGATCCTGGTCGGCTTGGGCTTCCGCGATTCCGATTTTGACCGTCCCGCCCGCGAAATGAGCGGGGGCTGGGTCATGCGGGCGCATCTCGGCCGCCTCCTCGCCCAGGAGCCTGACCTGCTGCTCCTCGACGAGCCGACCAACCATTTGGACCTCGAAGCCCTGCTTTGGTTCCAAGGGTACCTCAAATCGTATCCCGGGGCGATTGTGGTGATTTCCCACGATCGCGAGTTCCTCAACGAGCTGGTGGGCAGCATCGTCGAGATCCGGCAATCCAAGCTCCTCCGCTACCGCGGCGGTTATGACGAGTATCTGGAGCAGCGGGAGGCGTACGAGATGCAGCAAGTCGCCGCGTTCAAGGCGCAGGAGCGCGAAATCGGCCGCCTGATGCTCTTTGTGACCCGGTTCCGGGCCAAGAACACGAAAGCGGCGCAGGCCCAGAGCAAGCTCAAGCAGATCGACCGGATGGATAAAATCGAGGCGCCCGTCAACGAGGACGCCAAGCTCGACTTCCAATTCCCCCAACCGCAGCGGAGCGGGCAGCGCGTCATCACACTCAAGGGCATCCACCACGCCTACGGCGCGAAGCCGGTCTATCAGGGCGTCGATTTCCAGGCCGAGCGGGCGCAACGGATCGTGCTGGTCGGACCGAACGGCGCCGGCAAGTCAACCCTGCTCAAGCTCCTGGCGGGAGTGATCACCGCGCAGCAGGGCGAACGGATCCTCGGGCACAACGCGAAGGCGGGCTATTTCTCGCAGTACCGTGTCGACCTCCTCCGGCCCGAGCGCACCGTGCTGGAGGAAGGCTTGGACACGCCGCAACGGGTGACGGAGCAATTCGTGCGCACCCTGCTCGGCTGCTTCCTCTTCCGGGGGGATGACGTGTTCAAGAAAGTGGAAGTGCTGAGCGGTGGCGAGAAGAGCCGTCTCGCCCTGGTGAAGCTGCTCGTGGATCCGCCCAACCTCCTCCTGATGGACGAGCCGACGACTCATCTCGACATCTCCAGCATTGATGCTCTCGCCTTCGCGCTCGAGCAGTTCCAAGGCACGCTCATCTTCATCAGCCACGACGTCTATTTCATCCGCGCCCTGGCCAACCACGTTGTCCACGTCAACGCGGGCCGTCTAACCCATTACCCGGGCGGCTACCAATACTACCTCGACAAAAGCAAGGCAGTCTCCGAGCGGGCAGGCCTGACCGCCGGGGGGAATGAGGGGAGCCGCCTGAGCGCCGCCGGAAGGGCTCCGGAGAGTGATTCCGGATCCTCCCGCAAGGAACAGAAACGGATCGAGGCCGAGCAGCGCCAGGCCCGATCCCGCGCGCGCCGGGAGGTTCAAAACCTGGTGAACCGGTTGGAAAAGGAAATCCAGGAATGGGAAACCAAGCAAACCAGCCTGGTGCAGGAGTTGGAGCATCCGGCCACCTACGAAGCCCCCGGCCGGGCGGTGGCCGTGAACCGCGATCTGATGGAAGCACAAGACCGGCTCGCCGAACTGACCGCCAAGTGGGAACGTGAGGCCGCAAAACTCGCAGGCATGGAGGGGTGAGGACGGCCCGGTTCCCGGCCCGTCCGTTCCATCTTCTCTTTTCCTTTCCCCGGCGGCACGGCAGTGGTAAAACCTCCGCATGAAATTCACCCGGAGAGACTTCCTCAGCACTGCGGGAATCACCGCGGGCGCGCTGGGCTTGCAAGCCGCCCTGCCCGGCACGGCGGGAGCCGCCGATCGCAAATCGTTCATCAGCCACCCGGCGACCATGCACCTCGGCATGGTCACCTACAACCTGGGCCAGGACTGGGACATCGCGACCATCATCAAGAACTGCGAGGCGACCCATTTCGAGGGCGTCGAACTGCGCACCACCCACGCGCACAAGGTCGAGGTGGACCTGTCCAAGGAGGCCCGCAGCGAGGTCCGCAAGCGGTTCGCCGACTCGAAAGTCCAACTCATGGGCCTCGGGAGCATTTTCGATTACCACACCCCCGATCAAGCGAAGCTGCGCAAGGACATCGAGGCCACCAAGGAGTACATCGTGCTCGCCCAGGATGTCGGCGCCACGGGCGTCAAGGTGCGGCCCAACGGCCTGCCGAAGGAAGTGCCGGTCGAGAAGACCCTGGCCCAAATCGGCCACTCACTGGCGGAACTCGGCGACTTCGCCCGCGACCACGGCCAGGTCATCCGCCTCGAGGTCCACGGGACTGCCAGCTCGTTCCCACCCCACATCAAGACCATTCTCGACACCGCCAACCATCCGAGCGTCGGCGCCTGCTGGAACTGCAACCAGAGCGACATGGACGGGGAGGGCTGGGATCACAACTTCGACCTGCTGAAGGCGAAGATCTTCTCGGTGCACATGGTCGACCTGTTCTCGGAAGATTATCCGTTCCGCAAGCTGCTGACCGGGTTGAACGCAACCGGCTTTCACGGGTTCTGCCTGGCCGAGATCCCGCAGAGCACTGATCCGATCCGGGTGATGAAGTACTACCGGGCCCTCTGGCTCGCGTACCAGGGGCTCCTGTAGGCGCAATGCCGGTCCGGAATTCGAGCACCGGCCTCGCCCCCTGAATGCCCGTTCTGCTTGGTCCGCGCAGACTGGCAGGTGGCCCGAAACGATGGGCGACCCTTCTCGTGTGGCATCGGGCCGCAACCCGGAGGGTTGCCAGAAGGTAGCCGGGGGCTGAGCGAAGCGACGCCCCCGGATCCGGTCCGACAAGACAGGTGCACCCCGGAGGGGTGCCAGCGCCGGTCGGGCGCGGTGGTTCCACCGGGTGGCTCTGGCACACCCTCCGGGGTGCTATCCCTCTTCCACGCTGTTCCGGGGGTATCGCTCCGCTCAACCCCCGGCTACCGTCTGTCACCCCCTGCCGGGGGTGTTGGCAAGTGTCACGCATCCGCCTGCTCGAATTCCCGAACGGCATTGCCTCCAGGCACCCGAGGTGCGGGCCCTATCCCCATTTCGCGCCTTCGCTTGAGGCACACCGCACCCGTGCCGCGGGCTCAACGCGCCCCGTCATCAAGACGGAGCGCGTACACAGGGTTCCCCATGCTCGAGGCGTAGAAAATGCCGTGAACCGGGTCCCACGCGTAACACCCAAACCAGTTGGCCGTGAAGAGGTAGGTGCCCTGCTTGGGCTTGAGGCTCGCAGCGTGCGTCCAATGAGCCCCCCCATCCCGGCTGATGGAAAGTCCCGCCTCCCCCACCACCGCGATGTCCTGCGCCGTCGCGCCAAAAAACGGTCCCTGCCAGATGCTCACAGCCTCGCCCTGGCCCGCCCAAGTGACCCCATGGTCCCGGCTGACCAACAACCCGTGGGCCGTGCCCAGATAGTGCCGCCCCTGGAAAAGCACCGGCACACGCGTCTGCGCGTTTTCGGTCGAGACCTGCGCCCAGGTTGCCCCCTGGTCGGTGCTCCGCCAGATGCCATCGCCCTTGCCGTAGATAAGGGTCGAGGCGTCCATCACCCCGACCATGGAGATCTTCTCGCGGGCGGCATTCAGGTGAATCGAGAGCTTGGTCCAAGTGGCCCCCGCGTCCAGGCTCAGGCAGACTTCGCCGGGAGGACTGGTCTCGTGCTTCGCCGCCAGAACCGTTTTCGGCGGCGTGGACGCCCAGTCCACCGACCCGAAATCCCAATTGCGGCCCAGGTCGGTGAACGCATGCCAGTGGACGCCGTCCGGTGCCCAGCCGGCCAGGCCATCCAGCGAAAAACTGACGATGCGCGCCGGGTGTTCCGCGTCCGCGGAGGTGGTCCAACCGGTCTCGTCCCGCCCCCCGATCGTGCCCCCATCCACCCGCTGCCAGTTCTTGCCCTGATCCGCGCTGCGCCACAAACCGGCCCCGATGACCTTGATGGTGACGTCACCCGTGAGCCGGTCCACCACCACGCCGGAACAGCCGCCCGGGTAGCCGAACTTGGCCCCGCTGTTGGTCAACCGCTCGAGCAATGGGGTGGCGATGTCCTTCCATTCGGCCGCCCTACCCCCCAAGGGCAGGAGAAGGATCAGGGGGATCA
>Ga0182030_10011841_pt1 | contig 17557 bp, 8 predicted proteins | sample 812S3MmetaG_FD_121299 | JGI IMG/M metagenome (GOLD analysis project Ga0182030, IMG submission 121299) | Permafrost microbial communities from Stordalen Mire, Sweden - 812S3M metaG (Illumina Assembly) | ecosystem: Environmental > Terrestrial > Soil > Wetlands > Permafrost | place: Sweden...
ACGGCCTTGGGCGCGCCAGGATACGCCGTCATTCACACCCCAGAGCGTGACCACTTTCACATATTTATCATGCTTCAGAAACGCCCGGAAAAGCCCCGCATAGGCGTCAGCCTGTCTCCGGTCTGCGTCGCTGACCAACCCGCCTTGCGTGGTCGCGGCGTTGGCCGCGACATCCCCGTTGTTGCTCCGCTGACCGCCCTGGGCGCTGTTGACGTCCATTTCGGTGATGTGAATGGGCAAGCCCAGCGTCTCCAAGTCCGTGAGGACCTTGTCTTCCTGCTCAAAGCTCGGCGAGGAGACACTGACGTGGGTTTGTGAGCCAATGGCCATGACCGGAACGTGTTGTTCCTGCAGTGACTTGATCAAAGTGATCAGCTTGTGGCGTTTGTTGGAGTCCTCCAAAGAGTAATCATTGTAACGGAGGATGGCGTCCGGGTCCGCTTCGTGGGCGTATTCAAAGGCCTTGGCGATGAAGTCCGGCCCGATGATTTGCAGCCAGGGCGAGTTCCGCAGGATATTGGTGCCGCCATCGGCCAGCGCTTCGTTCACGACGTCCCACACCTTGATCTTGCCTTTGTAGCGGCCGACCACTGTGGCGATGTGGTCGTGCATCCGTTGCAGCAACTCTTCGCGGGAGGCCCGCGGTCCGTTGAAACCGCCGCCGGGACCGCGGCCCATTCGGCGACCGCCGGGCGGATTGGCCCCGTTGGCGTCCGGGGCGGCCGGTGCCGGCGGGTTCGTCATCCCGGGCGGCAGATTCGTGCCTGCAAACACCCAGTTGGGGGTCTGGCCATGCCAGACCAGCGTGTGTCCCACAATATACATGTGGTTGGCCAGGCCGAAGTTCACATAGGCATCGGCGGGACCAAAATTGTAGCCGTCCGGTCCCTCCCGTGGTTGGATAAGCGCCCACTTCAGGTCGTTCTCCGGAGAAGTTTGATTGTACTGTCCGGTGACGACGGCAATGTCTTTGTTGACCTGGTCCATGCTCCGGTTGACGTTGTCGGCCTGCACCGCTGTGCTGGTCGCAATCGTCCGGTTGATGGCCACGCCGACATAGAAATGATCTTTGTAGGCGTCTTTAAGCGTGGTCGTGTCGGCCGACCGCGCCGTGGCGCCAACGGCCAGCAGCGCCGCCGAGAGCAAGCCGATGCGTGAGTTGAGGTTTAAAAGGTGAATTTTCATATGAGCAAGGTTCGGGTGGTTTAATTTGGCGGCTGTCTTCAATGTTTGGCCGGTTCGCCGGCCATTTGAATGAATCTCTGCAACCGTCCGGCAAAGGACGTTTACAATTCATGCGAGTTGAACTCGCGTTTTTGAAACAGTTGAAGATTGCCTGAAACGGATGCCAGAGTGCCATATGACAGTTATCATATAGGCTCCTTTGGTGAGGGTTAAGGTCGAAACGCCGGCCGCCGCTCTCTTCGTAATGGCCATCGCCGTCGCAGTGTTGGCCGGCGCCGTTGGCGCGGCCTGGACCGAATGGGCGGAAATCGCCAGGGTCAGCGCCGCCGGCGTTGCCGTACTGCAACACCGGGTTGGGAACACGCTCGCCGGCTTTGACTTTGGAACCCTGCGTCAACGAAGCCTGTGCTCTTCGTGAAGCTGGCATAAGCAACCCGCCGCCGCCATCGGTTTGACTTTTAACGATTTCAACGATTCGTCCCCAACCAGGGGCTGTGCGCGGTAAACATGTTGGAATATCCATTCCAAATATTTGCGGTTGCATTGGGTGAAAAATCAACGCAGAACCTCCACTCGCCGGGTTCCGTCGGTGCGCCCACCGCCATGAGGATTGAACTTCCGGGGTCACACACGGGGTTGGACCTGATCTCCCAGGGAAGATTGGGGTTCATCACCGGGGCCAACTGGTTTTTGTCCCCTTGCACTTCAGACCACGCACCCCGCCATTTGACCGGCTGGCGATCATGGTTGGCAATGGAAAGGACGTAGAACAACCAGTTGTTCTCATTGGTGGTATATAAGAATGACACCGAGACCTTGGCGCTTTCGCCGGAAGTTTTGGCCTTGTGGATGGCAATGATGCTTGTGCCGGCGGTCAAAATGGCCGCCCCGCCAAACACCACCGCGGTTTTTGCTTTGGCCCACGCCATAATTTTCATAGCTCCTTGGATGAGGGTTAAAGTTGAACCGCCGGCCGCCGCCCCTTTCGTAATGGCCAGTGCCGTTACGGTGTTGGCCAGCGCCGCCGGCGCCGCCTGAACCGAATGGGTGGAAATCGCCAGGGTCAGCGCCGCCGCCGGCAGCGTGACCCCGTGCCAGGTGAAAAATTTCCGCAACTTTTCCACGGCGCGTTGCCCCCGGCTTTGAGCGGCGGCTTCCGAGGTCTTCATGGCCGCAGCCACGTCCCGCAAATGGTGTCCTTTGAAATACCGCAGCACCAAGGCGTCGCGGTCCTTTTTTCCCAGGTGCGCCATCGCTTCGTCGAGCAGTGGCGCGAGTCGCGTCCAAGCCTCTGTCTCGGTGGATCCGTGAAGGGTGGATTGCATGTAAGCCTCCTGTTCGCGCCATTGGCGGCGGCGTTCTCCGCGCTGAAAACTCCCCGCCGTCAACCGCGTGGTCTCATACAGCCAGCCGGCCAGCACGGTGTCCGGGTGCAGGCGGCCGGCTTTGCGGGCGAGAACCACGAACACGACCTGCGCGATTTCTTCCGCCTGGGCGGCCATCCCCACCTGCCGGAACGCGGCCGAACAGACCAGGCCGAGGTGCCGCCGCACCAGCTCGGCAAAGGCCTCCTCCGAACCTTGCCGGTCGTAATTCCGCACCAGTTCCATGTCGCTCACTTCGGGCATCTGATTATTTATGGCCGAAGGACGCGAAATCAGGCACTTATTTTTCAACTTTTTTCACCGCCGGCCGCTGGCGGACCCGTCATAACGGCTCCAGCAATCTCGGGCCAAAGACTTCGGGCGCCACGGCTTGAAAATGCTTGAAATTGAGGGTGTAGATTTGTTCCACCCCGGCTTTGCCGGCGCACTTGAGCAGAACCGCATCATAGAGGGTGCCGCTTTGAATGCCGGCCAGAGCCGCCTCCCGAATCGGCGCGCAGTAATCACCGTCGGTCAGCCCGGCAATTTGTTTTTTCATGGTGTTGTTCATGCGGGATTTATTTGCTGGCCCAGTGGTCCGCTTTTTGTTAGTAAAAGGATGCACCACGTTCATGAAAACCAAAATCTTCCTCCTTATGACCACCATCATTGCCGCCGGGGCGGTTTCGGCGCGGGCGCAAGCGAACCCTTATGGTGAATTCACCGCCTCGGACGACCTCGGCGCGCCCAAACTGGCCGGTTCGGCCGCCTACGATGCCGCCGACCAGGCCTACACCATCACCGGTGCGGGATCCAACATGTGGTACACCAGCGATCAGTGCCACTATGTCTGGAAAAAGCTCAAAGGTGATTTCATTCTGCGCACCCGGCTGGAGTTCGTCGGCGCCGGGGTGGTGGCCCATCGCAAGGCCGGCTGGCTGGTGCGCCCCAGTCTGGACCCGGGGGCTCCGTATGTGGATTCGGCGGAGCACGGTGGCGGGCTGACTTCCCTGCAATTTCGCCGTTTCCAGGGCACTAACACGGAGCAAATCACCCTGGCCATCACCAATGCGGACGTGCTGCAATTGGAACGGAAGGGCAACACTTGGATCTTTTCCGCCGCGCATTATGGCAGTCCGTTCGTCAGCGCCCAATTGCCCGATTTAGCGCTGGGGGATGAGGTGTTCGCCGGTCTGTTTGTCTGCTCCCACGATGCTAATGTTCTGGAAAAAGCCATCTTTCACGACGTCCGAGTGGTCCGCCCGGTCAAGGCCGGGTTTGTACCCTATCGGGATTACATCGGGAGCGTGCTGGAAATTCTGGACGTTCACGCCGGCAAGCTGGAGCAGGTGTACTCCTCCGCCCAGCCCTTTGAGGCGCCCAACTGGACGCGGGACGGCCGCAGTTTGATTTACAACGTCAGCGGGCGGGCGGAAGGCTGGGGGCGGCTCACACGGTTTGACCTGACCGCCAAAACTCCGACGCTGCTGGACACCACGCCGGCCAATCGGAACAACAACGACCATGTCCTCTCCTTCGACGGCACCATGCTCGGCCTCAGCGACCAAAGCCCGGATCACGGGGGCCAGTCCTGCATTTTCACCGTGCCCGTCCAGGGCGGGACGGCCCGACGGATCACGCCCTTGACGCCCTCGTACCTGCACGGCTGGTCGCCGGACGGCAAGTTGCTCGTCTTCACCGGCAGTCGCACCAACAAATTCGACATCTACCAAATCCCCGCCGATGGCAGTGGCGCCGAGGTGCGGTTGACCGACTCCCCCGGCGTTAATGACGGCCCGGAATACACGCCGGACGGGAAATACATTTATTTCAATTCCAGCCGCACCGGCAAAATGCAAATCTGGCGGATGAAGCCCGATGGTCGGGACCAGGAACAGATCACGGACGACGAAGATAACAACTGGTTCCCGCACATTTCGCCGGATGGGCAATGGCTCGTCATCATCAGCTATCCACCCGACATCCACCCGGCGGAGCATCCCTACTACCAGCAATGCTATTTGCGCCTGCTGCCCGTCGTCGGCGGCCGGCCCAAGGTGATCGCCTATCTGTATGGCGGACAAGGCACCATCAATGTCCCCTCCTGGTCGCCGGACAGCCGCCGCATTGCGTTTGTGAGCAATACCGACATGGCGGAATGACGCATTGCGCGGAGGGCTTGGGATTTCTCCAGCTCCAATCCATCCATCATCCCGCCCCTGGTTCTGAATCTGAACGTGGCTCCGGGCGGTTCAGCCCCATTTTCTTCATGCGCGAGAGCAACGTGGTCGGCTTCACCCCCAACCGCTCCGCCGCCCCGTCCGCTCCTTTGATTTTCCAACCGGCGGTTTCCAGGATCACCAGCAGGTTTTCCCGTTCGCGCCGCTGCAATTCCGCTTCGGTAAGATACCCGGGCCGGTCGCCGGCGTCCCCCATGATTGGGGACGGGCGTGCGGCCGGCGGGGCGGTGCCGGCCGGCAGATCAAAGGCCAGCGCGCCGCCGCGCGCCAGAATGACGGCCCGCTCGATCACGTTGCGCAGTTCGCGGATGTTGCCGGGCCAGTCGTAATGTTGCAGTTGCTCCATCCCCGCCCGGGTCAGGCGCGGCTGGGGGCAGCCCAGATCTTTGGCCGACAGTTTGATGAAATGTTGAACCAGCAACGGCACATCCTCCTTCCGCTCGCGCAAGGGCGGAACCTGCACGGGAAAGACATTCAGGCGGTAAAACAGATCTTCCCGAAACCGGCCGGCGGCGGCCTCCTTTTTCAAGTCCCGGTTGGTGGCCGCCACGATGCGCACGTCGGCCCGGCGCGTGCGGTCTTCGCCCACGCGCTCATAGCGCTTCTCCTGCAACGCCCGCAGCAGCTTCCCCTGCATCTCCGGCGGTACTTCACCGATTTCGTCCAGGAACAGCGTGCCGCCTTCAGCCGTCTCAAAGCGTCCGGCGCGGTCTTTGATCGCCCCGGTGAACGCCCCCTTGGCGTGGCCAAAAAACTCGCTTTCATACAGCTCCTTGGGAATCGAGGCGCAGTTGACCCGCACCAGCGGCTTCTCTTTGCGCCGGCTGCGCCGGTGGATCTCATGCGCCACCAATTCCTTGCCCGTCCCCGTCTCGCCGAGGACGAGCACCGACGCGTCGGTCGGCGCCACCAGGTCAATTTGACTGACAATCTGCCGCAGTGCCGCGCTTTGCCCGACCAGATCACCAAACGCCTTGGCCTCCACCACCTCCTCCTGCAGGTAGGCGTTTTGTTGTTCGAGCTGCGACTTCAACCGCTGAATTTCTTCAAACGCCCGGGCGTTGGCAATCGCCCCGGCAATGTGGTCGGCGAAGATGCGCCCCCACACTTCCGCACCTTCGGGCACGTTCAGGCGGCTGAACACGGCGATGACGCCCAGCACCTCGCCCTTGTAAATCACCGGCACTCCGTTGAAGCCGCAGATCTTCTCCGGCGTGAGCCACTCAAGGTAGGACAGATCACCCGCATCCTGGTCCAAATTCCGCAACACCCGCTGGCGGCCGATCGCGCCGATTTTGCCGACCACCCCCACCCCCAGCGGAATCCGCGCATAACGATCCGTCTGCCGTATATATTCCCCTTCGTCAATTGACTCCGAGATCAGGTGGCCGCCGCCGGCCACTGCGTGCAGGCATCGGGTCTGATCGGGACAGACCGGCCGGCGCACACAAGTCGTGCAAATGTCCCCCTTGTCAATGAGCCAGATGCGGACGCGGGCGACGCCGGGGCGCTCCAAAATCCGATGGACCACCTTTTTCAACAATTGATCCAGCAACTGCTCCTGCGCAATTTCCAGGAGCAGCCGGCTGGCAAAATCAGAATCGAAACGGTTGTCCATCTCCGTGGCCACCCGGCATGAATAACCCATCCGGGACGAGGTTTCAACCCTGGCCGGTCCGATTTTTCGGACGTTCGATCTTTCGACCCTGGGTGAAGCCGGCGGGTTTGTTTCGCAAGTCATTTAAAATAAACATATTACACATGTTTCGACCGGCTGGCACGCCGGCTGATATGAAGCTGCCAGTAGATGAAATAAAAATAAACATGAACGCCACTGAACCTATGAATGCCGCCACTTTAAACCAGGAAAACCCCGTGTCGTTTCGCGCCTTGACCCCGGCGTTGCCGCCCAACCAACGGCCGGTCAGCGAACCCGCCGCCCCGCAATCCGCCGTTGCCAGTGAACCGGCCCCGGAATCCGGCGCTCCCAGGCAGCGCAACCGGCTCCGGCACCTGGCGGCCGGCGTGGCGATGCTGGCGGTGGGGTTGGCGGCGGGAACTTACTATCTGGAGGATGTCGCGCCGTACGAATCCACCGACGATGCGTTCATCGAGGCGCATGTCACGCCCGTGGCCCCGCAGGTGGCCGGCCGGGTCGCGCAACTGGTGGTGCAGGACAATCAGGAAGTCAAAGCCGGCGATGTGCTGGTGCAGATTGATCCGAATGATTTTCAAACCAAGTTGGATCAGGAACGCGCCAATCTCGCCGCCAGCCGAAGCCGGCTGCGACAGGCCAACGCGCAGTTCACGGTGGATCAGGCCAAAGTGGAGCAGGAAAAGGCCAATGTCATCGCCGCCCAAGCTGAAGCCACACAAGCCGAAGCGGACAACCGGCGCTATCAGGCGGTGGGCAACCTGGCCGTTTCCGACAGCCAGTTGGATCTCGCCGCCACCCAGGCGCGTTCAGCGGCGGCACAGGTGGATGCGGCCCGAAACAAGGAGCTGGCCGCCGAAGCGCAGTCGGCCCTGGACCAGGCCGCCATCCAAACCGCCACCGCGGAGGTTCTGGGCAGCCAGGCCGCCGTCCACCAGGCTGAATTGAATCTGTCCTACACCCGAGTCAAAGCGCCGGAAGCCGGTTTTGTCACCCACCGCACCGTCGAAACCGGCGCCTACGTCCAAACGGGCCAGACCCTGCTCGCCTTGGTGCCACGCCAGGTTTGGATCGTCGCCAATTTCAAGGAAACCCAACTGACCGACATGCGTGACGGCCAGCCGGTGACTGTCACGATGGACGCTTATCCGCAAATCAAATTCAAGGCGCATGTGGACAGCATCCAGTCCGGCACCGGACCCCGTTTCAGTTTGCTGCCGCCGGAAAACGCCTCGGGCAATTATGTCAAGGTCGTGCAGCGCGTGCCGGTAAAGATCGTCCTTGATGACGCCGCCGCTGCCAATTATGTGCTCGGCCCCGGCATGTCCGTCGTGCCCGAAGTGCGGGTAAAATAACTCCATCTCTTTATAACCCTTTAAAAACCCACCGCCATGCATGCCACCTCCCCCCGACCCCAGGTGAATCCTTGGTTGATCGCCCTTTCCGTGATGCTGGCCACGTTTATGGAAGTGCTGGACACCTCCATCGCCAACGTCTCGCTCAAGCACATCGCCGGCAGTCTGTCAGTTTCCACTGACGAATCCACCTGGGTGCTCACCTCCTATCTCATCGCCAATGCCATTGTCATTCCCACCACGGCATGGTTCGGCCGCAAGTTCGGCCGCAAGAATTTTCTGCTGTTCTGCGTGGGGATTTTCACCCTCTCGTCCTTTCTCTGTGGTGTCGCCACCACCCTTTCCATGCTGCTGGCCATGCGGGTGGTCCAGGGCGCCGGCGGCGGCGCGCTCCAGCCCATCGCCCAGTCCATCCTGCTGGAAAGCTTTCCCAAGGAAAAGCACGGCCAGGCGATGGGTGTGTATGGCATCGGCGTGGTGACCGCCCCCATTCTCGGCCCCGTTCTCGGCGGCTGGATCACGGACAACTACAGTTGGCGCTGGGTTTTCTTCATCAATGTCCCGGTCGGCATCATCGCGCTGCGGCTCATGAGCCGGTTCATCCATGATCCGCTCTGGCTCCGCAACTCCCGGCCCGCACGGCTGGATGTCACCGGGTTCGCCTTCATGTCGCTCTGGCTCGGCTGCCAGGAAGTGCTGCTGGACAAGGGGCAGGAAGACGATTGGTTCGGCTCCCAATTCATTCTCCTCATGGCCGTGCTCGCCGTGACCGGTCTGGCGGTGTTCATCCTTCGGGAAATGACTGCGGAAAAACCCCTCGTGGACCTGCGCATCATGAAAAACTACAATTTCACCCTCGGCCTGGCCCTCATGTTCTGCGCCGGCATCACCCTTTATGGGCTGACCGCCATCATCCCCCTTTTTCTCCAATCGCTGATGGGTTACACCGCGTTGCAGAGCGGTCTGACGATGATCCCCCGCGGGCTGGGCGCGTTGATCGCCATGCCCATCGCCGGCCGGCTGGTGGGCAAAATTCAAGGACGCTATCTGGTGGCGGCCGGTTTCCTCGCCTTCGGGGCCGCTTCGTTCATCATCACCCGGCTGTCGCTCGATCTCACGCCCTGGATCTTGTTTTGGCCGCTGTTCTTCACGGGTGTTTCGATCGCCTTTATGTTCGTCCCGCTAAACACCCTGGCGCTCGGGGCCCTCCAACCCGAACAGATCGGCAATGCCAGCGGCATCTTCAATCTCATGCGCAACGTCGGCGGCAGCGTCGGCATCTCGCTGGTCACCACCTTCGCCGTCCGCAGCGCGCAGGCGCATCAAACCACCTTGGTGGCGAATCTCACACCTTACGACCCGGCTTACCAGGCGGGCTTGCAGACGTTGGCGACTAACTTTGCCGCGCAGGGCGATGCCGTCACCGCGCAGCAACAGGCCGTCGGGGCGATGTATTCCACACTGGTCAACCAGGCCAACCTCCTCGCCTACCTTGACAACTTCCGCCTGATGGCGGGGCTGTGCCTGGTGTGTCTGGTGGCGGCCTTCTGCTTGAAAAAGGCAAACGTCAGCCGCCCGGTGGCGGCGCATTGAAAGGAAAAAACACCATGAAAACCAACCTCTTGCTCATTTCCACCCTCCTAGCCCTCGCCACCGGCGGTTGCGCCATCGGCCCCAACTACCAAAGTCCGAACGTCAGCGCGCCCGCCCAGTGGAGCGCGGCACTGGCCGGCGGCGAGACCAATGCGCCCGTTCCGCCCGCCGCCTGGTGGGAGAATTTCCACGACGCCGAACTGAACGCCCTGATCAGCTGTGCGGTGTCCGCCAACCTCGATTTGCAAATCGCACAGGCGCGCGTCCGCGAGGCGCGGGCGCAATACGGCATCGCCGTCGCCAATTTCCTCCCGACGGCGGATGCTTCGGGGTCCTGCGCGCGGACGGAAACCAGCCATCACCAGCCGGTGCTGGGTTCACTGCCCATCCCTGCCGGAGTGCCGTTTGACAACGATGTCTATCAGGCGGGCTTTGACGCCGCTTGGGAAATCGATGTGTTCGGCGGCACCCGGCGCGCGGCGCAATCCGCCGGGGCGGAGGTTGCCGCTGCTCAGTTTGAGCGCCGGGCCGTGCTCGTGACCCTGCTCGGCGAGGTGGCGCGCAACTACGTGGACGTGCGCGGTTTTCAACGCCGGCTGGCCATCACGCGGGAGAATATTGAGGCGCAATCCCGGGCGTTGGCGATCACGCGTGACCGGCTGGCCAAGGGTCTGACGAGCGAGCTGGACGTGCAGCAGGCGGCCGCCTTGCTGGCCACCACCCAGGCGGAAGTGCCGGCGCTGGAAACCTCGCTTCAGGCCGCCATTCACCGGCTCGGTGTGCTGCTGGGCCGGGAACCCGGCGCGTTGCTGGCCGAATTGTCGGCCCCCGCGCCCATTCCCGCCGTGCCCCCGGTCGTGCCGGCGGGGCTGCCCGCCGATTTGTTGCTGCGCCGGCCGGATGTGCAGCGTGCCGGGCGGAAACTGGCCGCGGACACCGCCAATATTGGGGTTGCCCAGGCCGATTTGTTCCCTAAATTCTTCCTCACCGGCGCGTCGGGTTTTGAAAGCGTCAGCACCAGCGACTGGTTCACGGCCGGCAGCCGCTTCTGGTCGGCCGGGCCGACGGTGCAGTGGCGCATCTTTGACGCCGGCCGCATTCGCGCCAACATCCGGGTGCAAAACGCGCGGCAGGAACAGGCGCTGGCGGCCTATGAACAGACCGTGCTGACCGCCTTTGAAGAGGTGGAAAATGGTTTGACCGCCTACGCCAATGAACAAATCCGCCGCCGCTCCCTGGCCGAGGCGGTGACGGCCAGCCAGAAGTCGCTGGGCTTGGCAAACCGGCTGTATGCCAACGGGCTGACGGATTTCCTCCATGTGCTCGACGCCGAACGTTCGTTGTACCAGGCGCAGGATGCGCTCGTCCAAAGCGACCGGACCGTTTCCGCGGATCTCGTCTCCCTCTACAAATCCCTCGGCGGCGGCTGGCAAACGGTGGAGTCCCAAACCACGGTGGCCCTGACAAAAACCCAATTCCGCTGATGAAACCAGCGCGCCGCGTTCAGGCCGCCGCAAACTCAGGCCCAACGGGCCGTAATCCTTTGGCCCGGCCCAATGGGCTGGAGGGCGGCTCCCCGGGGAGCCCGGTGGCCCCGCAAGTTGGGAGCCGCGATGCCACAGTTTGGTCTCGCGGAGCGGGAGGGGGGGCGCCCAAACACGTTATCCGTCAGGTGCGGCGGCTGGGCGGCACCCCCTACGCCCAAAAAAACGAAACTGTGATTTTGGTTATTTATGGTTATTTATGGTTATTTTTCGCCAAAATATTCGTTGTAGAACATTGTAATAAAATGGCTTGCGTCAGTTTTTGGCCTGGTAGGCCTGGCGGCCTTGGATTTCGAGGTCTGCGGCACAAAGAATCCGCCCTGAGTCCTTAATCATGGACAGCTTCGCAAGTGACCAGCTATCAAGGTCTTACACCTTATGTAAGCACCATTCCCCCGGGGGATGGAGGGGATGTTGACATAAAAAACCGGCAAAAACACGCCTAAGTTATTTATTGCAAGCGTGTTGCGCATGTTTTATTGGCCGGAATTAACCAAAAACAACCATAAACAACCAAAATCACAGTTTCGTTTTTTGGCCGGCCGACCCGGGCCGCGAGACCGCCGGCTTAGCCGTTTATCTGGAGCTCCACATAAACGGCTCAGGCGCGGGGGCTTTTGGCGGTCAGCCAGCGGGCCAGGCCGGCGAGCACGAGCATGACGAGGGCGGTGGCCGCCATCACCCAGAGGCGCAGGGTCCAGGAAACCGTCGGGGCGGTGACGGCTTTCAAGCCGATGTTCAAATCGGCCCAGGGATCCACGACGACGGAGCGCTTGAAGGTCAGGAGGCGGCCCTGCTCGGGCAGGCTGGCGCGGATCATGGCGGGGCTGCTGACGGCGGCGTCCTGCTGCTGGATGAGCCGCTGGGCCAGACGCATGAGGGCGGTGTTTTCATCGGCGCTGTTACGGTCAATGATCTGTTTGGCGTCGTCCTGGGTGTAGTTGACGTCCGAGCGGTTGCGGAGGTCGCGGAGCTTGCCGCCGACGGCGTCGGTGTCGCCGGCGAGGGCGGACTGGCGGGCGTTGAGGCCGACGGGGCCTGCTGAAGCTTGAGGTTGTTAAGCTGGACGCGGGCGTCCTCGTTGAACGCGGAGTCATTCTGGGAGAGGCCATAGGCGGATTGGAAGGCGCGGCGGGCCTGCTGCGGGTCGCCGGATTCCAGGGCGGAATTGCCGAGGGCGAGCATCTGTTCGGCGGCCTTGGTTTTCTGGCCCTGGAGGCTGTGTTCGTTTTGCAGGTAACTGGCGAGGTCCATCACGGCGGGATTGACCACGGACGGCCCGGCCTGCAATTCCAGGGTTCCGGTGGGGGGCAGGATTTTCCAGTGGTTGTTGAGGTACACATTCCAGGTCACGTTCTCGAGGGGCAGGTCAAATTTGGGCGCGAGCAGGGCGAGGTCGAGCGAATGCGCCCCGCCCTGGCCGGGCTCGCTGCTGAAGAAGAGCTCCACGGGGATGGCCTCGCCGCCATGCGACGGCTGTTCCAGGGGGATCAGCAGCTCGTTCTGCTGGAGCCAGGGCCAGACGCCGTTTTGATTGACGAAGGCGAACCAGAAACGGGTGTTCGGGCCTTGGGGCAGGGTGAGATGAAGCAGGCGCTTGTCGCCGGGTTCCATTTCCAGGCGAACCTGGGTGAGCATGACACCGGCATCGGAGATGACGGAGGTGAGCGTGAGGTTTTTCACCCGGGCGGGGAGCAGCTTGGCGGCCTCATGGCGTTCGATTTTCAGCGGCAGTTGGAAATCGGGGTCCACGAGGCGGTAGGAGAAATTGGCGGCGACGGCCGGAAGGTCCTGCTGCAGCGAACGCGGGATGCTCTGCCACTCGGCGGGCTGGAGCGATTCCGGGGGCGCGTCCACATGCACCTGGAGGCGGCCGGCGGCCTGGACGGTGACGAACCCGCGCTGCAGGTTCACCTCCGCCGCGCGCACGCCGCGCAGCACGGTTTCCGGCGATTGATCGGGCATGAGCGTCTGGTAGGACACCTGCAGGAGATACTGGCCGATGACGCGGCGTTGCAGTTTGATCTCCCAGGTTTGCAGGTGGTTGGTCACGGCACCGGCCACGGCCTGGAACGCCGCCACCTGGTCGCCCTTGAACGACACGCCGAGGGCCTGGTCGGGCAGATAAACATGGAGGATTTTCAGGCCGGTGTTTTCGATTTGATACTGCAGGTTGGCCGACACCTTCACCTGCGCCTCGGTGACGGTGGCCTGCTGCAAGCTGGTCACCTGCACCCAGGGATCCACCTGCTCGATGTCGAGTGCCAGCCGCCAGGGCGAGGGCAACAGGCGGAAGGCGAGCACGCCCTTTTGCCGGATGCCGGACTTTTGCGGATCAAGCTGCGTGACGCCGTCGCGGTCGGCCGCCTGCAGGCGCAAGCCCTGCTCCGGCACGATGAGCAGCGTGCCCTGCTGTTTGCCGGCCTCACGCAGGACCAGTTGCGGCACCGGCCAGGCGCTGGCGGGCTTGATGCCCGGACCGGAGAGGGCGATGTTGAACTGTTGCTGCCCTTCGGTCTTGCCGGTGAGGTTCAAGGTGATGACGCGGCCGGCGTCGGTCTTCAATTCGGTCCAATGGCTGAGGGCCTGGCCGCTGATGGATTCCACGTCAAAGCCCGCCGGGAGAAGAAAGCTCAGGCGGAAAATGCCGGCGTGGGTGATGGTGACATTCGCCGTGGCGGCCAGCACGGTGCGGTCCTCGCCCAGCGACAGCGTGTCCTGCGTTTCGACGCGGACATCCGGTTCCACGGGTGAAGCCTTCAACACCGCCGTGGCTGTAATATCCGAATACCGAAAGGCGCGGCGGACGGTGAGCCCGGGGAATTGGGCGGACAGGGTCGCCGTCACGTTGGCGGGAAAATCTTCCAGATTGATGGCGGAGAAACCCTCGGTGGTGACATTGTCCAACTGCACTTCGTCGCCGGTGCCGACGCCGAGCAGGCCGATCTGGCCCGCCGCGCCTTCGACGGACAGCAGCCCCACCGGCTGCTCGTAGGGGAGGGTGCCGGTGGCCACCTGGGAACGGATGACCAGTGTGAACGGCCGGGATTGCGCCGGGTTCAAGGTCACGCGCAGTTGATGCGCATCGGGATCGAACCGCCAGAGCGACACGAGCGACGCCGACGAGGCATGGTAGCCGGGGTCCAGGACATCGGTGATGGTCGCCCCTGCCGGGACTTGAAAGGTGAGTTCGCCAATTTCACCCTGCGCCGGCCGGATGGAAACGAGGTGGCTGCCTTCAATCACCCCGGCGGAGGGGACATAGAGCTGGGAAAGTTCCGAGTAGAAAACGGGCTTCTCGTTCTTGACATCGCGGCTGCGCGGGGTCCAGCCGATCCAGGCGCCGTTGACGGGGGTGAGCACGAGGGTGGCCACCGTGTTGCTGCCGACGGTGCGGCGCAGGATGGAGACCGCCTGGGGCGAGAGGACGTTGACGTCCAGGTTGGTCAGGGTCAGGGTGAGTTCATTGATCAGGCCGCACGGGACGGGCAGCGTCAGCCCGGTGTCCGCCACGCGCCGGGTGACGGGCATCTGGTATTGCAGTTCGAGGTCATAAGCGCCGGCCTTTTCGGCGCGCAATTCCTGGGTGGACTGCGCCCCGGCGGGCACCGGCAGCAAGGTGAGCAATTTTGACGAATAAGTGATGTGGGTCAATACGGCGGGATTCTGCAACACCGGCAGGGTTTGGCCCTTCTCCGCCTGCCAGTGGATGCGGGCGGTGGCCAGCGCATATTGGCCGTCCGTGTCCACCGTCTGCTTCACCGATTCGGCCAGGGCGGGGGGCGGAGCGGGCACGAGGGCCGGGGCAGCGCAGCCGGTCATCGCGCCGCCCAGGACCAGCAGGATCAACAACAGACTCACGGTGGCGGAAGCCGCGCCGGCGTCCGAGGTGGGAGCCGCCGGTTCAACCGGTTCCGGCGGCGTGACCGGCCGGGGTTTGTCCGGCAGTTGCCACAATGGGCGCAAGGCGGGCACGACGACTTTCAACAGCAGGAAGGCCGCCACCACCAGCAGGAAGGCCCGGGTGCCATTGGGCCAGCGCAAGGCCGTCCAGGCCACCAGCAGCCAGCCCAACAGGCTGCCGGCCAGCCGGCCCCAACGGTTGGCCGTGGACCAGGCGGCGATCCAGACGGCCAGCGCCGCCAAGGCCGGCCAGCCCACCCGCATGATGCTTAAACGGGCGGTCGTGACCGGCAGGTTCGCCACGGTGAGGCTCAAGGGATTGTCGGCGGGCTGCACCGGCGCGAGAAACGTCAGATCGGGCGGCACGGATTCGGACTGCGGTTCGGCGCTGGCGCCCAAATGAACAAATTGGACGGCCGCGATGGCCAGCGCGGCCAGGCCGATGAGCGTCCCCGCCCAGAACCGGGAGCTGAATTTGTAGCCGGCCTGCCGCGCGGTCCACACCCAGACCACCAGGGCCAGAAAAACGAACACCAGTCCCACCGTCAACGAGACCAGGGCATCCGGGCCCGCCGGCCTTTGGAACAGCCGGGCCAGCCCGGCAAAACCGGAGAGGTCCGGGGCGCCGCCCAGCGGCCGCAACGAGCCTCGCACGAAGCTGAGCCGCCGGCCCTCGTCCGGCAACAGCTTCCATTCCGCCAGCAACACGGGCGCGGCCAGCACCGGCGCGGCCACCGTCACCGAATCGCCGGTGGTGTTGGTGCCCGCCATCTTCAAATCCACGGTCAACACGGCATCCGGCGCCAGATGCTGCGGCAGGGGGACCAGATTGGCCGCACCGTCCATCACCGGCACCACCGGCGCGCCATTGACGGACACCGACCACAACTGGGCGTCCGGCGCGAGTTTGACGCGCAGGTTGGGATTCCCGCGGTTCTTCAGGAAATAACGGATGTCGGTCACCACCTGACCCTCCTTGGAAATATGCGTGGTGAGCGAGGCGCGGTCGACCACCTGGCTGAGGGAATCGCCCTGGGCCAGCGGGCTGAGCGCGAGCTGCAAATCAAACGGCCGGGCCGCATAATGATAGGCCGCCAGCACCGGGGCGTCGAAGAACAGGCGGTATTCCGACGGCACCTCGCCGGGCTCCAGCGAGAGCAGGTTGGAGGAGACCGCGACCGGTTTGACCTGGAATTGATAGGCGCTGATGATGATCGTGTGGCCCTGCTCGGACTGCGCGTCCTGCGCGCGCGCGCCGGTGAAGGTGAGGGTTTCACCCTGCGGTTTGAAGGGCCGCTCATAGGTGGCCAGCAACGTATAGGAACCCCCCACCGGCGAGTTCAATTGCACCAAATAGCCGTTGGTGGTCTTGTCCCAGCCGCGGATGTCGCGCCCGGTGAATTCCACGTTGTAATATTCGTCCGACAGCTCCACCCGGAAGGTCGAGACCGGCGCGCCGGAGACCACGTAATTGATCACGCTGCTGCCGTAGGCGATACCTTCGCCGATGGAGAAGAGGTGGAACACGTCGGCCTGCACCGTTTGCGGCAGGCGTTCCACCCGCAACGTGGCCGACCACGCCGGGTCGCTCAGGCGGAAAGCCGTCTGCAAGCCCGCCACCTGGGCCGGGAAAAAGGCCGTGGCGATGTCCGTCAGTGCCTGCGAGCGGTCGGGGTTCAGCCGGAACCCGGCGTCGGCGGACACGCCCACAAAGCCGCGGACGGACTTGGCCCCCACCACTTCGATGCGTGGCAGGGTCCAGTTGGTTTCGCCGAGGGCCTGGTTGCGTTCCAGGCGCAGATTGATCACCTGCCGGCCGGAAGCCGGCTGGCCGTACACCAACCGCAGCTCCGCATCCGGCGAGTCCGCCGGCTCGCGCAGGATGTCATCGCTCAAACCCGGGGCGGTGAGCCGCGCCTTGGCATAGCCCTTGGGCACCTTCAGCACCAGTTCGCGCAACGGGGCCTCCCGGATGTCCAGCTCCAGCTCCGCATCAATCGCCAGTTCATTTTCGCCGAAGTTATAGACCAGCACCTCCGACACGGACACCTCCGGCAGAATCTGATCCGCCAGAATCTTCAGCACGCAATCGGCGCTGGAAAAACGGTACACAAACCGCTGGGTGCCGGTCCCGCGGAACAGCGCGCGGGTGACGTCGTTCTCCGGAAATTGTTCCGGCGAAAGCTGCGACAGCCCGCTGGCCTGCACCTCCAACCGCACCGCGCCGTCGTTCACCACGCGGTAATAGCCGGCGAAGCGCGTCGCGCCCTCGGGCCGCATTTGGATGGCCTCGGCCGTTTGCGGAAACGCCCCGAGCGGGTTTTGCAACTGGATCTGGAGCGCGAACTGGTCCTTCTGCGGCTGGTTGAACTGCACGACCAGGCGCTGGTCGGTGGAATTGGTCACCGGTTCCACCTTCCACGCCAGCACCTGGTCCCCCTGCACCCTGGTCACCTCCCCGCTGCCGTGCAGCAAAAGCGTCAATTGATTCATCTCCCCCTGCATCACCTTGCCGGTGAGCAGCGCCGCCTGCGCCAGCAGACCGGGGCTGATGCTAATCTGCGACTCCATTTCCGCCGCGTAAAACAGCTTGCCTTCCGCCTCCGCATGCGCCTGTTTCCACGACAAATTCACCGCCCCGTCCACCGGCAGGAAGCTGGAGAAATTCGTCCCCGCCCGCTCGGGCCGCGCGGCGTCGGTGAAGATGAACTGGGTGTCG
>Ga0182030_10011843_pt1 | contig 17557 bp, 16 predicted proteins | sample 812S3MmetaG_FD_121299 | JGI IMG/M metagenome (GOLD analysis project Ga0182030, IMG submission 121299) | Permafrost microbial communities from Stordalen Mire, Sweden - 812S3M metaG (Illumina Assembly) | ecosystem: Environmental > Terrestrial > Soil > Wetlands > Permafrost | place: Sweden...
AGCGGCCTGCCCGTACCGCGCTTCGTCTCGCTGCGCGCGGCCCAGGTGAACCTACGCTCCGGCCCCGGCGAACGTTACCCGATCGAATGGGTCTACCAGCGCCGCGACCTGCCGGTGGAGATCGAGCGGGAGTTCGACATCTGGCGGCTGATTCGCGACGAGGACGGGACTCGCGGCTGGGTGCAGGAGGTGATGGTGATGGGCCGCCGCAGCTTCGTGGTCACCGGCGCGGACCGCACCCTGCGGCACGATGCGGACGATAAATCGCGCGCGGTGGCGATCCTCAAGGTTGGCGTCATCGGTCGCATCCGTTCCTGTGCGGCGGGTGCCGACTGGTGCCAGGTGCAGGTGGAGGATTTCCGAGGTTGGCTACGGCGCAACGAATTCTGGGGCACACTGCCCGGCGAGGCGGTGGGCGGCTGATCCGGTACGAGATCGGATCGTAATCCTGCACCGGAACGTTGCCGTGCGGCCTTTCGCGCTCTACCGGCATTCTCGCTTCCAAGCGTTCACCTGGTAACTCGGCTGAGCAGGCCGCCGCCAAGGCGCGCCCGTTCACCGATTTCGCGCGGGCGCCAGGCAAGGAAGTCTGAACGCGAATAAATGCAAATGGCATGGTGCCATCCGCAAGGCTGATGGGTGGAAACCGGCCACTGCCCGCGCAACGGCCTTTGCGTTCATTCCTGCTTATTTGCGTTGACCCTCCCTGTTGTTTCAGCAAGGGCGAGGCAGACGCCGAAGCCCCAGTGTGATCCTAGGGCGAAACGATAAAGCGAATCCACGACTCAGACTGGAGACAGGATAGCCGCGCAAGAAGCTCACCAATCCTGGTCACCACCGGTGTTCGCGACCGGTGACCGTGGTCCTCCCTTGGTTTGGTGCGGCCGACGGCTGCGTTGACTTGCGAGTCTTTCCTCGCGCCCCCACAAAGCCACCCAGCCACCCCCCGGATCGCCAAACCCCCAGCTTGGCGCTAACCTCAGCGCCATGAACAAGCACACCCCAGACCAGGACCCGCGCCGCGCCCACCACGACATGGGCGGCGTGCCAAAGTACCTCTGCGAGCCGGTCGATATGGAACCGCACGCCCTGACCGACTTCGACAAGGAGGTCGATGCCCTCCGCGGAATCCTCGGCGCGAAGGGGGTGATGACGGTCGACGAACTACGCCGCGGGATCGAGGCGATCCCCGAGGCCGACTACCACCGCCTGACCTATTACCGCCGCTGGATCCGCTCGATCACCGACAACCTGCTGCGCAAGGGCGTCATCACCCAGGCGGAACTTACCGCCGCGCTGGAGCGCACCTGATGACCGGCTTCGCGCCAGGCACGCGCGTGCGGGTCCGCGACGACTGGCCGGAGACGCGTGGGCCGGCCCATATCCGCACGCCACACTATGTCCGCGGCGCCGAGGGCACGGTGGTGCGCGTGCTCGGCGCGTTCAAAAACCCGGAAGACCTGGCCTTCGCCCGTCCGGCACCGCGTCGCGCATTGTATCATGTACGGTTCGATCCTGGTGCGATCTGGCATGACGGGCGTGCAAAAGATGGGCGTGGCAGAAACGACCTGCTGGTGGAGATCTTCGAGCAATGGCTGGAACCGGCATGATGTTGCAGGAAACCGACGGCGAACGCCTGCTGGTAGCGGTACGCCGGCTGCTGGAGGCCAAGGGTATCGCCTCCACCGCGGAAATCGCCGAGCGCATCGCCATCACCGATCGTGCCTCACCGGGCCAGGGCGCGCGCATGGTGGCCCGTGCCTGGACCGACCCCGATTATCGCGCGCTGATGGTCGAGGACGGCAGCAAGGCAGCCGAAATGCTGGGCATCCCGATGCGCGGCATGCCGCCGCTCGGCGTGCTGCAGAACGCGCCCGGCCTGCACCATCTCGTGGTGTGCACGCTGTGCAGTTGCTATCCCCGCGCGGTGCTCGGCTATCCTCCCTACTGGTTCAAGTCCGCCGGCTATCGCGCGCGCGCCGTGCGCGACCCCCGCGGCCTGATCGCCGAATGGGGCACCGTGCTGCCCGAGACAACGAAGGTCACGGTGGTCGATTCGACCGCGGATTATCGCTGGATGGTGCTGCCGGAACGCCCAGCCGGCACTGAGGACTGGACCGAGACCCAGCTCGCCGCCATCGTCCGTGAAGGCGACATGATCGGCGTCACGATTCCGAAACGACCGTAGGGCGGAAGAGCGCAGCGTCATCCGCCGCTCACGCGGCATCAACCGCCACGGTCGCGGGGCGTGAATAAGGCAGCAGGCGGATGACGCTCCGCTCTTCCGCCCTACCTCGCCGGCGGCGCCTCATCCGGACCACGCAAAAGATCGGATGACGGCGCACCACGCAGCACATCGCGCAGCGGCGGGGCCGCATCGGCGCAGGCGTTCCCCGCGGGCGCCCCCATCGGCACCCCGACATAGGCCTGCCCGCCATCCCCCTTCGGCACCCCCGGCCGGCCGCCGATGTCGATCCCCATCGGCACGATCGGCCCCATCACCGGCGCCGGCACGCAATCCGCCGGTTGCGCGACAGCCCCGCGCACGAACAACGCCAGCAACAACACCACCAACCACATCCCGCCACCATGGCGACAAATGGTTAACGGGCGGTTGGCGGCCGCAATGACGCCAGCAATGCGGGAATGAACACCAGGCTACCCAACAGCGTGCAGCCCAGGCTGATCAGCAACAGCTCGCCCATGCTTGCCGTGCCGGGATGCGCCGACAATGCCAGCGACCCGAACGCCGTGCCGGTGGTCAGCGCCGAGAACAGGATCGCCCGCGCGGTCGCCGAGCCCAGCACGCGCGTCTGACCGGAGCGCCAATTCATCACGAAATAGATGTTGAACGACACGCCAACACCCAGCAGCAGCGGCAGCGCAATGATGTTGGCGAAGTTCAGCGGCAGCGGCAGCAGCACGACCACCAGCAGCGTCAGCAACGACGACAATGTCAGTGGCGCCAGCACCAGCAGCACGTCGAGCACCCGGCGCAGCACCACGGACAGAATGATCGTGATCGCGATGACCGCGAGAATCGCCGCCTTGCGGAACGCGCCGGTGATGGTGTCGCTGGTTGCCACGATGGTCACGGCCGAGCCGCCCGCATCAGGTGCCACGCGCGTCACCTCGGCGACGAACTGACGCAAGCCAGCGCTGCTGCGCTCCACCTCCGGCTTTGCCATCACCTGAATGCGCGCGGTGCCATCCGGCAGCATCCAATCGCGCGCCAGCTCCGGCGGAATGTCTTTCAGCGTCACCGGCACCGCCGACAACACCTCGCGCAGCGTGCTGAGCTGCTGCGGCAGGAACTCTGTCAGCGCGGTCTCGGTCGCCATCAGCACGTCATCCGGCGCGACCTCCAGCCGCTTCAGGTCGGCATCGATGGCGGCCAGCGGATGTCCCGATGGCAGCTTGCCCAGCACCGGATCGATCTGCGCCAGCGCGGTCTTCGCCGCCAGCCGGATCTGCCCGGGCGTCACCGGCGCGACCGTACTCGGCGCCAGCAGCGTCGGCGCCAGGATGCCGTCGGCGTCCGCGATCAGCGCGAGCTTCTTCTGCTGGTCGTCAGGCACGAAGCTCTGCAGCGAGATCACCTGCGCCACCGTCGGCAGCTGCCGCACCTTATCCGCCAGCGCCGCCGCAGCGGCGGCATTCGGCGCCAGGATGTCGATGCTGTAGGGATTGGTCAGCGGATCGTTCATCAGGTCGCGCAATGTGCGCATCGCCTCGGTATTCGGGTTCTTCGTGTGCAGCGGATCTGAATCGAACGCCAACCGCGGCGACATGGCGAGTGCCAGCACCGCGAAGGCCACAAATACCCCCAGCACGGCGCCGCGCCGCCGCACCAACCGCGTCTCGACCCGGGTGGCCCAGGCAAAGCCGACCTCCAATGCTTCCGCCCGCGGACGGAACAGCGTGATGGCGGCGGGCAGGAACGTGACCGTGCATAGGAAGGCGATCAGCATGCCGACGCCGGCGATCAATCCAAGCTCCGCGACACCGGCAAAATCCGTCGGCACGAACGCCAGGAATCCCGACGCGGTTGCCAGGGAAGCGACCAGGATCTGCGTGCCGGAGCGCGCCGCGGTCTGGCGCAGCGCGACCGCGGGGTCGGGAAATTCGAATCGTCGCTCACGGTATCGCACCGAGAACTGGATGGCGAAGTCCACCGCAATGCCGACGAACAGGATCCCGAACCCGAGCGACACCAGGTTGAGCGTGCCGACCGCCACGGCAGCGAACAGTAGCGTCAACATCAGGCCAAGCCCCAGCGTGAGCAGGATCGGCACGATCAGCCGCCAGGTGCGCACGGCGAGGAACAGCCACAGCGTGATCAGCAGCACGCTGCCAATCAACCCCTCGACCGCGCCCTGGGCGACGGTGGCGAATTCCTCGTCGGCCAACGCGACCTGACCGGTGATCCGCACGCGTGCCTCGCCGCTTTTCACGAATGGCAGGTCGGCAATCATCGTGCGCAACGCGGTGGTGGCGGCGCCGCCCGGCTGCAACGCCCCGTAATCCTGCCGCGGTTGCAACAGCACGAAGCGGTATTTGCCTGCCATGTCGGACAAGCCGCCGCCCAGCAAACGTTGCCACGATAGCGGCGCCGGGTGCCCATCGAGTGCATCCAGCATCGCGGCATGGAAGCCCCGCAGCGCCGCGTCATACGGCGTCAGGTCGGCGTCGGCCCGGCTCACGCCCATGCCGAGCAACGCCAGCGCCGAGAACAGGCCGCGCGCGGTGGGATCCGCCACAAGCTGGCCGAGGAACGGCTGCGCATCGATCGTGCGATCGAGCAAATCGGACAATTGCTTGCTGTCAAGAAACAGCAACCCCTCCTTGCGCAGGAAGGGCGAGGCATCCGGCCGGTTGACGGTCTGGAAGTGCACATGATCGGCCGCCGCTGCCTTGGCCAGCTCCGCCGCGGTGACGTCGGCGGCCTCGGGCTCCTGCGCATCGACGACGGCGACCAGCAGGTCGCGGAACTGCGGAAAGTCCCGGTTGAACGCGACGGCCCGCTGCCGCCACGGCAGGCTGGCGGCGAACAGATCGTCGGTGTCGGTGCTGACCCGCAAATGGCCACCCGCATAGAGCCCCGCCAACCCGGCCAGCAGCACGCTCGCCAGCATCACGAGCCGGGCGTGTCGACGGCAGAGCTCGGCGAGATGCTCGAGCAGGTGATGAAGTGACATCAGAGTCCGGGACTGTGAAAACGCAACGGGCAGGAGGCGGTAGGCGGGCGTAACCGGCCCCAGATAGGGACTTCGGTGCCCCTGGTCCATGCCCGGAGGCACGGTTGACATAGCCGTGAGCGGGGGCGCATGGCGGCAGCGAAAGACCGTAAGGTTCCCGCGCAGAGGAGGAACGCCCCCATGTCCAGCTCGACCACGACCGCCGCCATTGCCCCGCGGACGCGCCCGCCGTTCCGTGCCGATCATGTCGGCAGCCTTTTGCGGCCGGTGGAGCTGCGGGAGGCGCGCGCCGCGCACAAGGCCGGCAAGCTGACGGCGGCGGAGCTGCGCGCGGTGGAAAATCGCTGCATCCAAGCCGCGATCCGCAAGCAGGAGGACATCGGGCTGCGCGCCGCGACCGACGGCGAGTACCGGCGCGCCTACTGGCATTATGATTTCGTCGCCGGACTAGGTGGGGTGGAGTTATACGAGCCCGAGGAGAAAATCCAGTTCAAGGGCAACGTCCCGCTGCCGCATGCGCTGCGGGTGACCGGACCGATCCGGTGGAACAAGCCGGTGATGGTGGATGACTGGCGCTTCGTCGCGGCGAATGTGCGCACCGCCATCCCGAAGCAGACCATCCCCTCGCCCAGCGTGGTGCATTTCCGTGGCGGCCGGCGCGCGATCGACGCCAAGACCTATCCGGACATGGATCAGTTCTTCACCGACCTGGCCACGGCGTATCATGACGCGGTCCAGGCGTTTGCCGGCGCCGGTTGCCGCTACCTGCAGCTGGATGAGGTGAACATCGCTTATCTGTGCGATCCCGAACAGATTGCCGGACTGAAGGCACGTGGCGAGCACGTCGAGAACCTGCTGCAGACCTATGGCGACATGATCAACCGGGCGATCGACGGGCGGCCAGCCGACATGACCATCAGCATGCATCTCTGCCGTGGCAATTTCCGTTCCACGTGGGTAGCGTCGGGCGGCTACGAGCCAGTGGCCGAAGTGCTGTTCAACCAGATCAACGCCGATGCGTATTTCATGGAGTACGACAGCGACCGCGCCGGCGGGTTCGAACCGCTGCGCTTCGTGCCGCGCGGCCACAAGATCGTGGTGCTCGGGCTGGTCACATCAAAGACCGGCGAGCTGGAGACCAAGGACGAGTTGAAGCGGCGCATCGATGCGGCATCGAAGTACCTGCCGCTGGAGCAGTTGGCGCTGTCGCCGCAATGCGGCTTCGCCTCCACCGAGGAAGGCAATCTGCTGACCGAGGACCAGCAATGGGCCAAGCTGCAACTCTGCGTCGACGTCGCCCGCGAGGTCTGGGGTAGCGTGTAGCTGACTCACTTAACCTCTCCCGCTCTTCGCGGGAGAGGTCGAGACGCGTAGCGGCGAGGGTGAGGGTCGAGCAACCGCAACGGATCCGTAACGTATCCGTCATGGCCGGGCTTGACCCGGCCATCCCCACCACCCCCATTCCTGCGTTAACCGGTCAAGACAGCGTCCGCAATTCAGTCCGTAACCGTTCCATATTGCCGCCGCCCAGCAGCAGATCAATAACCGCGTGTTCCCGCCGCCAGATCGGCACCGCATCGGCCAACAACGCGCGACCCGCCGAACTCAGCACCAGCCGCCGGCTGCGGCGATCCTCGGGGTCGATCGTCACCGTCACCAGTCCTCGCCGCTGCAGCGGCTTGAGCGCGGCGGTCAGCGTCGTGCGATCCATCGCGAGCAGCGTGGCGACGCTGCCGATCGTCGGCGGGTGCGGTCGGTTGAGCGACATCAGCAGCGAAAACTGTCCATTGGTCAGCCCGACCGGACGCAGCACCTCATCAAATCGACGCCCAACCGCACGCGCCGCCCGCTGCAGATGCAGGCACAGGCAAGTATCTCGGACCTCCAGCGTGGTGGCGAACGGGACAGGCTGGGGGTTTGACATGGCAGCAATATGTTGATATCAACGTGTCAGGTCAAGTGGGAACGGTATGCCAACGGTTTCCTTTACCAGCGCGCTGCAACGCTTCCTGCCGGTGCCACCGACCTCGGTCGAGGGCACCACGGTGCGGGAGGCCCTCGCCGTGGTGTTCGCATCGCGCCCGGCGCTGCAAGGCTATGTGCTGGACGACCAGGGGGTGCTGCGCCGACACGTCAACGTCTTCGTCAATGGTGACCTGGTGCGCGACCGGGCACGATTGAGCGACGCGGTTGGCCCCAATGATGAGATCTACGTGTTCCAGGCGCTGACGGGCGGCTGAGGGGGAGCAAGGCGACATGGCGGAGCGATTGCACGTCGGAACCCGCAAGGGATTGTTCGAGATCGTGCGTCACAACGGTGGCTGGGATATCGCCGACGTGCGATTTCTGGGCGATCCGGTCACCGCCGTGCTAGCGGACGGCGACAGGTTGTACGCGGGACTGGATCTCGGTCATTTCGGTACCAAGCTGTGGCGGTGTGACGGCACCAGCGATTGGCAGGAGCTACCGGCCCCGGCGTTTCCGCCAAAACCCGAGGACGCCGACGATGATCCGCACCCCTGGTCGCTCGGCAAGATCTGGGCGATCGAGCCGGGCGGCGTTTCTGGCCGCCTGTGGATTGGAACGATGCCGGGCGGATTGTTCCGGTCGGATGATGCCGGCGACTCCTGGTCGTTGAACGAGGCCCTGTGGCGCCGGCCGGAACGCAAGCAATGGATGGGCGTCGCTGGCGGCGAACAGCCGGGTATCAGCAACGTGTTGATCGATCCGCGCAATCCGGCCGACATCCGTCTGGGAATTTCCACCGCGGGTGTATGGGCAAGCACGGATACAGGGACGACCTGGGACCTGATCAACCAGGGCATGTTCAACGAATACATGCCCCCCGAACGGGCTGGCGACCCGATCGCCCAGGACATCCATTGCCTGGCACGCTGCCCCGCGCATCCCGCGTCGATGTGGTGCCAACATCACAACGGCGTCTTTCGATCTGAGGATCGCGGCGCCTCATGGCGCGAAGTGACAACGATCCAGCCATCGAAATTCGGCTTCGCAGTGGTGGCGCATCCGCGCGATGCCAACACCGCGTGGTTCGTGCCGGCGATCAAGGACGAACGACGCATCCCGGTCGATGGCGCGGTCGTGGTGGCGCGCACACGCGACGGCGGCGAAAGCTTTGAGGTGCTGCGCCAAGGGCTGCCGCAGCGGCATGCCTATGACCTGGTGTGGCGCCACGGACTGGCGGTCGATGACAGCGGCGAATGCGTGGCCTTTGGTTCAACCAGTGGGGGCCTGTGGATATCCGAGGATGGCGGCGATTCATGGTGCGCGCTCGACGCGCGGTTGCCACCGATCTCGGTCGTACGTTTCGCGGCGACACAGTGACGCCGTAGATCACCCACGCGCGACAGATCCGTCAGGCGCCAACGCAATAATTGCGCCCCCGTCATGGCCGGGCGTGACCCGGCCATCCTCTTCGTGCCGCACGATGGCGGATGACGCTGCGCTCTTCCGCCCTACGGTCCGGCGTGACGCGGCAATGGCAGCCCAACATAATTCTCGGCCAGGCTGGTGGATGCCGCCTTCGACGACGTGACATACGCCAGCTCCGCAAGCTGCACCCTTCGCTCGAACGCGCTGTGCGTCGCGAAACGATGCAGCATCGAGGTCATCCACCACGAGAACCGCTGCACCTTCCACACCCGGTCGAGGCACGTCGCTGAGTAAGCGTCCAGCAGCGCGGTGTCACGCCGCCGATAAAATGCCTCCAGCGCGTCGGCCAGCACGGCAACGTCGCCAGCGGCGAGGTTGAGGCCCTTCGCACCCGTCGGGGGCACGATATGCGCGGAGTCCCCAGCAAGGAAAAGCCGTCCGTGCTGCATCGGCTCCACAACGAAGCTACGCATCGGGGTGATCCCCTTCTGGGTGATCGGCCCCTCGGTGAGCGTGAAACCACCCTCACGCGAAAAGCGCGTCTGCAACTCGGACCAGATCCGATCATCCGACCAGGCACCGATATCCTCATCCGGCGCGCATTGCAGATAGAGCCGGCTGACCGTCGGCGAACGCATGGATAGCAGTGCAAAACCACGATCATGGTTAGCATACACCAGCTCGTGCGACGACGGCGCCGCGTCCGCCAGGATGCCAAGCCAGCCGAACGGATACTCGCGCTCGAACACCATCAAATGCGGTTCGATCGCCGGCCGACTGATGCCGTGGAAACCATCGCAGCCGGCGATGAAGTCGCAGCACAGCTCATGCTCGGTATCGCCCTGTCGATAGCGGATGCGCGGTTGCGCGGCGTCAATGTCGTGCAGGCTAACCCCCTCAGCCTCAAACCGGATTGTTCCGGCATCGGCAAGCCGCGCAGCGATCAGGTCACGCACCAGCAGATGCTGGCTGTAGACCATGACGTGCTTACCAGTCAGGGCTCGAAAATCGATACGATGATCGCTCTGGCCAAAGCGCAGGATGACACCCTCATGCGGCAGGCCGTCGGCCTGCATGTGGGCGCCCACGCCGGTCTCGATCAGCAATTGCTCGACCACATGCTCCAGCACGCCGGCACGGATGCGGTTCTCGACATAGTCGCGCGAGCGCGCCTCGAGAATAACGGAATCAATGCCGCGCAGATGCAACAGGTGTGAGAGCAGCAGCCCAGCCGGACCAGCCCCGACGATGCCAACCTGCGTGCGCGTGGTGGTCAAGGGCGTCGAATCCGATGGTCCGCCGGAGCAAATTCGTCATGACCGGACTTGTGCCGGCCATCTATGCTGGCACCCTGCTGCGATAGATGGCCGGAACAAGTCCGGCCATGCCGATGAAGAACTGGGCCGATGCGCTGCGGCCAACTGCCGCCAGCGTGCCTCATGCCGCAAACAGAACGTCGTCGGGCGCCAGCACACTGCTGGCACCATGCATCGCGGCATGCGCCAAGCCATGCGCCTGCGGCAACACATGATCCGCATAGAACCGCGCGGTCGCGAGCTTCGCGCGATAAAACCCCGGATCGCTGTTGTCACCCGCGGCCAGCCGGGTCTGTGCGATATGCGCCGCACGGCCCATCTGCCAGCCACCCGCCACCACGCCAAACAGTTTCAGGAACGGCACGGCCCCCGCCGCGACCTCCCGCGGTTGAGTGCCGGAAGTTTCCACCACCCAGGCAACCGCGCGCTCCAGCAACGCCACCGCATCCGTCAATGCGACCCGCAGGGGCGCCAGCTCAGCGCCCTCCAATGTGGCCAGCGTCGCGCGCATCTCGGCGATGGCAACCCGCGCCGCCGCGCCGCCATCACGCGCGATCTTCCGCCCGACCAGATCGTTCGCCTGGATCGCTGTCGTGCCCTCATAGATCGTGAGGATGCGTGCATCGCGCGCGTGCTGCGCGGCACCCGTCTCTTCGATGAACCCCATGCCGCCATGCACCTGGATGCCGGTCGAGGTGACGCCGAGCGAGGTCTCGGTGCTCCAACCCTTCACCACCGGAATGAGCAGGTCGGCCATCGCCTGCGCATCAGCACGCGCCACTGCATCAGGATGCAGCCGTCCCACATCCATCGCAGCCGCCGCGACGTAGGCGACCGCCCGCATCGCCTCCGTCTCCGCCTTCATCGACAGCAGCATCCGCCGCACGTCGGGATGGCGCAGGATCGGCACGCGCGGGCCGCCGCGCACGCCAACCTCGGTGCCCTGCACCCGCGTGCGCGCATAGTCCAGCGCCTGCTGATAGGCGCGCTCGCTGATCGCGATGCCCTGAATACCGACACCGAAACGTTCCTGGTTCATCATGATAAACATGTATTCCAGGCCGCGATTGGCCTCGCCCAGCAGGTAGCCGACGGCACCTTGCGTATCGCCGTATGCCATGACTGCGGTCGGACTGGCATGGATACCCAGCTTATTTTCCAGCGACACGCACCGCACGTCGTTGCGCGCACCGAGCGAGCCGTCGGCGTTCACCAGGAATTTCGGCACCAGAAAGAGCGAGATGCCCTTCACGCCCTCGGGCGCATCCGGTAGGCGAGCAAGCACCAAATGGATGATGTTGGCGGTGTAATCATGATCGCCGTAGGTGATGTAGATCTTCTGTCCATGCAGCCGATAACGATCACCATCCGGTACCGCGCGCGTACGCACCGCCGCGAGATCCGATCCCGCTTGCGGCTCGGTGAGGTTCATCGTTCCGGTCCAAGTCCCATCGATCAACTTGTCGAGGTAAAGCGACTTCTGTGCCTCGGTGCCGGTGTAGGACAGCGCCTCGATCGCGCCCACGGTCAGCAGCGGGCACAACGCAAACCCCATATTGGCCGCGTTCCACATTTCCTGCACCGCGGCCGAAACGATCGCCGGCAGTCCCTGCCCGCCATGCTCGGGATCGCCGGTCAGCGCGCTCCAGCCACCGGCAATGAATTGCTGATAGGCGTCGCAGAAGCCGGTCGGCGTGCGTACCACGTCATCGACCAGCCGGCTGCCCTCCGTGTCGCCGACGCGGTTCAGCGGCGCCAGCACGTCGCGGGCGAACTTGCCGGCTTCATCGAGGATCGCATCGACCAGTTCCTGCCCGACCTGTTCGCAGCCGGGCAACGCGGTGATGCGCTCCAACCCGATCATCTCGTGCAGCACGAAGCGCATGTCGGCGAGTGGCGGTGTGTAGTCGGTCATGGGCGAACCCCGTGGATCGCGGGTGATGGAGGCAGGCGAGCGTAACACACCTTCCACGTCACGCCCGGGCTTGACCCGGGCATCCCAAACGGCACCGTGCTGCGATAGATGTCCGGGTGATCCCCGGGTCGAGCGCCCGGGGACTTCGGCCCGGGCGTGACCGCAAGGACGTCGGGGCAGACGCGGCCAGCGTTTGGGGGCAAGAGCAACCGCATGTGCACCTACCCAATCGCACTCGCCGACTTCGCCATGTCGCGCAGCACAAACTTCTGAATCTTCCCCGTCGAGGTCTTCGGCAGCTCGCGAAAAATGAAACTCTTCGGCACCTTGAACCGCGCCAGATGCTCGCGGCAAAACGCCTGCAACGCCTCGGCGCTCACCGACGCGCCATCTTTCAGCTCGACGAACGCGCAGGGCACCTCGCCCCATTTCTCATCAGGCTGCGCCACCACCGCCGCACTCATCACCGCCGGGTGGCGGTACAACGCCTCCTCCACCTCCAGCGACGAAATATTCTCCCCGCCGGAGATGATGATGTCCTTCGACCGGTCGCGGATCTTCACGTAGCCGTCCGGCTGCATCACCGCGAGATCCCCGGTATGAAACCAGCCGCCGGCAAATGCCTTGTCCGTCGACGAAGGATTGCTCAGATATCCCTTCATCGTGATGTTACCGCGGAACATGATCTCGCCCATCGTCTCGCCGTCCCACGGCACCGGCTGCATCGTTTCGGAATCGAGCACGGTCATCGCCTCCTGCAGCGGCGTGCGTACGCCCTGCCGGCCATTGCGCTCGGCCCGATCCGGCAACGGCATCGCCGCCCAGCTGCCATGTTTTGCGCAGACTGAGGCTGGCCCATATGTCTCCGTCAACCCATAGACATGCGTCAGTTCGATGCCGATCTTTTCCGCGCCCTCGATGATCGCCGCAGGCGGCGCAGCGCCAGCGACTTGGCCGAGCACCGTGTGGTGAATACCCTGCCGCAGCGCCTCCGGCGCGTTGATCAGCGTGGCGTAGACGATCGGCGCGCCGCACATATGCGTGACCCTGTTGGCGCGGATCGCATCGAACATCGCCGTCGCCTCGACGCGGCGCAGGCAGACATTGGTGCCGGCCCGCTCCGCCACCGACCACGGGAAACACCATCCGTTGCAATGGAACATCGGCAGCGTCCACAGATACACCGGATGCGACGGCATGTCCCAGTTCAGCACGTTGCTGATCGCGTTCAGATGCGCCCCGCGATGGTGATAGACCACGCCCTTCGGATCGCCGGTGGTGCCCGAGGTATAGTTCAGTGCGATCGCGTCCCACTCGTCCGCTGGGTTCGTCCACGCGAAATTGGGATCGCCCTCGGCCAGAAACGCCTCATAGGTGACATCGCCCACGCACCGGCCATTCGGATACGCCGGATCATCGATGTCGATCACCAGCGGGCGTTTCTCGAGCAGCGCCAGGGCCTTCTCGACCGTCGGCGCGAACTCGCCGTCGGTGATCAGCACACGCGCGCCACCGTGGCGCAGCATGAACGCGATCGTTTCGGGGTCCAGCCGCGTGTTCAGCGTGTTCAACACGGCGCCGGCCATCGGCACGCCGAAATGCGCCTCGTAGATCGCTGGGATGTTCGGTGCCATCACCGCGACCGTATCGTTGCGTCCGATACCATGCCGGGTCAGCGCCGAGGCAAGCCGGCGACAGCGCGCGTAGGTCTCCGCCCAGGTGAAACGCAACGCGCCATGCACGACCGCGACGCGGGTCGGGTGGACGTAGGCCGCGCGCTCCAGGAAGGTCAGCGGCGTCAGCGGCGCGTAGTTGGCCTGGTTCCTGTCCAGCCCGGTCAGATAGGCGGGATTGCCGGTCATGCGCGTATCCTCCGATGGCGGTGGGATGCACGGCGCCGCATCCCTTCCGCTACGCAGGCGATCCTAGACCATATTCGCGTCCTTAGGGATCACCGCCCAGCGAATCGTAGAATTCCTTGTCCGCGTCCGATCGGCTTGGCGAGCTGGCCGAGCCCGGACCCGGCACGGGTTCCGGTCGGTCCCCCGGCTTCCCGCCCGGATTGAGACGACGCAGCTCATTGTCCCGCGCGCGTTTGGCCGCCGCGGTCATTGGGGGCTGCGTCCGCGCCGCACCTCGTTTCCTTCCTGCATTGCCTGGCTTGATCGACATGGCAACGTCCCGCACCTGCTATATGTCGGAGCCCAACCCAAAATACGCCCGGCGCAACGCATCATCCGCATGCAGCGCCTCAACCGTGCCGCGGAAGCCGATCCGGCCGCCCTCCAGCGTGAACACGCGGTCAGCCAGATCCAGGAATGCGACGTTCTGCTCGGCGATCAACAGCGACAATCCGCTGGCCGGGTCGGCGCGGAACCGCCGCAGCACCGCAATCACCTGCTCGACGAACAGCGGCGACAGCCCGGCCGAAGGCTCGTCCATCACCAACAGGCGCGGGCTCGCCGCCAGGGCCTTGGCGATGCCCAGCATCTTGCGCTGCCCGCCCGACAGGCTGCCCGCCATCGTCCGCTTGCGCTCCGCCAGGTCGGGGAACACGCCATAAAGCTCGTCGACGCGGGCGCGCAGCGCGGCCGGCGTGGCGAACTGACCGCCGATGCGGATGTTCTCCTCGATGGTCAGGCCGGGGAACACGCCGAGCTCCGACATGTAGGCGACACCGCGGCGCACCCGATGGTCGGTGCGCAGCCGCGTGATGTCCTCGGTGCCGAGATACACCTGCCCCTGCCAGGCCGGCATCAGCCCGAGCAACACCTTCAGCAGCGTGGTCTTGCCGGCGCCGTTCGGTCCCAGCAGCACGACGGTTTCCTGCGCGGCAACGTCGAGGTCGACGCCCCACAGCACCTGGACCTTGCCGTAACCCGCGGTCAGTCCGTTGGCATGTAGTAACATTTCAGCCATGCGCGCCACCCAGGAAGACGCGGATCACTTCGGGATCGTGTGTCGCCGTACGCAGCGTGCCCTCGAAGATCTCGCGCCCGGCGTTCATCACGATGACGCGGTCGGTGACGTGATCGATGAAGCCCATGAGGTGTTCGACCACCAGCAGTGCCATGCCGTCCTGTGCCAGCGCGCGCAGCCTTGTGGCCATGCGCGCGAGCTCCGCGGGGTTCAGCCCGGCGGCGAGCTCGTCCACGAGCAGCAGACGCGGCGCGGTGGCCAGCGCGCGCGCCAGGTCAAGCGTCTTCTGTTGCGCGCTGTTCAGATCGCCAGCGGGACGATCCGTAAGGTGATCGAGGTCCAGGCTCGCGAGCAACGCCGGGAGGTCGATCGGCGCGCGGCCGGTGTGGCCGTAGGTCGCGGCGATCAGCACATTCTCCCGCACCGTCAAGGACAGAAACGGCTTCGGCGACTGGAAGGTGCGGTTGATGCCGCGGCGTGCCAACAGATGCGCGCGCATGCCGCCGACCGAGACGCCGTCGAACAGCACCTGCCCCCCGTCCGGCGCATAAAGGCCGGAGATCACGTTGATGCAGGTGGTCTTGCCGGAGCCGTTAGGGCCGACCAGACCCAGCACCTCACCCGGCGCCAAGGTCAGGCTGACGCCGTCGAGCGCGCGGAAGCCACCGAACCGTTTCGTCACCTGTTCAACGCGCAACAGCGGGCCAAGGAGAGATGACTCAGGGGACACGGATGCCTCGGCGCGTCAGCAGGGAAACCAGACCGTTCGGCAGGAACATCACCAGGGCCATGATCAACAGCCCGTAGATCAACTGGAAATACTGCGGCACGGTGATGCCGATCGCATTGTAGACACCATACAGGATGATGACGCCGAGCAACGGTCCGGTCAGCGTCGCCGGGCCGCCGAACAGCGTGAACACGGTGGCGAAGATCGAGATGCCGATGTCAAACGCCGTCTCCGGGTAGAACACCGAGATGTGCCAGGCGAAGACGCCGCCCACCAGGCCGGCGATCAGTGCCGACAGCAGCCACGCGACGGTGCGCCCGTAGACGACGGAGACACCGGCCATCGCAGCGCTGACCGGGTCCTCGCGAATCGCCTGCAGCGCCAGCCCGAACCGCGAGTTGCGCATCCACACCACAAGGCCGAACGTTGCGGCCATGATGACGAGCGCGACGATATAGGACAAATGCGGGGCGAAGACCTCGGAGAGCGAGACGCCGTAGGGGCCCTTGGTGATGTCCTCCAGCGCCGGGTTCGAAACGACCTGGTAGATCGCCTGCGCGGCGGCGAGGTTAGCGATGGCGAAATAGGCGCCGGACAGCCGCAGCATCGGGATAAGGATCACGCCGAGCACCACCGCCGCAGCCGCCCCCACGGCGAGGGCCGCGAACGGGGGTGCGTGCAGGTGCATCACCGCGAGGGCAAACCCGTAGGCGCCAGCACCAAAAAACCCAACATAGCCGAATGGCAGATAGCCGGTGAAGCCGTAGATCACGTTCAACCCCTGCGACAGGGTCAGGAACATAACGAAGTTGAACAGCATCAACTCGTTGGAGTAGAGCGACGGCAGCACCGCCATCAACGCGACGACAACGGCGGCCAACGCCAGATCGCCAATTACCCTACGCATGACGGAATCCACCCAATCCGTCACGCCGGCGCCGACCGTCACACCAGCCCCCCTCGTCATGCCGGTGCTTATCACCGGCATCCACGCCTTTGCTTGCCGCAAGAAGGCAAGGCGTGGATACCGGCCTTCGCCAGCATGACGACCGGGGCGGGCACGACGACGTGCGGCACCATGATGCGTGGTGCCTTCTACGCACGACGCGTCGTCCGACCGAAGATGCCCTCGGGGCGGATCATCAGCACGCCGATCAGCATCAGGTTCGGCAACAGCTCGGCCCATGAACTGAGATAAGTCTGCATCAGCATCAGCGAAACGCCATAAATGATGCCGCCGAGCACGGTGCCGAGCGGATTGCCCAGCGTGCCGACGACGATCACCGCGAAGGCGGCGATGTTGATCTGCACGCCAATCGACGGCGTGACGCTGCCCAGCATGAACGGTGCGAACACCCCGGCGATGCCCGCCAACGCAATGCCGATACCAAATGCGATGGCCGAAACCCATGGCACGTCGATGCCGGTGGCCAGCGCCTCATCGCGACTGACCATCACCGCGCGCGTGAGCGTTCCAAGCCGGGTGCGATACAAATAGAGATACACCGCGGCAGTCGCCACGGCGCTGACCGCGGCGCCAAACACCCAGGCGCTGGGCAGCCGCTGGCCGAGGATGATAACCGGGCCGGAGCCGAGGATGCGTCCGGGAATGGAACGCTCCGTCGTGCCGAACGCGATAGAGGTCAGTGCCTCGATCACCTGCGACAGGCCGAAGAACAGGATGACCGACAGCATTTCCGAATCGCGCGCCAGCAGCAGGCGCGGCACAGTGATATAATAAAGTGGCAGGCCGACGACAAAAAACACCACCATCACGACGACCGCCGCGACCAGCGGATGCAGGCCGAGCAGATAGAACAGGAAGTAGGCCGCGAAACCACCCAGCATGATGAAGTCGCCATGCGCCAGGTTGACGATGCGCATGACGCCGAAGATCAGGTTCAGGCCCAGCCCGACCAGGGTGAAGTAGAGGCCAAACACCAGCCCCGCGCAGATCGCACCAACCAGCATTTGGAGTTAGGCCTGACGACCATCCGCCCTCGTCATGGCCTTCGCCGGCCATGACGGGGTGGTTAGTAGCAGTGACGTGAGCACTCTCACTTGCCGATGATCGGCTTACCGTTCA
>Ga0182030_10011844_pt1 | contig 17556 bp, 13 predicted proteins | sample 812S3MmetaG_FD_121299 | JGI IMG/M metagenome (GOLD analysis project Ga0182030, IMG submission 121299) | Permafrost microbial communities from Stordalen Mire, Sweden - 812S3M metaG (Illumina Assembly) | ecosystem: Environmental > Terrestrial > Soil > Wetlands > Permafrost | place: Sweden...
CAGTTGATCGACGAACCGGTCGTTGAAGTCCGGCCGGTCGGAGAGCTCGACGTACTCGACTTCTTCGAGCAGCGCCATGGCGCCGGCGCGCTCGCGCAAGCTGAGCAGCGCCATCTTGGCGCCTTCGCCGGCGACGTTGCCGGCACTCACTATTCGCAACACCGGCAACTTGGGCACGAGTCCGATTCGCACGGCGCTCGCGGGCGAGAGATAACTGCCAAACGAACCGGCGAGCAGCACTTGCTGCAGGTCCTCGGTTTTCAGCCCCGCCTCTTCAAACAGGATCTGCCAACCGGTCGCGATAGCCGCTTTGGCGAACTGCAACTCTCGCACGTCACGTTGGGACAGGTAGATCGACTCGGCCACGTCGCCGACGTCGCCGCGCCAGTGCAGCACGAAGACACGTTCCTTGCCCAACTGCGTGAGCCGGTCACCGATGCCCGGCGCCAGTTCGATCGCCCGCTCGTTGTCAACGAAGCGACCCGAGGAATCGAGCAGTTTTAGTTGCACCAGTTCGGCCACCGCGTCGACGAGTCCCGACCCGCACAGACCCATGGGTTGTGCGTCGTCAATGACACCCAGGGACACGTCGTCGACGCTCAACTTCACCACCTCGATGGCACCCGCGGCGGCCCGCATGCCGCAGCGAATCGCCGCACCTTCAAAGGCCGGACCGGCCGGAGCGGCCGTGGCGAGCAGGCGGTCGCTATTGCCCAATACCAATTCGCAGTTGGTGCCGATGTCTAAGAAGAGTCGCATCCGCAAGTCACGGTCCATGCCCGATGCCAGCAGTCCGGCCACGATGTCACCGCCCACGTAGGCGCCGAAGGAGGGGAACATCACCGCTCTCGCGCGTTCGTGGACCCGCACGCCCACGTCAGCGGCGAGGACTTCGGGAAAAAGTTTGGTCGACATGATGAATGGCGCGACACCGAGAGGCTCGGGATCGATGCCCAGCGCGATGTGGGTCATCGTGGCGTTTCCGGCAATCGCAACCTCGTAGACCTCGCTCGCGAGTACGCCGCCCTCCGCGCACACCGCGCGGGCCAGTTCGTCCATGGCGTCGTGCGCGAGATCGGTCAGTTTTCCCAGCGCGTTGTTGTCCATCATGATCGCGCTGATTCGGGTTATCACGTCCGCGCCGAAGGGCTGCTGCTTATTGAGCATCGAGTGAACCGCGACGGGCATGCCGGTGGTCAGGTTGAGCAGTGTGGCCACCACTGTCGTCGTCCCCAGGTCAAAGGCAATGCCGAAAATTCGCTCCGTGGTGTCGCCGGGCTCCACGTCAATCAGCACGTCGTCGACGATGACCGCCGTCACGCGAAAGTCATTGGCTCGTAGGGTCTGGCCCAGGTTGCGCAGCACGTGCAACTCCGCTCGTAATTCAAGGTCATCGAGTTTCGCCAGGAGCCGCTCTAAATCCGTGCGTTGGTCGCTGAGTGAGGGTTCGGCCATCTCGACGTAGCGTTTCTGCACCGCGGGACGAAGGATGACCTTGCGGCCGACGCCAACCGTCGCCGCCTTGGGCCGGGTCACTAATTCGGGAACATCAATACGAAGATCGCTCGACACTTCAACACGACAGGCCAGGCGCCAGCCCGAGCGGAGCTCTTCGGTGGAAAAGGCGCGAGTGTCGAGATTCGTGATCGGTGCGGTGCCATCGAGCACCTGGACCTTGCACTTACGGCACGTCCCGTGTCCGCCGCACGTCGAGTCGATAGCGATCCCGTTCCAACTGGCCGCGTCAAAGAGCATCACGCCGGGCGGCACGCGAACCTTGCGTGCCGACGGCTCGAAGAGCAGGTCGAAGCGCCCGCGACCATCGTGTGTCGCGTCGCTGCCAACGAGCGAGACGCCGCCATCCTGCGCGTCATCGCGAGCGACCTGCGTCGCGCCCAGGTTCGTCATGCGCTCTCGGCCGCCTGTCGGGCCCGGTGCGATGCGATCCACGACGCCCCCCACTCGTCACGATTCAGCAATAGATCCGTGGCCTTCATGGCGCGCACCAGTTGCGCGCCGCGCGCATCCATGATGGCGCTGGTGAGTCCCGACCTCATGGCCATTGGCAAGAACGACGACACAATCGTTTCTCGATCGGGCATGCCGAAGGAAACGTTCGATGCCCCCAGGGTCATGTTGAGTCCAAACTCCTCGTGAATCATCCTGATCGTGTCGAGCGTGCGTACAACCAGCGACGTGTCGGCGCCGATCGGCATCGCCAGCGGGTCAATGACGATGTCCTCCATGGCAATGCCGTAGTTGTTGGTCGCCACGTCGATGATCTTTCGCGTCAGTTCCACACGACGCTCCGGTTCGAGCGGTATCTCGAATTCGTCGTTCGGCAACGCGATGATCGCGGCCCCGTAGCGCTTCACGAGCGGCAGGATTGCTTCCATGCGGTCATCTTCAGCGGTCACCGAATTCACGAGCGCCTTGCCCTGATACGTGGACAGTCCCGCTTCGAGTGCCTCGATGACTGACGAGTCAATGCACAGCGGCACGTCGCTAATGCTCTGGATGAGCGTCACGGCATCGACCATGAGCGCGACCTCGTCGGCCAGCGGCACGCCCATGTTGACGTCGAGCACCATGGCCCCGCCCGCCAACTGCTGGGCCACGTCCACGTGAATGCGCGAGAGGTCATTGGCCCGCAACTGCTCTTGGAAGATCTTTCGTCCGGTGGGGTTGATTCGCTCGCCAATGATGCAGAATGGTTGGTCGTGACCAATCACCACCTCGCGAGAGGCAGAGCGCAAAATCGTGTGCACGTGAGCTCTCCTAGAAGACCACTAGGCCAGCACGCTGGCGCGTTTGCGCATCAGGAGGTCTTTGGCCAACTTCACTGCGGCCGACGCGTCCGACGCGTAGCCGTCGGCCCCCACCGCGTCGGCGTACTCCTGGGTCACCGGCGCGCCGCCGACCATCACGATGACCTGCTCGCGCAGACCGGCCTTTTCCAACGCGTTCATGTTGGCCTTGAACATCGGCATGGTCGTGGTGAGAAATGCCGAGAAGCCGACGATGTCGGGCTTGTATTCCTGAATTGCCTCGATGAACTTTTCGGGGGCCACCTGCACGCCCAGATCGATGACTTGGAACCCGGCGCCCTCCAACATGATGTCCACCAAGTTCTTGCCAATATCGTGCACGTCGCCCTTGACGGTGCCCATGACGAAGGTCCCGACGGGTTCGACGCCGGTTTCAGCGAGCAAGGGACGAAGTAGGTCCAACGCTCCCGCCATCGCGCGCCCCGCAATGAGCATTTCGGGCACGAAGAAGTCGCCGCGCTCGAACCGGGCGCCCACTTCTTCGAGCGAGGGGATCAGGGCGTCGAACAACAACGTCTCGGGATCGAGCCCCATCTCCAGACCGGCCTGGGTGAGCTCGAGCACCGCGGGTGCGTTGCCCACGAGCGTGGAGTCGTACATCTCCTTGAGCAGTTCGTCTCGATTCACGCGACACCCACTTTCTTTTGTTGGTAACCCAGCAGCGACGAGAGGGCGTTGGCCTCCAGCACGCACTGGTCGGCCACTTCATTATTCTTCGTCGCACTAAAGCGCGTCGATGGACCCGAGACCGAAATGGCGGCGATCACTGCCCCTTCTCGGCGCCGCACCGGTGCGGCGAGCGCCGAAAGGCCCACCTCGAGTTCCTCGTTCGTTACGGCGTAACCGCGGCGGCGAACTTCGACCAGCTCTTCTTCAAGCCGGGTCCGCACCGTGATGGTCTTGGGCGTGAGACGTTCAAGTCGTCCCGGCGGCAGCACCGCGGCGTCCGTGGCGAGGAATACCTTGCCCAGGGCCGTGCAGTGCATCGGCACGCTGCGTCCCAGCCAGTTGGTGCCGCCCAGGACGTAGCGGCTGTCGACCTGGGCAATCTGCTCGACCATGCCGTTTCTCACCACGCCGAGGTTGATGGTTTCGTGGCTGAATTCACCGAGACGCTCCAGAAACGGCAGGGCCAAGGCCACGAGGTCGGTCTCGGCGTTGCCGCGCAGCGCGTACTTCACGAAGGCCTCGCCAGGGCTGAAGGCACCGCCGCGTTCCCGGCGAAGCAGCCCATTGCGTTCGAGCGCGGCGAGAATGCGCGACGTGGTGCTCTTGGCGAGGCCGGTCGTCGCCGCCAACTCGCTGAAGGTCACCGAGTCGTTCGCCTCCACCACCTGCAAGAGCAGGACGGCGGCACGGTCAATGGCTTGGGCTCCCGATGGTCTGGTCATGGCACTCACTTGCACTTGTTCCACACTACAATACGTTGTTCTACAATGTGAATCAAAAGTTCTCCCGTGGGAGTGCTTAACTAGCAGCGGTCCCCAATGGAACGAGGTGGCGATGTTCGTCAACAAAATGGCCCGCTACGAGATACTCTCCCCCGACGCCATCGACGTGCTCGACCGAGGCTGGCGACGAATTGTCTCCGAGATCGGCGTGCAGTTCGTCAAGCCCGAGGCGGTCGAACTCTTCCGCCAGGCGGGCCAAGAAGTTGACGGCCAGACCGTCAAGCTCGACCCAGAGTTTGTCCTCGAACAAGTCGCCAAGGCGCCCCGCGAATTCGACGTGCAGGCGAGGAACCCGGCCAACAACGTGCACATCGGCGGCGACAACATGGTCTTTGGCGGCGTCTACGGGCCACCCTTTGTACGAGAAGGCAACGTCCGGCGCGAAGCCACCATGTTGGACTTCCGCAAGTTCACGATGCTGGCCCAAAGTTTCCCCGAACTCGACACCGCGGGCGGAGTGATCTGCGAACCGAACGACGCCCCGCTCGACTCGCGGCACCTCAACATGATCTTTGCCTTGCAGACCCTGACCGACAAGTTCTACATGGGCAACGTCGTCTCGGGCGTCAACGCGCTCGATACGATCCGGATGACCGAAATCCTCTTTGGCGGACGCACGACCATCGAGGAGACCCCGGCGACGATTTCGCTCATCAACTGCAACTCGCCGCTGCGCTGGGACGACCGGATGCTCGACGCGCAGTTCGAATACAGTCTCGCCAATCAGCCCGTTATCCTCACGCCCTTTTTGCTCATGGGGGCGATGTCGCCGGTGACCATACCCTCGGCGCTCGTTCAACAACTGGCCGAAGCGTTGTCGGGCATTGCGCTGTCCCAGCTGATCCGGCCGGGCTGTCCCGTCATCTTCGGGTCCTTTCTTTCCAACATCGACATGCAGTCGGGATCGCCGTGCTTCGGCACACCCGAGTCGGCGATTGGACTGCTCTGCACCGGTCAACTGGCCCGCCACTTCGGCCTACCCTTTCGCACCGGCGGGGGGCTCAACTCGAGCCAAATGCCCGACGCGCAAGCGGCCTACGAGTCGCTCATGACCTTGATGCCGACGTTTCTCACCGGTACCAACATGGTGATGCACGCGGCGGGGTGGCTAGAAGGCGGGCTCGTCAGTTGCTACGAAAAGTTCATCATCGACGTCGAGTTATTGCGAATGCTGCGCGTGGAGTTCACCCCGCTGCAGATAGACGAGGCGGCATTGGCCTTCGACGCCCACCTCGAAGTGGGCCACGGCGGACACTTCCTCGGCGCCGAGCACACGATGACCCGTTTTCGTGACTGTTTCTACCGGCCCATGCTCTCGTCATCGATGAATTTCGAGCGTTGGTCGCGCGAGGGAGCGCTCGACACGAGTGCCCGGGCCGCCGCACTCTGCCAGAAGACCCTCGACAACTACGAGCCGCCGCCGCTCGACGAGGCGATCCGCGCCGAGCTCGAAGAGTACGTCACCCGTCGCCGCGCCGAGCTGGGTGACTGATTCTTGTCGAACTGTGGTTTTTGCATTGAGAGTGCGCGCCGAGTATCGCGACATAATGGACACTCGCAGCCGAGAGATTCTGCGGCCGACCAGCGGGAAAGGCAAGAATGACCAGCATGAGTGAGACCACTTCACAAGCCCGCGCCGTCATCATCGGTGCGGGCATCGTTGGCAACAGCCTCGCCTGTCACCTGGCCCGTCTGGGTTGGCGCGACCTGGTCCTCGTTGACAAGGGCCCGATGCCCAACCCGGGCGGATCTACGGGACACGCGTCGAACTTCATCTTTCCGGTCGATTACTCCAAGATGATGACCCAACTGACCGACGACAGTACCCGCCAGTACAAGGAACTCGGGGTCTTTACCGAAAGCGGCGGGATCGAGATTGCCCGCACGGATAACCGTCGTCAAGAGCTGCGCCGTCGCGCGTCGACCGCGACCGCTTGGGGCGTCCCCCACCGGATGCTGAGCCCCCAAGAGGTTCAAGAACTCGTGCCCTACGTCGACACCGAGTTCGTCATGGAGGGCCTCTACTTTCCCACTGTCGGCGTCGTTGACTCGCTGCGCGCGGGCACGCTGATGCGCGAGGAGGCCCAGTCGACGGGCGCACTCGAGGTGCGGGCCAATACCGAAATCCTGGGCATTGACCTCTCCGAGGACTTACGCAGCGTCAGGGCCGTGCGCACGACGTCGGGGACCATCGAAACCGAGACCGTCGCGATTTGCTGTGGCGTGTGGAGCCCGCGGATCGCCCACATGGCCGGCGCGTCGATCCCGCTCACCCCGATTGTCCACCAGATGATCAGCGTCGGGCCGATCCCGCTCTTTGCCGACACCGTCGGAGAGATCTCGTATCCGATCATCCGCGACATGGACACCAACATGTACGAACGCCAGCACGGCGGGGACATGGAGGTCGGCTCCTACGCCCACCGTCCCATCATCGTACGCCCCGACGAGATTCCCTCCATCGAGCAGTCGGTGCTCTCGCCCACCGAGATGCCCTTCACGCAGGAGGATTTCGACCCTCAATTAGAAGAGGCGCTCGAGTTGATGCCCTCGCTCTTGGGCGACGAAAAGGTCGGCGTGCGCTACGCCATCAATGGCCTCATCTCCATGACGCCCGACGGACACCCGGTGCTGGGAGAAACGCCAGAAGTGAGGGGCCTGTGGTCGGTGGCGGCCAGTTGGATCAAAGAGGGCCCGGGCATCGCCCGCATGGTCGCGCAGTGGATGAACGGCGACGTGCCCGAGATTGACCTGCACGAAGCCGACATCGCGCGCTTCTACCCCCACCAGCGCACCCGCGAACACATCGCCGCGAGAGCGCGCGAGAGCTTCAACAAGATGTACGGCATTGTCCATCCCATGGAGCAGTGGGAGTCACAACGGCCCACCCGTCGCAGCCCGGTGTTCGAGCAGGAGTGGGCTCTCGGCGCGGTCTTCTTTGAGACCGTCGGCTGGGAGCGGCCCTACTGGTACGACGGCAACGACGAGTTGCTGGAGAAGTATGCGGACCAGGTGGTCGTGCGCAATGGGGAGTGGGAGTCGCGCTGGTGGTCGCCCATCATTAGTGCCGAGCACCTCGCGATGCGAGAACACTGTGGACTCGTCGACCTCTCGGCCTTCGTAGTCTTTGACATCACCGGACCCGGTGCGCTCGACGTCCTCCAGGGTCTGTGCGTGGCCCAAATGAACGTGGCGGTGGGAAAGGTCATCTACACCTCGTTGCTCGACGAGCGCGGAGGATTTAAGTCCGACCTCACCATCATGCGCCTGGGCTCGCAGTGGTTCCGAGTAGTGACCGGCGGATCCACGGGCATGACCGAGAAGAAGTGGTTCGCCGACCACTTGCCCGAGGATGGTTCGGCCCAGTTGAGCGACCTCACGTCCGCGTGGACGACATTTGGGTTGTGGGGACCGCGCGCGCGGGACGTATTGCAGGCCTGCACGGACGACGACGTCTCTCATGAGGGCTTCGCCTTCGGCACCTGTCGCTCAATCGAACTTGCCGGCGTGCAGGTCCTCGCCTCGAGAATTTCTTACGTCGGTGAACTCGGATGGGAGATCTACGTACCCATTGAAGAGGGCGCAATTGTCTGGGACACGCTCTTTCAGGCCGGCCAGGACCACGGACTTGTTGCCGTGGGCATTGGCGTCTACGCGACGACCGGACGGCTGGAAAAGGGCTATCGGGCCTTCGGCAATGAACTAACCGGCGACTACAACCTCGTCGAAGCGGGCATGACCCGTCCCACGGTGAAAAAGGAGCACTTCGTCGGTCGCGACGCGTACCTCGCGCAGCGCGAACAGGAACCAGTAGCACGGCTCTGCACACTCACCGTCGATGACCACCGCTCCTCGAGCGGCACGCTGCGCTACATGCTCGGCGGTGAACCGATCCTCAGTCTCGACGGGGAGTTGCTGGTGGACGAGAAGGGTCGCCCGTCCTACGTGACCAGCGCCGGATCGGGTCCCTCGGTGGGCCAGCACATCCTGCTCGCCTACCTGCCCGCGGCGAATGCGCACGCGGGCACCAAGTTGCTCGTTCAATATTTGGGCGAGCGCTATCCAGTAACGGTCGCCATCGTTGGATCGACCCCGCTCTTTGATCCCGGCAACGAACGGGTCAGAAGCTAACGCACGTGAACGTCCTGGTCTGTATTAAGCGCGTCGCCATGGTGGGCGCACGAATCGTCGTCACGCCCGACGGCCAAGAAGTCGACACGAAACAGCTCGGATTCACGGTCAGTCCGCACGAGGAGTGCGCCGTCGAAGAGGCGGTACGGATCGTCGAGCGCGTCGGCGGTTCGGTCTCCGTACTCACGCTGGGTCCAAGCGAAGCCTCAGAACAGCTGCGCGACGCGGCCGCCCTCGGCGCGACGCACCTCGTGCACTTAAAAACCGACGGACGCGAATTCGACCCCATCGCCACATCACACGCAATAGTTGACGCAGTTCAACAACTCGAGAGTGACCGCGGGACCTACGACCTCATCCTCTTCGGTAACGAGGCGCCCGACACCGGCGACTACCAGGTCGGCATTCGCGTCGCGCACCGCCTTCACCGACCCTGCGTCGCCGGCATCAAGAACCTAGAAGTGTCCGAGACGTCCGCACGAGCGCGCCGCGAGTTCCGCGGCGGCGACGAGCTGTTCGAACTCGAGCTGCCCTGCGTGCTGAGCGTCAAAGAAGGAATCAACCTGCCTCGTTATCCCAGTCTGCCCGGACGCATGCGAGCGAAGAAGGCAGTCATTGAGGAGTTCGAACCATCCGCGCACGCCAGTGCGGTCGTCAAAGAGGGGCTGCGAGTGCCCCGCGTGACGCGCGAGCGGGCCGAGATACTGGGCACCGGCGTCGACGCCGTACCGGCGCTACTGGCCCTGCTCGAAGAGATCGGCGTGCTGTCGTGAGTTCGAGCGTGCTCTGTCTCATTGAAACCGACGGCGACGCCGTCATCGAAGCGTCATTGCGCGCACTCAGTTTCGCCAAGTCCCTGGCGCGGTCCTCGAACGCTCGACTGATCGCGGCGCACGTGGGCGAGATCTCCGGGACGACACTGGCGACCCTGGGTTCCTTCGGGGTTGACGATGCCTACGCCATCACCTCAACGCGGCTTAGCTCCTACGCACCCGTTGCCTGGGCGCAGTCACTTCGCCAATTACTCGAGACGTGCGGGGCGACGACGCTGCTCGCCGCCGGCAGCGACCGGGGCAACGAAGTGATGGCCCACGTCGGCGCGCTGAGCGATCAACCGATGGTCGCCAACTGCTTTGGCGCCACGAGGGTTGATGATGAGACGGTTCGTCTCAGCCGTCAACGTTGGGCCGGCAGTCTCATTGAAGACGCACTACTCCGGGCGTCACCGTCCCTCATGACAGTCGCATTCGACGGCGTGTCGTCCGAGCGCGCCGAGCAGCCGACGACCACCCACGTCAGTGCCTTTGAACCTGACCTCGACGAGTCCGATCTCGTCACGCACGTGGCCCAATGGACCGGGCGAAGTGCGGGCATCTCACTGGCCGACGCCCGCGTGGTGGTGGGGGGCGGACGTGGGGTCGGCAGCGCGGAGGGGTTCGCGGCGTTGGACGAGCTCGCCGACCTGCTCGGCGGCGCCGTGGGCGTCTCGCGCGCGGTCACCAGCCTCGGCTGGCGACCCCATAATCAGCAGGTCGGCCAGACCGGCACGCGGATCGCGCCCGATCTCTATCTGGTCAGCGGCATCAGTGGCGCGACCCAGCACCTGGCCGGGTGCCAGAGCGCCAAGCGAGTGGTCGCCATCAACACGGACCCCGACGCGCCCATCATCTCTCGCGCCGACTACGCGGTGATTGGTGATCTCAATGTGATCATCCCGGCCCTGGTTGCCGCGATTCGTGAACGCGGTTCACTGACTAAGTAGTCAGTCCTGGGACGCATCCCGCCGGTGATGGTAGAAGCCAACGGTCGAGGGAGCCAACGGCGTGTTGCCCAGGATCAGGTCAGCGGCTTTTTCTGCGACCATCATCACCGGCGCAAAAATGTTGGCGTTGGTGACGTAGGGCATGACCGATGCGTCCACCACCCGCAGCCCCTCGATGCCGTGGACCATGAGGCTGCCCGGATCCACGACCGACATGTCGTCGACGCCCATTTTGGCCGTGCACGACGGGTGCAGCGCGGTTTCCGCGTCGCGCGCGACCCAGTCCAGGACCTCTTGGTCGCTCGAGACGTCCGGTCCGGGTGAAATCTCGCCGCCGCTGAACTGATCAAAGGACGATTGCTCCAGGATCTGTCGCGCGACGCGAATGGCTTCAACCCACTCGCGCCGATCCTGATCAGTCGAGAGATAGTTAAAACGCAACTGTGGATGGACGGTCGGGTCGAGTGACGTGATCTTGACCGAGCCACGTGAGTCCGAGTACATCGGTCCAATGTGGACCTGGTAGCCGTGCCCGCCCGCCGGGGCCGAACCGTCGTATCGAATTGCGATGGGCAAGAAGTGGAACATCAGGTTGGGGTAGTCCACGTCCTCGTTGCTGCGCGCGAAACCACCGCCCTCGAAGTGATTCGTCGCACCGGGTCCCTTGCGCAAGAAGAGCCACTGGGCCCCGATCATCGGTCGATTCCTCCATTTGAGGGCCGGCGCAACTGAGACCGGCTGCGTGCAGGTGTGCTGGATGTACACCTCTAAGTGGTCCTGGAGGTTTTCTCCCACCCCAGGAAGGTTCTGGACCACGTTCACGCCCAGTGCGCCCAGTTCGTCCGCGTTGCCCACACCCGAGATCTGCAGCAACTGCGGGGAGTTAAAGGCGCCGCCGCAGAGGATTACCTCTCCGGCGTGGATCCGATGCGAAACGCCACGTTGTTGTATCTCTACGCCCACGCAGCGCTGGCCGTCAAAGAGGACCTTGCTCACGGCCGTGCGGCACTGCACTTCGAGGTTGGTTCGGCCCATGACCGGGTGCAGATAGGCCCGAGCGGCGCTTAAGCGTCGCCCGCGATGGACCGTGCGGTCAAACGCGGCGAATCCCTCCTGGCGGTACCCGTTCACATCGTTTGTTAGTTCGTAACCGGCCTCCTGCACGGCCCCGAAGAACGCCTTGAACAGAGGGCTGCTGGCCGGACCACGCTCGAGCACCAGCGGCCCCGTCGTGCCGCGATAGTCGTCACCGCCCGCCAGGCAGTTCTCCATTCGTTTGAAATAGGGCAGGCAGTGCGCGTAGTCCCACTGCTCCATCCCCGCGTCGCCCGCCCAGCGTTCATAATCCAAAGGATTACCGCGCTGGAAGATCATGCCGTTGATGCTGCTCGAGCCGCCCAGCAATTTGCCTCGAGCGTGGTAGATCTTGCGTCCATTCATATACGGTTCGGGCTCGGACTCGTATTTCCAGTCGTACAATGCATTCCCGATCGGGATAGTCAGCGCCGCCGGCATGTGGATGAAGATGTCCCACTTTGCATCCATGCGTCCCGCTTCGAGGACCAGGACCTGTGTCGTGCCGTCGACCGAGAGTCGGTTGGCCAATGCGCTGCCCGCTGAGCCGCCACCCACAATGATGAAGTCGTACGACGTTCGCTTCATGCGCCCCTCTCGTTTTCGCAACCCAACTTGAGGGCTTCAACAGTTCTGGTCGCCATACTGCTGGCCTATAGTTTTAGGCTGGTTTTTCGACGGCGTCAAATACGCACGTTTTGATCGAGCATCGTCAAGACCAGCGATTCAAAGGAAAATCCTCGATAGTTATCTATTGATAGATATCTATCGAGAGAGTACGCTTGAGGAATGAGCAATCCCCACGAAAAACCTCCCGCCGCCTCGTCAAACCTCAAGGTTACGTACTCCGAGCCCCGCGAACTAACCGATCCCAAGACACTGCGCGCGCTCACGCACCCCGTACGCCTGGCACTGCTGGAAGTCCTGACGCTCGAAGGACCGCTCACCGCGACCGAGGCGGGCGAACTCATTGGTGAGTCCTCGACCACGTGTTCGTTCCACTTTCGCCAGCTCGCCAAGTACGGGTTCGTTGAAGAAGCGGGCCACGGCCCCGGTCGTCAACGGCCGTGGAAATTGGTCCACATCGGCATGAGCTTCAGCGACGTCAATGACGATCCGGAAATGACGATCGCGGCCAAATCGCTGGAGAAAATGATGATCGACCGCGCGTTTGGCCGCCTGCAGAACTTCTATAACACCCGCGCCAGTTACCCCACGGCGTGGCAAAAAAATTCGGGGTCGTACGAGAACATCCTTCACGTCACCGTCGAAGAACTGAAGCAAGTCGAACAAGAGTGCTCAGCGATCTTCACGCGATTTCGCGACCGTCTGGCCGATCCGACGCTGCGCCCTCACGACTCGCTGCCCGTTGAAGTGCTGCTCTTTGGCTTCCCTATGAGATTGCCAGAGGCAGCACAATGAGTATGCGCCAACTCGCTCGGACCCGTGACATTCGCGTGTACCTCATCGGACAGAGCTTTTCCATGTTCGGCGATACGTCCATGTTCCTCGCCATGGGCATCTGGGCGAAGGAATTGACCCACTCGAACGGTGACGCCGGACTCACGTTCTTTTTCTTTGCCCTCGCGTCGCTGTTCTCCCCCGTCGCCGGGATGGTCGTTGATCGAGTTCGCCGTCGCCCGACACTCATCGTCGTCAACTTCGTCAGCGCTCTGATCGTGCTGGGCCTGCTCGCCGTGCGCAGTTCTTCCGAGGTCTGGGTCATCTACTCAGTCATGTTCCTCTATGGCTTCGCCGGCAACTTCATCAGTTCGGCGCAGTCGGCGTTCTTGACCCTCTTGGTACCAACAGAACAACTGGGCGACGCCAACGGCTACCTTCGCACGGCGCGCGAGGGACTGCGGCTCATCGCTCCCCTGGCCGGCGCCGGTCTGTTTGTCCTCGTTGGCGGCCACTGGATTGCGGTGCTCGACGCGGTGACGTTCCTCATTGCCGGGTTCTCCGTGCTTGCGCTGCACGTGCGAGAAGACGTGCCGGTTCGAGTGGCCCAGCACTTCAAAGAAGAACTGACCGCCGGTTTCCGTCACGTCTTTGCGACGCCCGTGCTCAAGCGAATGGTCATTGCCTTGGCCGTTGCCTGCAGTGTCATTGGATTTGCCGAAACCGCAATCTTTGCGATCGCCAGCGTCGAGCTGCATAAGTCCGCGAGTTTCATCGGCGTCATCATGGCGGCCCAGGGCGTGGGGGCGCTCATTGGTGGTCCGCTCTCGGCGCCCACCATGCGTCGAACCGGTGAGCGGTGGCTCAGCGGCATCGGATTAATATTGGCCGCCGTTGGCTGCGTGCTGTTTGAAGCCGGTTCGCTCCCGCTCGTCCTCGCGGGCGCCGCGGTCTTTGGTCTGGCGCTGCCCCCGCTGCTCGTGGGCGCCTACACCTTGGTCCAGACGCGCACGTCCGGAGATCTTCAGGGTCGGGCCTTCTCCGCGTTCGACCTCCTCGCATCGTTTCCCCAGACCATTTCCATTGCCCTGGGCGCGGTGTTGATCTCGATACTGGGGTACCGCGGCGAGCTGAGCATCATCGCGGTCGTCGTTGCCTTCTCCGCACTGCTGCTCCTGCTGCCGGTACCGGGCGAACCCAACTTCGGCCCGCTCGCAAAAGACAATGCCGTTGAAGTCGCTGCGCCCGCATCAACAGAAGAATTTGGCGAGGTCCCTTCAATCACTCCTCTAATCGAAAGGTAAATATCTTCTCGGCGATCACGCGCGCGCCGATTGATTGAGATCCAATAAGCCACTCTTCGAATGCCGGACCCTGCTTGGGTAGGTAGTAGTCCAGCATCGCTTGACGCAACTCGGGATGTTCGTCACCCATGATGTCAAAGAGTTCGGCCCTGCCGTGCACGGTAATGGCCAACTCCTCTCCGGGCAGGTGCGTGAAGCTCAACGACGGTCGTTTGGCTAAATGACGCATGCGCACGGAGTCATGGCCGGAACTGAAATAGAAGTGTCGGTGAATCAAGTAACCGTCCACCGGTCCCACGAGCGGTCGACCGTCGGCGGTCACCGTCGCGACCACGAGCAGTCGCATGCCCTCGAGCACTTCGCACAGTTGGACCGCGCTCAGTCGGCGGTCGTCCGTGATGATGTCACGAAGGTGGGGCCCGGCGTGCGCCGCACTCTCGTCGAGCAACTGCTGCAGTGCTTCGATCTCCTGGGGCGTCTCGTTCACAACACGGTCCTAGCACAACAAAAAGCAGCGGCTCGTAGCGAGGGCTACAGAGCACGATGGGGATGTCGCGAGTCGTACGTCGCCGGTAACCGGCGTAGAACTTGTAGGCGGCGTCAATGCGCGGCCGGAGTTCCACCTTTTAACGCCGATCCTCCAATCCGACCGCGACTGGCGTGCACGATCACGCGATGCGTTCGGTTCAGAGTTCGAAAACCCATGTCCTTTAGGTTGGTCGACAGCAACTCATTATCCAATTATCAGTAATGCCTATTGCAACATGTATTGACGGCCATCAAACAACTCTCTCGTGGCGTCAAGGTGACCCGCGTGACACGCCGTCTCACCAATGACGTGGAGAATTATGAATCGCACGTTGGGTACTGACCATTCGCCCCACCACGTGTCGCGTTGCGCCGGTGGGTCCAGCAGCGGCGTCGACGCAATGATCTCATTCGACCGCTCGATCTCGCGGCGATAAAGATTGAATGCGTTTTCGACAGATTCATTCTCTCCGAGTCGCCATTCCCCGCCCTCATTCCCTTCGACGGTCGGAAAGAAACTCAAAGGTTCACCGGCCACGATGCAGGAGAACCAATAGTGCTCGTCGTCCAGGGCCAAGTGACGCACCATACCCAATGGGCTCCAACCTGAGGGCAACTTGGATGTACGCAACTCCTCATCCGAAAGTCCATTAAGAATGTCGAGCACGTGCTCGCGATGTCCGTCGAGGCAGTCAATCAGGGCTCGATTTTCGTCGTTCATGAAGCCACAGTAATACGTTGAATTCTTGTGAGCCCGAGCAGGAATCACTGGTTGGCGATACAATACCCATGAATCTGCGTGGGCCCACAGATGATTTGGCAGTACCAGTCGCTAGTGCGCAAATCAGTGGGGGGCAGATGAGTCGGTTAACTACACGCGAGTGTTCAAAGCGGACGCCCCAACGCTTTGGCTGGTCACGGGGCGTGATATTCACCACCATGGCGCTCTTGTGTCTGTTGCTGCTCGGGTTACCACCCACAACGATGAAATTAGCTGCGGCAAGTGTCATTGGTGGATCTGATCACGCCAGAGAGGCGACGGTGCCACCGAGCGGTACAAATCCGACTCGCGCCACTCTGCTACCTCGGATAACCGATCTCTCATTCGCAACGCCAACGCCCGTATTACCCGACGCGACTGGAAGCGGCCAATTATTCGGTCTTAGTTGTCCTTCCGCCACTACGTGCGTGGCCGTAGGATACGACGGAGTTAACGCCATTTACTCGACCGGCACACTGAGTAGTGGGACGTGGACGTGGACGCAGTCAACTGCGGTCGCTCCAGATAGCCCTGGCGGAGGAGAGTTTTTTGGGGTGAGTTGTCCGAGCGCAACATTTTGTGTTGCGGTCGGAACCGACATGAATGGTGGAGCGATTTTCGCCACCGGTGCCGAATCGGGTAGTACGTGGACTTGGTCGCCATCGGTATTGATTCCTCCAGATTCCTATGGCAGGGGCTTTCTAAACAGTGTGGATTGCGTAAGTACAACATCATGCATAGCGGTGGGCGGCAACTACAACTCCGGAGGCATCTCGGCAATTGGCACTGAATCTGGCGGCACGTGGTCATGGGTGTCGAGTGCCGTCGCGCCAGACAACTCCGATAACGGTTATTTGACGGGTGTGAGTTGTCCGACTCCCACCGCATGCATTGCCGTCGGAACTAACGAAATTGTTGAAGGAACTTTCGCAACTAGCTCATGGTCGTGGTCGTCGATCGACGCGGGTGTTTTTGGACTTTCAGCCGACGACTTCTTTAGAGGAGTGAGTTGCGCGGATTTGACCGATTGCGTCGCTGTAGGTGGCAACAGTATTACTCCGCCCATATACGCCACCGGAACGTTCGCCGGGAGCGCGTGGGCATGGTCAATAAATTCAATTGTTCCCGTGAGTACCGACAGTTTGTACAGCGTCGATTGTGGCGGGGCTACTTGGTGCGTCGCGGTAGGGACTGCAGGTGCGAGTTTGATTTATTCGAGCGGCAATGATTCAGGCGGCTCATGGTCGTGGTCACCAGACTTTTCCGTTTCGCCAGACGAGAGCGCCGGCGCTGGAGAGTTCTATGGCGTCGTCTGTACGAGCCAACTGTCGTGTGTTGCCGCCGGTCAAGGTGGCCCCCAAGGAGTTGTGGACGCCTCTCTTTCTTCAGCAACGGCGCCAATCACACCTATCGATGTTGGAGCTACGGCCGGTGTTGAATCAGCGACGGTCGATTGGACAGCGCAATCTGATGGTGGAAGCACCATTACTGGGTACACGGTGACCGCTGATGACACGACAAGCTCGATAACTGTGTCCGACGCGTGTCCGACATCGGACTCCAGCACTTTGACTAGCTGCACGGTGAATGGGCTCACCGACGGAGACGACTACGAGTTCGCCGTGGCTGCAATCAACGCCGTCGGCACGGGACCACTTTCGTTTTATACGCAGCGGGTCATCCCATCTGCATCGTCCAGCGGCGGCGGATCGGGCGGAGGTTCGGGCGGCTCGGGCGGCGGTTCGGGCGGAGGATTAAGTGGGGGCTTGGGCGGCGGGTCAAGCGGCAGTGGGGGTACTCCACCAACAAGTTCGACACCGCCGTCATCCGCATCTTCTCCGCCTCCACCCTCGACCGCTATCCTCACGGCATCTCCTGTACCGACTCCTCGCGAAGTGACGTATTTCGCTAACAGCGTCTCACTGAGCGCGAATGCCAGAACAGTACTTGGTGCTCTCGGTAAGAAGCTCGAGAAGGGTGCTCGAGTCACCGTTGTTGGCTACGCACATCATGACGCCGCCCTGGCAAAGAAGAGAGCGATGATCGTCGCTCAGTTTCTTGAGAATAGAGTCGCGATTCACGTGACCTTGAAGTTATCTACTGCCTCATTTCTGGCAAAGGTCCTCGTCACTACGACGAAGATGTAGCGGCCGCAACTTCGAAGCTCGCGGCTCCTTCCAACGTTTCCCAAACACTGGGCCCGACAGAAAATCAAACACTTGCTGTTCCGCGCACTTGACTGTACTTAGGGGTTCATCTCTAACTCCATTCCACGTAAATAAGGTGGCCAATGTGCTATCGGTGATTTCCAAAATAG
>Ga0182030_10011845_pt1 | contig 17555 bp, 17 predicted proteins | sample 812S3MmetaG_FD_121299 | JGI IMG/M metagenome (GOLD analysis project Ga0182030, IMG submission 121299) | Permafrost microbial communities from Stordalen Mire, Sweden - 812S3M metaG (Illumina Assembly) | ecosystem: Environmental > Terrestrial > Soil > Wetlands > Permafrost | place: Sweden...
AAGCTTATAAATATATAATTACTATATAATATATTATTTTATTAATATATAAACAGCTCTGAGCTTATAACTGTTATATATTATAATACTCTTTTAAATAAAGTAAAGTATATAATAATATTCTACAAAACTAAGTAGTACTTAAGTAAAACGAGAGTATTTATAGCGCGTCACGTGCTCGTAGCACGTGATTTACCTGCTCCGTGACAGGCTGTCTGTCAGGATCTTGAGGATATAATGACTGATCCAAGAACAAAAATTTAGAGGCTTGGGCATGCAACTCTAGACAAGGCTTTGGACAGCCAGAATGTTGTCATGTTCCTAACCAATTCACGAAGAACGGCTACATGTGGATATCGCTACGCCCACGTGAGCACATACATGTTGTGTAGCATGGACATGTCTCAATGCAAATGAATGTTTTTCAGGTCCCCAAATGCTAGGAAGGCTAAGTCTTACGTTCCTAGTCCATTTTATCTATGTATTTGTACGCTCGAATTTGTTAAGCGAGTAGAGAAAGGGCAGCTCTCCTCGCTTGGCTTGAGTCGCTGCTGCTGGGAATTGATATTGAAACCAGCTTTTCACTTTTTGTTCCATCAAATTGAGCGCCCATCTGAATGGGGATCGGGGGAGCATTGTGGCAATGCTTCTCATACCGGTCTCATTCTACTTCCCGGAGCATAGCCAATATATAGTAGCCCGTAGGAATGTGGCTTTCGTTCCACATGGTTTCAACTTATCCTATCGAATTTTCAAGCATCTCGTCACCTAGATTTTCCGGTTAAATTCCTGGCGAACCTCAAAAATTCGATTGAAAATGTCTGGCTTGGAGAAGAAAATTGAGAATGGCAGTTTCGTCACCCAGGAAAGCACCGACAAACCCGCTGCCACATCTTGCAACCAACTGGGGACCTCATTTGGTGTGTTAAAAATCTGTATTTTGAATCATGAACATATTGCTGTCTTTCAAAATATGTTCTAGCTGTAAGACATATTCATGTAATAACTGATTGTAACATACCGTTCATGAAACTTGACGCAACCTCCAACTTCAAACCAATACCTTCAATCAACCGGTTACCTACATACAAATGGGGACTCTTTCATGCAAGGCAAGTATAAATTATTCCATCAAAATATATCTATAAGGGCTTCCCAGGCTCCTACATGCTTCTTTCTCTCTACCCCCCTAATTTTCTTCGCCACAATGACTTCTCCAGCTATGGCTCCACAAGGTTGGATCGAATAATTACAGGGAGCCATTAATATACCTCCACATTTATTTTTTGGGGAGTTTATGATCAACGAGATATATCGCGGTACAAATCAGGCAGAGGGAGTGGAGATCACTAGGCTCCGAACCACCAAAAGATTTCTCGAGTCGGTTCCTCTTAATCCATCTCCAGTTTCCGACTTTTAATTTCACCCTTCCAGTCTCGACCTATATGATGAGAAATTCGGTAATACCCAGTTAGTATTCTATTGCACAGGTGTATTCGGAAGCTGTTCTCCTATCCTTGCACAACTTTTACTAGGCAATTGAAATGACCAACGACTGACGAGGGATAGTCTTCCATGGTGGCAACACACAAACGTTACGTATCCTAACAGCCAGCATTGGGACACCTTTCTTGTTATACTGAAAGCGCTTACGCCAGCCATCAAAAGTTGTGGTTATAATTTCGAGATGAGGCAGCTAAGAAAGTTTGCACGAGCAAAGGGCTTTTTAGAATCAGAAGCGAGATTTCAGGGATCATCCAAAGCAATAACGCAGTGTCATCCATCCAATTGCTTGAAGTCGATGCGTCTATCTGCGAATTTAGCAAATGGTCCAACTGTATTAGATACAGGGTATTATAGTCCTTGGGCTGTGATTACATTCTTTAAAACTTCGATGATGAGAGATGTGGAATTTCCAGACTTGAATGTCACATTTGATGCCGGCCCAGGTGATATTGTCTTTATGAGACCAAAATTGAAGATTTGCACAAAGCCTTATCTTGGCCAATTTTAGGCTGAATTGTTTCTGCATGAGTTGGATAAATGTTAATAGACTGAGCATATGGAATGAAAAGTGGAGTACAGAGCTGTACATAGAGGGTCATTGGGAGAAAATAGGAAGTTTTAACTGATTTACAAGGGAGACCGGCGTGGGTAGATGGTTGCAATACTCTGAACAGATATTGTTTGGCCCTTTGTAGGCAACACCATCCTCTTACGGTCTCCTTCTAAGACGTATTTGAGATTGACCCAAGAACTTCCAGCCTGATAGCCTTGTTCATTGCTTTCCTCCATTCACGGTTTCTATTCCAACATGAATGTTTCGATACTCCATCCATACGCTCGATACAATCGCCTACCAAATCGTCTAGCCTTCATAAACGAGATTTTCCCCTTCGGGTGAGGCTCATTGAATTGAATCCCAGTTGCCCCTGCTGGCATGCTCTGCGGCGGCCAGAAATGCCATATACTACCGTGTAGCTTCTGCATTGTAAATCCGGTAGCGCCCATGGCAAAGAGGAACTCCGGCCAAGCAACCTCTCCGGGGAAGTCGTTTTAGTTTAGAGAGAAGAGAGTTTTGAAGACCTCAAATGCGCGTTTTTCAAGTGCAATTAATGGCCTAATCCGGCGTTCAACAGGTTTAGAAGTTGGCGGAGGCAGGCTGAAGTTTGGCTGCGCTTCACCTTTGGTCTTTGTCTTCGTCCTCTGTGTCGACTTTATCGAGGGTTGTCCTAGCTCTGATTCTACAAACCCACCAAAGTCGCTGGGAGGAATGATAAGAGCAGGCTTGGAAGTTGCTTGAACTTCAATCCACTCAGGTGTACGCTCTAGTTCTCGAGCCTTTTTGAAAAGCCCATTGACTGTGCTGACAAGAGTTTTGCCCGTCTTCTTGGAGAATTAACGGTTTGCCAAGTCCCAAAGTTTGTCCAGATTTGCTTCCGACTCTCGTATCATGATGGCGCTTTCCTTGGATGCTCTGCTTGAAGAGAAATGAAAGCTTCTATTAATGTCCATTCCGGTAGAGAACTCTCCAACCTCTGAGAGAAGCTTTAGTGAGGAACCTCTGTCGGCCCACATGGCCACCAGTTTGTCCTGATTGAGCTCTAGAGCATGTTTCATTGTAGCTGCTCAAGGTTGGAAAAGATTAAGTTGATTTCGAATTTGCGCAATGAGCCCCAAATCAGATAGGTAACTTTGCAAGTGACCTGAGACCCTCGCACTCTGTCTTGGATCCTTCAAATGACGCTCTAAGGTATCCATCACGATTGGTAGCTTAATATAGGAGATCATACCATCTTGAGCAAGTATAAATAGTAATCTTAGCAATAAGTCCTTGTTGATAGGACTTTTGTTCTGGACAGTAACCTTATCTACTTTGCCGGGTTTGTTTTCGCTAGTTTGCATGAAATACGAGCGTCGAGGTGGGAATGCCGTAATGCTGCCCTCAAGCCGACCTCACAAATCCTGGCTCACCCTGAAAATAAGGCCCATGAAGGTAAGAAAAGCAAGCAAGAATTTTTGTGGCAGTTCCTTGTCCGGAGAGGTTGATGCACTGTGATTGTCCCTAAAGGCACGAATATTGTCGAAGTCTTTGCTTATCATATCCCACCAAATAACATCTCGATAAATCCCCACCATTGGTTCACAACAAGTTATATCCCATATAGCTCTTTTTTCGATTCTACAAGGTTTCTCATAGCTGTTAGAAACGTGCTCTTGTCTGCATTCAAAATAATCTCCCAGGTGTTCCTTGAAATATCCTGGGTCTTCTCGCAATGCCCAAATATGATCCTCAACAGCGTCTCTCTTAGCACTAATTACGGATTTAAATGCCTTAAAATCAAGGTGGGCAGGAAGGCGATATGGTGCTTTTGAGCTAAAGTTTGCTAATGAACGCAATTGAGCGGAGACCCGTGTTTGCTTGAGAGGGCTGTCGAATCTATTAGTATCCGCCGTTGGTCTCCTGTCTCGAGATCTAACTAAGCCGTAATGGACCCGAATTTGCTCTTTTATCGTCTGTTTAGTCAAAGCTGAGTTGACAAGATCTAGCGAATAATCGTGCAGTATAGCCTCGCAACAGTTCAGAAGAAACCGCAAAATTTCCCTTTGAATTTCTAGAATAACTTTCCCTGTTCCCGGATCGAATCCTCGTCCATATTTGAGCAACTCCCGTGTATTAGGAACATCTTCCCAAGAAATTATGTCGCCGTAACAGTGTGACTCCTGCACATCTAACAGCATTGTGTGGGCTTCGAGTACTGAAGGAATGATTATAGCATACTGAAAGCCGAGTGCACATGCATCAAGATCAGCATGCGCGAACATGGACGGCGAATAACGTTCTCGCGACTCGATGAATAGAAGGAGGTTATCGATCTGAGAAAGATCTTCCAGATTGATGTAAGGTCAGTAGTACGGTTCAGAAGGTTGGTACTTTCGCGCCAGGAGAGCTCGCAAGTCTGGCCGATGTGTCAATGCAATCTCAGGCATAACGTTCAGAAGTATGTCTCGTCTTTTGTTTATCGTCTTCTTGGTCCATTGCTTTGATATCACTTGCCCATGCTCTTTGTGAATTTCCCCAAGCTTGCGCCACAGGAGAGTAATCTGCATCGAAAACTCCACGACTTTCAGTTGAAGCTGTAATGGCGATGGTTTTTCGGCCTCTTTTAATGCCTGAATCTTGAGCTTTTCCATGGATTCAGCTAGCTTAGAGGCCTTAATGGACTCCATTTTGTAGGTTTTGAGGTTCAGTTCGAAATAAGTTTGTGGATGTAGAGCTTTTAACTCAGCGACACTGGCGTATGCTGCAAGATATGGCAAGATAGCAATTGTCACTGTTTGGTTCAAATAGATTCAGAGTACCATGAAAGGACAAAGCATAATGTTCAAAAATTATCCAAATGCTTGACTGTGGGTCGGTTTTCAAGAAGAAATAGGAGTTGATTTGGTCAAAATCAAGTGCAGTGCGCGACTTTTAAATCCGGCCGCAAAATTCACTTACCAAGCGAGAGTGCCTCCAAGTTGAATGAATACTGCTTAGCCTTAGAGTTAAGGACACCGTTTATCTTATTGCAACACCAACTAAATTACTCCAGTGCGGCAGAAATCGAGCATATCCTATAAGGCTCGCCAAATTTATATGCGCGTCTACATAGCTCGTAGCCCTTCACAACTCTCCACTTCGGAGCTCCCTAGACAAATTCTCGCCCCATATTCTCAATTCACATGAAGTTTCTTACCTCTCTGATTCAAGTCCCATGTCCAGCTGCCATTTTCCCACTCTCAGCTCCAACTCCTACACCCATCAACTCCCGTCCCCTCTCTTCCTCTCATTCACCTTCAGATCCTACTCCAAGCTTTTCAATCTGAACACATCACCTACATGTGAATGGCTATAGATGAATAGGGCAAAAATAATAGCAGTACCAAAAACTTGTAACAATTAAGTACGTTGACGCTTTTTTTGGATGCACCAATAACTACCTGATCACTTCCCCTTTTTAAGCGAATTCTTCCTTCACGAATCGAGTCACGTGAACTTCAGAAATCGTTCAATAATTTGATGTAAGGAGGGAGTGAATTTTTAAAAGGAGGAGGGTGTTAGGATAAGTCTTGGGTGAGGTTTGCATTTGAAAGGATTTTTTAGTGAGTATCGATAGGGGATGGAATTCGGGTAAGCATCTTTGTTGCATGAGCGAGCTTCTACTAGTGGCAGAGAACAGAGCCAGGTAGAAGGGTAGATCAGTGAGTCTGAGGGTAGCGAAGTAGAAATCTAATGGAAAGAAAGCAATTACTTTAAGCCAACCGATGAGAATATTTGGGAGAGTTAATATTTCATGGGCCACTTGATGAAATGATATTGCCATACAATATTGTAATTCTTACATAAATCGCACTAATAGCAGAGAATATCGCCCTGCTACAAATCTATATCCCTACAAATCATTATGATCGTTAGACTCAGATAGTATCCAAGACCTGTTCCACCAAATAAGCCTCTTCCAAACCCCTGCCAACTACTCCAAAAATCTATCTCTCTGAAACAAACGTCTCACTATCCCAATCATAATGCTTCGTAAGTCGACTTGCCCAATTTTTGTATTTCTCAAACCGAATTTTGCCTCTGCTTCCATGCTCGTGAGGTTCATGAAATTGGATAGAATGTCTTACAGGGAAGCCTGCCGGCGGTGTGAAATGGGCGACACTGCCCCAAACCTTCTCGATTCCGAACCCAACGAGGCCATAGCGTAAAGAAAATCCGTCCAAAGAATGTTGCCTAAGAGCTGATCTCGTGAGGCGGGCTTTGGAAACAGTACTGCGAAGGTCGCGAGGGCGCGATAGTTTACAGCGATTGTCGGCTTTGGGTTTGGGGGAGCAGGGATTGGTTGTACCGGCTCGGGAGGTGTGGCATGATCGGGAGTAGCTTCTCCTCTTGTCTTCTTCTTATCTTTCTTCTTACTAGGTTCAACATCTTCCTTTGGATTCAAGGTCAGACTGCTCATAGCATCGTTGAAGCTTTGTGTTTGGCCGTTATTTAAAGTGGTTCTAGGCTTCTTCGCAGGCTCAACCCATTCTGGAGTCTGCTGTACCTCGTAGTTGCCTATAGTTACCGGAACCAATAGCTCGTGTAGATGTTTTCCTTTTGGATGTTTCAGATCTTCGACAAACTTATCAAATGCACCCCAGAAAAGACCCAGGTTGTTTTCTGCCTTCCGCATGCTTTCATTGCTGGCTTTCGTTTGCTTTTCGGAAGGATAGTAGAACCTTGCTTTTGTGGGCCTCCCAAGCGCTCCCTTTGCGAACTTCTGGATCTCTTCTAATATTGTGTAAGGAGCCATTTTGGCCTTGAAATTAGCCTCCAGCTCTAGTAGCCTCTTGGAGGTGACTTCACGACGCTTGTTGACCCAGGGCTGGTATATTCCTAGCTGTTGTTCGATTTGAGCAACTAGTGACAATTCGGCAATGAGATCTGAAAGCCAAGGCGAGATTCTGTCTTCTTGGCCTGGTAGCTGCATAAGATTCTCAAGTAGGTTCATATGACCCGCTAGTTCAACATCTATAAAGTCGCGAATAAAGACCTCTTCATCGGATTGTGAGCCGATCTGAAGGAGAAGCTGGACTAGTTTATCAGATTTTGCGGCTTTGGCGTCCTTCGGTTTGCATTCATAACCCACAACATCACGAACGAACAGATCCCGGAGTGGTGGTGATGCTGGAATTGATATTTTCAATAGGTCTCTGAAATGAGTTGACATATTGACTAGAACCAAATCGAGGATCGTCAATTCCGCAACGAATTCGTCCGGAATGTGATTACCGACTTTAAGGATATTTGCATGCTTTTCTTCGAGACTTTGGATCAACGCCAGTTGAGAGGACATGACGTCCCAGAGGGCCAGACGGGCATAAGAGTCTATAATTACCATGTTAACGATATGATTCCAGAACCTTGGCGTACCAAAGCTGGTATACAAGTTGCCCTTGAAATCAAGAACCAATTCGGGACGATGCTCTTCCTGCTGCCCAGCGTAATTCAAATAGTAATCTGGATTTCCTCGCATTGCGCATATGTGATCTTCCGCCGCTCTCCGCTTGGCCTGCACGATTTCATACAGAGGCTCGAAGTTTAGCTCTGTCGGGAGGCGATATGGAGCCTCGATAGTCATTGTGAATAGCTTCGACCATGCCGCGGGTTGTGCTAAGGCCGTGCTGGGCTCTGGTTTGATGATTGTAGAGCTATCAATCAATGAAGATATGTCGCCGTTTAAGAGGATTTGACAGCATTTGGTGAGGAAGTTTAACGTGTGATGCTGGTTCTCGAGAAGCACCAGTCCCGCACCTATATCAAATGCCTGGCCTATCTGCATCAATGCTAGAGCAATCTGGTCATTGTCATGCTGTATAATACAACCATATGCCCCTCTAGAGGGTTCGCCCAGCCACATAACATGTTTCTCGATTTTGATGGTTTCGATCTTCCCCGTATTGAAGCCAAGAACGCTTGACTGCTGATCGATGAGGGCAAAAACATGAGGTGGGAACCGTCCTCGTGAATTGAGAAACAACATGAGACAATTCCCCTGACTAAGGTCCTCTATGTTGATTCGAGGCCACCGGTAGGCAATCTCTCCATCACTGCTATCTCTACTCTTAGGCTGAGAAGATTTTCGGACCTTCTTTGTGAAAGCTCGGAGATCGGGTCGATGATGAGCAGGTATTTCTGGCCACGCTTCCTTGAGTGTTTCCGTGCGCTCCTGATTCTATTTCTTGTCCCATTCGCGTCGTATGGTATCCTCGTGGCGTTCCACGATACTATGTAGGGTCTCCCAAGCACCTATGACCTGACGTGATCGCTTAAATGCTTCGAATTGGGCCCAGGCAAGAGGCTTCTGGGGCCGATTAAATGCGAAGCACGTCTTGGTCACGACCCTCGACATGATGTATGGGTTTCGGCCAGTTTATCGCCAATTGCGATAGTCGAATGAATGGGTGATGTATATTGTTATGCCACGGCTTGTAAGTGTCTGTATCGTAAAGAATCTTTTTGTTGTTATTGTGGAATGACAGTGTTGTAAATGATTGTGCTCCCTGAGTTTGGGTTCCCTAGGAAACTAGGGACGCGTCGCAGTGTTGGCCCCTACTATCCAAGGGTGAATGTCATGAGGATTTAATTCTTCCCCCTAGGGCTTCAACTTCATAGAAGCGAGCATTAACCTCAGCTCGAGGTTGACCGACCTGTAAAGACAACGGAGACGGGAAATCGAGCCAACGACATTCCCTATCCTAATCCAGTACCGTATATATTTGTCTCTGCAGCTTCATAAAGAGCACCCACAACTACCTTCCGCTGAAGACGTCCCCCATAACCTCGAGGAACCATACGATCCCCGCAAACCCCCCAAGAGCACTTGCCGCAATGGCCAGACTTCTCCCTTAACTACAAGATCGCTCCAAGACTTGCTACGACAGCAATCAAGATGCTGTCAGTTGACCTCACAATTGATATTTTCCTAACACCCGACTGCCTTAAGCAAGTGAACATTAAACAAACACTACAACATCCTCACCGACATCAACCTCGAATCCTGGCACATACATCCCACCTCATCCCGACCTCCCCTACTCCTAGAGCACTTGCAGTAACGACCATCCACCAGTCCTAAATACAACCCCATCCCAAAGCTTGCTGGTATAGCAATGAGCATCCGACACCATCACCACGTGCAAGACAATCCCAAGCTTGTTACACCAGCAATCAGACACCGTCAAGTGACCTGACAACCGACATATCCTGGGCGGTGGGCTCTTGATCAAGTGAAGGACCACAAACAAAGTGGGCAGCACGCCGCTTCTCACTTTCTCGGTTATTGGACAGATGATGATATGGTAGGATGAGGTGGAGAAAGGAAAGAAAGATTGGGAATAGTAAGTGCAGGACTAAGACTGGGCAAGTGACATCAATCATCGATCTTCATAATTCATATATACATTTCCACCACATCGTCGCTGCCCTGCGTCGCCTTCCACTCACTTACTATCCAATCTCCAGCCCCAGATTCTACTACCCCATGTTCCGAAAACACCAAAACCCTGCCACTGACATTGCGCAAAATTCCATCCATCCACACAACTGCTCGCATCATAAAACACGGGATGCGTGGACGGCACCGTACACATCCTGCGCGCAAAACTCGCTACCCAATCCTTTCCATCAGGCGTCCATTTAACATCACAGAACTCGACGAGATAATATAATGGATATCCATAGCCTTGATCACATGTGGCATCCATATTAGCTTGCATTGGCTGAGAGGCATTATCCCCGATGACGGACGTCCAGATTGGGTTCGTGGCGTTTAGGTTGGCGGTCTTGGTGACGTAGGCGTGATAGGCTTTCCCGCCGTCGATGGAGCCATAATAGGCGAGGACGGTACGGTTGGGAACCCAGGGGTGCTGGGTTAGGGCTGGGAGGTAGGTCGTTGTGGATTGTAAGGAGGAGTTACCAGGGGCGCCGATGACGGCGGGGGAGGACCAGGTTTTTGCATTGTCGGTTGAGCAGGACATTTGGAGGATGTAGTTGTTGTCGAACCAGATGGCATAGATGATGCCGTCGAAAGCGAGGGAGATGGGTTCGGGGACGAGGACGTTGCCGATGAAAAGGTACGTGAGATCACCGACAACGAAGGGGGGAAGTTGAGATCCGGGGACGTCGATGATACACCATGAGCCTCCTTCATCGTCACTGATGGCGACGGCCAAGGTGGTGCATCGCCTCAGTCTATACACGATTGTACCACTTGGTTTGATGAATCCATCACCCCAGATGATGAGTTCTTGGTCACCATAGCTAGCACCTGGCAAGAGGTCAAGCGTTCCACATCGGCCTGCAGAAACGAGAGGTTGAAGGGTTAGTTTTCCCTTCGCCTTGGTCCAGGTGTTCACACGGTCAGTGGACTTAAAGGTGTTCTCGAAGAGAGGTCCAAGAGGTTGAATTGGGATAGGCGTTGAGATTAAAGATGATCCACTCAAGTAAAGAATCTCCTTGGCGCCGTTGGTAAGGTTCGATGCCACTGACTTTCCACAACGAGTTTCGCCCAGTCCTGGGTGAGATAATCGAAGCGAGTATCGTTCAGAATTGTCCATGTTTTTCCTCCGTCATCACTGTAACTGAAGTACAATCCGAGACCCTGGGTAGATCAATGAAAGTATTGGTCGTCTGAGTTACGCTTGCAGAAGATTGGCTGAGGTCGAGGTTGCGCGAAGTTTAGTGTAGTATTAAATTAAAGCCTCCAGATCAATTTTAAGCAACCTTGGTTTCTTCACGAGAAGAATGAACTGGGCGAAATAAGTCCTGGTCGCTAAATAAGGTCATTTGAAGGGACGGATTGAGAACCATACATGTACCGTGCCGGCACGTAATGCCCGAGCGTAAAGCCTCGGCGTTCAGTATCTTACTCAACTTGAAGAGTGGATTGAAGTCTCTTCAGGTCGTCTTTTCCCGCTTGGGACCAGTTGACGCCTTTACCAACACCCCTCACCTGCAGGAATTAGCATTGAAATGTATCAGTGGATTAGAAATCGATGCCCCGCAACTTTTGAGTGTGGGGAGGAATCACATACCATGAACAGCGTATCAGCAACCTGATTTCGTATCTTCGGAAATGGATGAAGAATCATAGTGGTCAATTTTTCTAAGGCCTCGGGATATACCTGAACAAGATTCCCATACATTCTGACCGCGGCTTCCAGTTTGCGTACATTTCCAGTTTTGTAATGTGATTTCTGTACCATGATATAGAGCGAACGCCAGCTGCTGAGATATCAGTCAGATTTCAAATGTTGTGGTGGAAATTCAATACTTGGTGTTGCTGTGCTGAATGATGTGAGCATCGAAGAGAAAACATATGACTTCAAGAGTTGGTACAAGCACTCGGTCATAAGAGATGTTGGCCTTGAGGACCTAGAAGAGTCAGCACGGGCATTGTTCTTTGGGAAGGATGTCTTACTTGCATCAGTGTGCTACAGACTATTTCTGTATTACCACACTCGCAGTACTCCGCAAGAGCAGCTCTACTGGAACGCACCAGGTCTTCCGAACCAGTGTCAGCCGACCCCACATAACCCTCAAACATGTCCATGCTCCAATGATTTTCAAATTTCTCAGAAAGAAGACAAGACGCGTCTGTTTGCAGTCCCAAGAGAAATTTGAAGTATTCCTCCGACGAAGAGGGGCAGTTCTGCAACCTGGAAAGTGGGTTAGCGTTAGTTGGTTGATAATTTTTGTAAATGATGCAGATTCATACCAAGCAATCTTGCTGTCTGAACGGAGTGCCTGTGCAACAGCTTTCTGAGCCTCCGCTCGAACTTTATCCAATTTTTCGACAGCGAGTCTTAGTACCTTACCGAATAGCCGGTTGAAGATGTCTAATTCTGTCCCGGGTTTTGACTGTATTGCTTCCCAGATACTCCCTGTCGTCTGGACGGCTTCGATTCGCACCAAAGAGCCCACATCACCGCGAGCATTGGTTGTGTAGTCATCAAGGCCATCGGCAATGATATCAACAAAGTCTGATGTCTGTGATATAAGGGCTTTGCTTTCTCCTAGGTATCTGAGTATAGCAGCACGAGTCTCTATTTTGTGGCCTGAGTTCCATCTTGCGTGAAGTCCTTGGGTGATTGATACCTTCACAGAAGCTGAAACAGATGGAAAGATTTTGAAAAGCACAGATATGATGCCTTTGTCTTGACCGTCTCGGTAATTCTCTGATAACGCTCCAAGTAACTCGGAGATCCAGTTTTCTCGTTGTTTCTCATCGAGTAAAATAAAGAGACTCGAGGCTGCTTGAGAGCTTGAGTCAATTACTTCGGCCTCGTTACGACGTAGCCACTTTGCAAGCAATTGCTTGGCCCGATCTAACACCCCTTCTCCCATCTCATTGTACAGAGAAGATGCAGTCAATTTAAGGATCATTTGGCTGACAGCCTCAGCAATGAGGTCTGTGCGTCGGTGCACAGCCGTGTTTGCTTCATTGAGAACCCAAGCTACGGTATCAGCTAAGCTGCCAGAAATCAGTACGAATAATTTGAAAGGAGATGCCAGCAGCCTTTTCTAGGACTTTTTTCTGTCTCAATATTTTAGCGAAGAGATAATAGACGTACCCTGGGATCGGCTTCTCAGTTGACGGCTCAGATGCGAGTCTCTCTATCACAGACGCGACACATAAAATAATTCCATGCCTCTCATCATCTTCCCGTGGTTTTAATACTTGAAGACGGGTCTTTAATTGAGGGAACACCTGGCTGTACCGGTTGTTCCCTCCCTTGTCACGTGTCAATTTTCCATATGTGAGGGCCGTGATTCTTCGGGCCCCGGCATCAGCGTCACCTACACCACGCCAACCCAGAAGAGCTTCTAGAATTCCTGCCATGTAATAATCCGACAGGATTGCAGCTTGGAATGCTACCTCAGTCATGGCCCGAGAACGAAGCGCAACAGCATGATAGTCAACCACTTGCACAACTTGTATACCTTCGTCAATAGTATTTGGGTGCCGACCAATAAGTTCTTGCAACGCTGCTGAAGAGCCACGGCGGATATTTCCCGCAGGATCCAATGAAGCAGAGATGACGAGTTCTGTAGCTAGAACTTGGAGAACAGAAGATGTTCCCTTTGACTTGAGTTCAATTATTTGCAGCTCATCGGTCATGTATCTACGGGCGAGAGCCCAAATTCCAAAACAAGCAGCGTCTCGAACATTCGTGCCGACAGAGCTTCCTGATGTGGATCTCTGTTCGAATGATAAGCCTGCAAGGAGAGCCTGCAGGATATCTGATAAGCTACTCGCGGGAGGAGAACGGCGATACAAGAGTTGTGAAAGGGTTAGAATGAGACCATGCCATTCGGCTGAATTGACACCTGACAAGTCCTGACTCTTCCCATTCCAGAAAATGTTCCTGTTTAGTAAAGCAATGACTTCTTCAACAACTTGAGCTGCCATATCGGCAGGTAGCTTCAGAGTGATCACACTTAACGCTTTACTTGCAGCTAGTCTGACGGGAGTTGCAGGATCTGCGAGTGACTCTAGCAAGACACCGATGGTGGTCTCGACCATCTCGGTTGTCTCATCAGTTCCATCATGGCGAAGGACGATGACACAAATGTTGCGTAAAACTTTCAAGATGGTTTTGCGCGCCACCACCGATGAATTGATGGTCTCCATGAAAGTCACATGCTCGGGAGAATCATTCTGAAGAATGTGGAAGATGGTTGACAAGTAAGGATCCATATCCGCAGTACTGATTGAAGAATTGAGGATCCCAGCGAGGAAAGACAGAATGCCAAGGTAATGGTAGGAAGATTTCTCTTCAGAGGAAGGGTGGAGACCTGACGTTGCCCATTTTACTAAGGCTTCTAATACGCCCAATTCTTGCATGTCTTTGCGCATTGCCACGCGAACAAGGAGAATTTTGGCAGCATCTCTCTCCTTACCAGATGATGAAAGATATTTTATTGCTAGAGGGACCACTCGATGGGTGACTCCGGGGGCATTTTCTGGCCAAACAAGGCCTGAAATCCGAGCATGAGAGGTATTTGTGTTGGCTGAAGATATTGATGCAAGATCAAAAGGCGCCAGGAGAAGCTGTGATAGCCAGAGCAGCGTAATGTATCGTTCCTCCCATTCCCAAGTATCTGTTGATTCCTCTTCCTCAGCTCGTACACCTGACTCAATTGCAGACAGCAGCAATTCTAGGTGTCTTGTATCGGTGCTAAGAAATCGAACAATAACCTTCTCCCCTCGAATCTTGCAAAATGTGTATAGGAGCCGGCATATTGCCCTCGAGAGTGGAATCAATAGCTGCGTATGCGTATTTGATTTCGATTTTTTAGAGTGAAGGGAAGCAATGAATGCATCGGCAAGGACAGGTACGAGGTTGTTGAGATGGGGATCGAGGAGTTGAGGTAGCTCTTGGAAGGGTTCTAGCTGAGGAAAGTGAGCAGGGTATTATCGTAGGAGGCATGACTGTTTCAAATACCAATGCTACGAGTCTATCGGTCTCCTTTGCGCGGACTCTGCGCCGGATCTTCCCGTCCCTCCATAGGAAAGGCTTCAATGAGGTCTGAAGGTCTACGAGAAGCTCCGATGAAGCTCTCTGCAGTTGAATATCCTGATCCTCCGGGATATCCATCGTCGGCCGTCTTGCGAGACCAGCCTCGTCGCGTCTTTTTAGATGATAGTGCAATTCAGCCTCGTATAAAAGTATAGCCGGCGACAGTAAGCACTAACATCTGCAGCCTCAGCCTTCATGCAACGGTCGCTAAAGAGGAATGAACGAAAAGCTTAAAGTCATTATGCTTAACGACAGATGTGCAACAAAAACACCATCATCCCATCAACACGACACACCAAAATCACGTTGTTCCCATATCACGATTAATAATTTCCAATTGTCTCCCCACGTCTCTGGATCGTCATGTTTATTTCTACTCTAGCAGTGAGCCGAGGATGTGCATGCGCATGTGCCCCCCCATGGCCATAATCCTTGTAGAGCTACGAGTTTACGAACGGACCGGACTCTCATATTGTCATAAATCCGATAGCATGAGGTATGGCAACATTCCACCCCAGAGTTTGCGCATACAAAAGAAATGGCATCTGCTCGTCTCTAGCAATTGACAATCAATTTTATCTACCATCAAACTTACAAATTAGCAAAAGAAACGACAATTGAACCCCATTTCCATCATGGGTAACACATTCAGCCAAATCATCCCTCCCAAACCCCAGTTCACAGAGAAGAATCTCCCAGATCAAACCGGCAAAGTATATTCTCCTCCCCCAAATCCCCAGACCCTGCTCATCAACCCCAGGTCTTCATCGTAACCGGGTCCTCCAGCGGCGTAGGCAAAGAACTCGCCCAAATCCTCTACTCCCACAATGCGAAGGTCTACATCGCCGCTCGATCTTCCGACAAAGCCTCCAAAGCAATCGAATCCATCAAAGCGTTTGCCCCAAAATCGACCGGGTCCCTTGTATTTCTGAAACTCGACCTCGACGACCTAACAACCATAAAATCCTCTGCCGAGGAATTCCTCTCCAAGGAAACAAAACTCGACGTACTATGGAACAACGCAGGCGTGATGACGCCCCCACAGGGAAGCAAGACAAAACAAGGATATGAATTGCAATTGGGCACGAATAATGTTGCGCCGTTCCTGTTTACGAAGCTATTGACGCCGATACTGAAAGCGACGGCGAGGACAGCGGAGCCGGGGAGTGTGAGGGTTGTGTGGGTTTCTAGTTCTTCGGCGGAGGCGACAAGTCCGAAGGGAGGGGTTGACATGAGCAATTTGAAGTATGAGAAGGATAAGCCTGCGTTTGTGAAGTATGGCACTAGTAAGGCGGGAAATTTGTTTCACGCGAAGGAGTATGCGAGGAGGTTTGGGAGTGATGGAATTGTGAGCGTGGCGCTCAACCCGGGGAATCTGAAGAGTGATTTGCAGAGGCATTTGACGTGGTATTTTGATTTGATTCTTAAGCCGATGTTGTATACTCCTATTCATGGGGCATACACGGAGTTATTTGCTGGATTATCACCGGAGGTCACGATTGAGAAGAACGGAGCTTGGAGTAAGTGCCACATCCTACCCTTCGAATAATTGCTAAATCTTTCTAGTTGTACCATGGGGACGATTCGCTCCTCTCCGCAAGGATCTTGTCGAGTCGGCAAAGACAAAAGAGGAGGGTGGAACTGGAATTGCTGCTCAATTCTGGGAATGGAGTGAAGAACAAGTGGAAGCTTATCTCTGAGCAATTCCCTTCGAGCCCCCTGTAATTATATTTCATTTAGACCGCACATATCTCGTTCCTTTAGATAGTCCAATGTTCGCCACATTAATAATACCTCGTTCCTACATCTAACCTCCCTTCACAATCCCATCTCACCCCATCTCCTCCTGATACGGCGCACCTACAAAAACACTCAGCGGTAAACTACAACTAACCCCAAAATTGGGCATATCCACAATCTCCACAATCTTCAAATCGGCCGCCACACTACACAACATATAACCCTCCTCCCTACTCAACCCCTTCTCCCCCACCAACCACCCAATCACACCCCTCACCGCCTTCCTACTCGCCTCCAACAAATCACTATCCACCCCGACCGCAGCATAATAACCCTTCGCACCCCTCGCCCCACCATCCGCCTGCACGCCCTCATTCACCGACGTACGATAATGCGGACTCTCCACCCACCGCATCCCCTTCTCAACCGACAACCGAACAGTAGCCCGCATCTGACACTCAATCGCCGTCCCACACACCTCGCCATCGCCCTGAGCCGCATGTCCATCACCACAACTAAACAGCGCACCGGGCACCTTGACAGGCAAAAACAACGTACTCCCCACCGTCACATGCTTACAATCGATATTCCCCCCCGTCTCATACGGCGGAATGGTACTCCAGTCCCCCGGCTGCGCGCGCGCCACGCCCACGACGCCCAGAAACGGCTTCAGAGGGATATGAATCCCGGGCTTGAACACCGCGTACCCGTCCGCGCGATGCGTTTCCAGATCCCAGATCTTGAGGGCCGGCGACGGGAATTCGTCGGCGAGGAGTCCGAAGGCTGGGAAGATGGCTGTCCAGCCCCAGTCTGCGGTCGTGAGGTCCAGAAACTCGATCTTGAGCACGTCGCCGGGTGAGGCGTCGGTGATGTAGATGGGCCCGATGGCCGGGTCGCCGAGGGAGAAGTCGAAGGTTGAGACGGTGGCGGTGGTGGAGGTGGGCGAGAATTGGTTGTGGCCGCCGTCGAGGAGGTCGAAGGTTATGGTGGAGCCGGAGGGGATGGTGTGGATGGGTGGGAGGGCGTTGTTCCATTTTTGGTGGATGTGGGAGTGGAATTTTTGGGTTGCTTGTGGGATGCTGGGTTTGGTTGAAGTTGGTGGTGGGGGGGAGGAAGTCATTTTGATTTTGGAAGTGATGGGAAGAATGAGGGGAGGATGTGGAGTGTAAGGATTAGAGGAGGAGAAGAGGGGGATTGTAAGATTC
>Ga0182030_10011847_pt1 | contig 17554 bp, 14 predicted proteins | sample 812S3MmetaG_FD_121299 | JGI IMG/M metagenome (GOLD analysis project Ga0182030, IMG submission 121299) | Permafrost microbial communities from Stordalen Mire, Sweden - 812S3M metaG (Illumina Assembly) | ecosystem: Environmental > Terrestrial > Soil > Wetlands > Permafrost | place: Sweden...
CGCCGGGATCGGCGTTGGCCGGAGCGACGACAGACAACATCAGCCCGGTCACCGTTGCGGTGATCCAGGCCAGGTTGATCAGGCGAAAACGCTTGCGGCGCATACCATCCTCGTTTAGTACTCGATGTAGCGGATCACGTAGGGCGTCATACCGCTGGTGCGCACCGGCGCAACGCGCACCTTCAAACCGATGTCGGGGGCCTCGAGCATCTGGCCGTCGCCCAGGTACAACGTCACGTGCTGGCTACCACCCGGGCCGTAGAAGATGACGTCACCCCGTCGCATCTGGGAGGACGGAATCTTGCGGCCCAGGTTGTACTGCGATCCCGAGTAGTGCGGCAGCTTGATGCCGACGCCGGCGAACGAGTACAAGATCAGTCCCGAACAGTCGAAGCCGGTGATGCCGGCCCCGGAGTCGATTCCCTTGCCGGGACCCGCAGCGGTACCGCCACCCCAGGAGTAAGGCACCCCGATCTGTGACATGCCGCGACGAATCACGTATTCGGAGGCCTGGCGCCCGTAGACGCGCGGAATGCGCCCGCCCGTGGCACCCGCCGGTGCGTTGATGCCGGTGTCATCGGGTTTGAGGATGCCGAGCTGCTGCAGGAAGCCTTTCCCCAGACCGGCGGTGACCTGTGTCGACGTGGCCGAGATCCCCAGCACTTGGTTGATCACCGCGACCGGGTCGCCCGGGACGTTGGCGCTGGGAATCATGGGCAGCGTGGGATCCCATCCGTCCCACTTGCGGCCGCCGGTAGACGGCGCGGATGCCGGTGCACCCGGATCCCACCGGTCACCCGACACCGGGGCACCGGGACCGCCCACACCGGCCGACCAATGCGCGGACGCGAGTTGAGCGGCCTGCAGTTTCGTCTGCGCTTGGTCGCGTTCGGCGGCCAAACGAGAGGCCTGTTCACGCTGTTCGTCGAACTTCTGCTTGGAGTTGGTCAGCGCCGCTACCGCGGCATCCTGGCTGCCCTTGGCGTCGGCCGCGGCTTTATCGGCTTTCTGTTTGGCCAGCCGCGCCGCCGACTCCTTATTCACCTGCTCGGTCCGGGCCCGCTGCAGGTTGTCCATCACATTCTGAGAACTGGTGGACAGTGTCCTGGCGGCGGTTTCAGTGGCGATGATGTCTTCGGGGCTGGTCGCGGTCAGGTAGCTGTCGGACGGTCCGTTCATATAGGTGGCCGCCGCGAAGGTGTTGAACTTGTGCTGGGCGGCAGCGATCGCTGCGTTGGCGTCGCTGACCGACTGTTGGCTGGTCTCGAGGTCGTGCTGGGCGGCGACGACGTTGTCTCGCGAGGTTTCCACGTCGACCAGCGCCTTGTTGACACTTTCCTGCTCCGTCTGAATTTCGGCGCTCAGGTCTTCCAGGCGCTGGTTGGCCTTGGCGACGTTGGCGATCAGTGCGGCCATCCCGTCTGCGTTGGGATCTCCTTGCGCCAGACCGGGAGTGCCCAGGAGCATGGCCACGCTTACTACCGCAGGCATGACCGGGCGGACCAGCCGAGCGGCTGACCGCGCGGAAGAGCCCCAGCGTATGCGTCCCATTCGACTTCCCCTACGGCTCAGCGCGGACGGCGGCGCCAGCCACAGTTTTATCTATAAGCGCCAAAGACAACATGAGCATCATTTGCACCGTACGTCACACGCGACGGCGTGGAAATGCTCATCACGGATCGCAACCTTCTACGTGCGTTTAATGTGACCGAACGGTGACCTAGGGCATTTGCCGCAATGCCTGGCGGGCTCGCCCAATAAAACCGGCCAAGACCGGATACGCGTGCTAGATGCCCTCGGTCGACTCTTCGAGCTGGTTATCTGGCGCGTTCGCCGAGGTTGCTGCATGCCTACTGCGCAATTGCAGGAATCGGGTTCCGACGGCCGCCGCGAGCACGCCGATCAGCAAGACGATGGTCAACCCGGTCCAGGGAAACTCGGGTGAGTTGAGCTCATTCAGAAAGTGCTGTGCTGAGACCACCGGGTTGCCCGTCTTGGCGATGTCCTCGCCGGCCTCGAGCGTGACGCGCGGGAAGTTGGTGCTGTAGCTGCCGACGTAGCTCGGGCTGAGGGTGAGCACCGTGGCATCCGGATAGTCGGCGCCAACCACCGTGGAGATATCACGTAATGGTGTGTCGTTGGGTGGGTTGTGGTCGAGCAGCACGATTTTGAGGTTGATGCCGTCGCCGTGCGCTTGGTTGACCACACCGAGCAGTGCCGGCATCGCATCCGGCGGCGCGCTGACCCCGGAGGCGGCGACCTGAGCTTTGACCGCGACCATGTCGACGTCTTGGGGAATGTAGGTAGGCAGCGACGGGTGCTCGGCGAACGAATCGTGCCCGGTCATGATGTCCCTCCTACCCTGCAACGGCCCAGGTGCTACAGGCACCGTACGCGACCTTGTTTGCAGAGGTTTCCAACACGCGCTTGTGCGACAAGACTGGCATGGGAGTGCCCCGCTTCATTACAGGACAAGCGTACTGTTAAAGTAGCAGCGCGCCGCCGACACGGCCCGTCGGCGGGAAAACTTCATCCCAGGGAGTTGATGTGACTAAAAAAAATTCTGAGAACTCGTTCGGAGCCCGCGACACCCTGAAGGTCGGCGAAAAGTCTTACCAGATCTATCGTCTCGACGCCGTACCCAATACCGAGAAACTCCCCTACAGCCTCAAAGTCCTTGCCGAGAACCTGCTTCGCAATGAGGACGGCAGCGACATCACCAAAGACCACATTGAGGCCATCGCAAACTGGGATCCCAAGGCGGAGCCCAGCATTGAGATTCAATACACCCCCGCGCGCGTGGTGATGCAGGACTTCACGGGTGTGCCGTGCATCGTCGACCTGGCCACCATGCGGGAGGCCGTCGCCGACCTGGGCGGCAACGCCGACAAGGTCAATCCCCTGGCGCCGGCCGACCTGGTGATCGACCACTCGGTGATCGCGGACCTGTTCGGCACCGCCGATGCCTTCGAGCGCAACGTCGAGATCGAGTACGAGCGCAACGGCGAGCGCTACCAATTCCTGCGCTGGGGGCAGGGCGCATTCGACGACTTCAAGGTGGTGCCGCCGGGCACCGGCATCGTGCACCAGGTCAACATCGAATACCTGGCGCACGTCGTCATGGAACGCGACGGGGTGGCCTACCCCGACACCTGTGTGGGCACCGACTCGCACACCACCATGGTCAACGGCCTCGGCGTCCTGGGCTGGGGCGTGGGTGGCATCGAAGCCGAGGCCGCCATGCTGGGCCAGCCGGTGTCGATGCTGATCCCCCGGGTAGTCGGCTTCAAGCTGACCGGTGAGATCAAGCCGGCCGTCACGGCCACTGACGTCGTGCTCACCGTCACCGAGATGCTGCGCAAGCACGGCGTGGTCGGCAAGTTCGTGGAGTTCTACGGCGAGGGCGTGGCCGAGGTCCCGCTGGCCAACCGCGCCACCCTGGGCAACATGAGTCCCGAATTCGGTTCTACCGCAGCGATTTTCCCGATCGATGAGGAAACCATCAAATACCTGAAGTTCACCGGCCGCAGCGACGAGCAGCTGGCCCTGGTCGAGGCATACGCCAAAGAGCAAGGCATGTGGCACGACCCCAAGCACGAGCCGGCGTTCTCGGAATACCTCGAGCTCGACTTGTCCGACGTGGTGCCGTCCATCGCGGGCCCGAAGCGTCCGCAGGACCGAATCGCATTGTCCGAAGCCAAGTCCATGTTCCGCAAGACCATTCCCAGTTATGTCGGCGACGACCCCGACAAGAACGAGTACTCGAAGCTTGACGAGGAGCTCGACGAGACGTTCCCGGCCAGCGACCCCGGCCAGGTGGCCAACGGCCACGCCGACGATCGCGCCCCGGTGCAGTCGGCCGCCGCGTATTCGAAGGGCCGGGTGAGTAACCCGGTGGACGTGAAATCCGACGAGTACGGCGAGTTCGTGCTCGACCACGGCGCGGTGGTGATCGCCGCGATCACGTCGTGCACCAACACCTCCAACCCCGAGGTGATGCTGGGCGCGGCGCTGCTGGCCCGCAATGCCGTCGACAAAGGACTGGCGTCCAAGCCGTGGGTGAAGACCACGATGGCGCCGGGCTCGCAGGTGGTCAACGACTACTACGACAAGGCAGGCCTGTGGCCATATCTGGAGAAGCTCGGCTTCTACCTCGTTGGCTACGGCTGCACCACCTGCATCGGCAACTCGGGCCCGCTGCCCGAGGAAATCTCAAAAGCCATCAACGACAACGACCTTTCGGTGTCGGCCGTGCTGTCCGGCAACCGGAATTTCGAGGGCCGCATCAACCCAGACGTCAAGATGAACTACCTGGCTTCGCCGCCGCTGGTGGTCGCCTACGCGCTTGCCGGGTCGATGGACTTCGACTTCGAAACCCAGGCGCTGGGCACTGATAAAGAGGGCAACGATGTCTTCCTCAAAGACATCTGGCCGTCGCAGAAAGAGGTCTCCGACACCATCGCCTCGGCGATCAGCCAGGAGATGTTCGTCAAGAACTATGCCGACGTCTTCAAAGGCGATGAGCGCTGGCGGAATCTGCCGACCCCGAGCGGCAACACCTTTGACTGGGCCGAGGACTCGACGTATGTGCGCAAGCCACCGTACTTCGACGGCATGTCCGCCGAACCGGAACCGGTCAAGGACATCACCGGGGCGCGCGTGCTGGCACTGCTCGGCGATTCGGTAACCACCGACCACATCTCGCCGGCCAGCAGCATCAAGCCCGGCACGCCGGCGGCGCAGTACCTCGACGAGCACGGCGTGGACCGCAACGACTACAACTCGTTCGGTTCGCGGCGGGGCAATCACGAGGTGATGATTCGCGGCACCTTCGCCAACATCCGGCTGCGCAACCAGCTGCTCGACGACGTGTCCGGTGGGTACACCCGCGACTTCACCAAATCCGATGCCCCGCAGGCCTTCATCTACGACGCGGCGCAAAACTATGCGGCATCCAACATTCCCCTGGTGGTGTTGGGCGGCAAGGAGTACGGCTCGGGTTCCTCACGCGACTGGGCGGCCAAGGGCACGGCGCTGCTGGGAGTCCGGGCGGTGATCACCGAGTCGTTCGAGCGCATCCACCGGTCCAACCTGATCGGCATGGGTGTGATACCACTTCAGTTCCCCGAAGGGGAATCCGCGGGATCGCTGGGACTCGACGGCACCGAGACGTTCGACATCACCGGGATCGAGGCGCTCAACGACGGCAAGACGCCAAAGACGGTGCATGTCAAGGCCACCAAGGACGGTTCTGACGCCATCGAATTCGACGCGGTGGTGCGCATCGACACCCCCGGTGAAGCCGACTACTACCGCAACGGCGGCATTTTGCAGTACGTACTTCGCAATATGCTCAAGTCGGGTTAATCCGGCTTACCGTGCCTAAGGTCAGCGAGGACCATCTGGCGGCTCGCCGCCGCCAGATCCTCGACGGTGCTCGCGGTTGCTTTGCCGAATACGGCTATGACAGAGCGACAGTCCGGCGTCTGGAACAGGCGATCGGGATGTCGCGCGGTGCGATCTTCCACCACTTCCGGGACAAGGACGCGCTGTTTTTTGCGCTGGCCCACGAGGATGCCGAACGGATGGCCGACGTGGCATCCCGCGCGGGCCTCATTCAGGTGATGCGCGACATGCTGGCCGCACCCGAGCAGTTCGACTGGCTGGCGACCAGGCTGGAGATCGCGCGCAAACTGCGCAACGACCCGGAATTCAGCCGCGGCTGGGCGGAGCGTTCCGCGGAATTGCAGGCGGCCACCACCGCTCGGCTGCGCCGGCAGAAGGAGGCGCACCGGGTGCGCGAGGACGTCCCCGGTGAAGTGTTGCAGTGCTACCTGGAACTGGTTCTGGACGGATTGGTGGCGCGGCTGGCCTCCGGCGAAGATCCACGACGGCTGTCCGCAGTCCTCGACCTGGTGGAGAACTCCATGCGCCGCAACGATTCTGGGAAGCAGGCCGAGGACCCGGCCTAACGGGGATGAGACGTGTGATTCGGGCCGCCCCGTCCGCGCAACGTGGTGCCCGATTCGAGCAACATGCTGTGAATCGATCCATACGACTTGCCGGTGCTGGCAACTAGATTGCGAATACTGGCCCCGCGCTCGTAAGCGTTGCGAAGCTCAAGCAACAAGTCATCGCGGGTCTTCTTCGACTTTCGCATTGGGCGCCTCCACGCTTGGAACACGATCGCAAGCACCCAGAGTAAGAACAAATGTCGACAGCGTGGCCGCTTTCGCAGAAATCGCGCGCGCTGGTGTCAGGCCAGCTCGATGAGATCCCGATACTCGTCGGACCAATAGTCCTCGGTGCCGTCCGGCAGCAGCACCACACGCTGAGGGTCGAGGGCTTCGGCCGCGCCGGGATCGTGTGTCACCAACACCACCGCACCCTGGTAGCTGCGCAGCGCATCGAGAACCTGTTCGCGCGAAGCAGGGTCGAGGTTATTGGTCGGTTCGTCGAGCAGCAGCACATTGGCCGTGGACGCCACCAAGCCGGCCAACGCCAGCCGGGTCTTCTCCCCGCCGGACAGCGTGCCTGCCGCTTGCTCGAGTTGCGCGCCGCTGAACATGAATGCTCCGAGCAGCCCGCGCAGGTCCTGCTCACCCGAGTCGGGCGCGGCGTGCTGGATGTTCTCCCACACCGTCGCGTCGTTGTCGATGGTGTCGTGCTCCTGCGCGAAATAGCCCATGCGCAAACCATGTCCGGGCTCGAGGCCTCCGGTGTCGGGCGTCTCGGTGCCGGCCAGCAGGCGTAGCAGTGTCGTCTTGCCGGCGCCGTTGAGCCCCAGCACCACTACCCGGGAGCCCCTGTCGATCGCCAGATCGACACCGGTGAAAACCTCGAGCGACCCGTAGGACTTGCTCAGTCCCTTGGCCACCAGCGGTGTTCGCCCGCACGCGGCCGGGGTGGGGAACTTGATTCGGGCCACTTTATCGGCGACCCGCTCCTCGTCCAGGGCTGCCATCATCCGATCGGCGCGACGCAACATATTCTGGGCCGCAACGGCTTTGGTGGCCTTGGCGCCCAGCTTGGCGGCCTGGTTGCGCAGCGCCGTGGCCTTGCGTTCGGCGTTGGTGCGCTCCCGGCGTCGGCGCTGCTCGTCGGTTGCCCTGGCATCGAGGTACTTCTGCCAACCCATGTTGTAGACGTCGGCCTCGCCGCGGACGGCGTCCAGGAACCACACTCGGTTGACCACGTCGGCGATCAGTTCGACGTTGTGGCTGATGACCACCAGCCCACCGGTGTGTGACTGCAGGAAGGTCCGCAGCCAGCCGATCGAATCCGCATCGAGGTGGTTCGTCGGCTCGTCCAGCAGCAGCGTGGTCGAGGATCCAGCGCCGGAATCCGACGCGGCGAACAGGATTCGCGCCAGCTCAACCCGGCGGCGTTGCCCGCCGGACAGGGTGCGGAGTTGCTGCGTCAGGACCCGTTCAGCCAGGCCGAGGCTGGCGCAGATGCGGGCGGCTTCGCTTTCTGCGGTGTAGCCGCCCAGCGCCATGAATTGCTCTTCGAGCTGGCCGTAACGACGGATCGCGCGGTCACGTGCGTCGTCGTCGGCGACCTCGGCCATCAATGCCTGTTGCTTCTCCAGGTCGGTGAGCAGTACGTCCAACCCGCGGGCCGACAGCACACGGTCGCGGGCCAGCACGTCGAGATCGCCTTCTTTGGGATCCTGCGGCAGGTAACCAATTTCACCGATACGGGTGACCGATCCTGCGTACGGTTCGCTTTCTCCCGCCAGAATGCGCAACGTCGTGGTCTTACCCGCACCGTTGCGCCCCACCAGCCCGATGCGGTCGCCGGGCTGCACCCGTAGATCGGGGCCGTCGGGTGAGAGCAAAATGCGCGCGCCAGCGCGGACCTCAAGGTCCGTAGCTGTGATCACGATCGCTCTCCTCGTTCAATGTCCGGTCGGTCGTTACTTGTCGTCGGTGAACACCGGGGGTCGGCGCTCTGCGCGCGCGGCAACCGCTTCTTCGAAGTTGGCGGTGAGCAATCGGACGAAAAGCTGTCCCAAGCCTTCAGCTTGCATGTGTGCCTCCAGGCTACCGGCGTCCAGGCCGCTCCAGAGTGTCCGTTTGGTCAACTCGATCCCCGGCCGGGAGAACGCGGCGATTCGAGCGGCGATCGCATAGCAGGTATCGAGCAACTGACCTTCGGGCACTTGGCAGGACACCAGCCCGATGCGCTCGGCTTCCTCGGCGGTGATGTCGCGACCGGTCAACATGATCTCGAACGCCCGCGACGATCCGATGGCCCGCGGCAGCAGATAACTCAGTCCCAGCTCGCTGGCGGTCAACCCGTTGTTGAGGCCGGCGGCCCGGAAGTAGGCGCTGGTGGACGCGACCCGGATGTCGGCAGCCAGCGCCAGGCACAGTCCGCCGCCGATCGCCGCGCCGTTGACCGCCGCGATGACGGGCTGGTGCAGACGCCGCAGCGCCAGGATGACGTCATCGAGAATCTGCATGGAGCGCAGCGCATAGGTAGGCCGGGTCAAACCGTCGACGTGGGGCACCGAGCCCGCCGACTTGTGATCGGCACCCGACGAGAATCCCCGGCCCGCCCCGGTCAGCACCACTACCCGCACAGAATTGTCGTAGCTGACCTTGTCGAGGGCTTCTTTCAGCGGCACCATCACGTCGAACGCCATGGAGTTCATTCGCTCTGGCCGGTTCAGGGTTATCAGCGCGACCCCGGGCCGCGGCTGTTCTACGAGTACCAAACTCACCCGTGAACGGTAGCGCGACCTCCACGTGCGTGTGTCCAGATGTCGGGTGAGCGACCTGTCAGGCTTGCTCGGCTTGAGCGGAGTCGACGTCGAAGGCCTTGATTTGCTGCACCAAGTCCTCCAGAGCCGCTGCGGGCAGCGCCCCGGGCTGGTTGAACACCAGCTTGCCCTTCTTGAAGGCCATCAACGTGGGGATGGACCGGATCTGGGCGGCTGACGCCAGCTGTTGCTCGGCCTCGGTGTCGACTTTGGCGTACACGACGTCGGGGTGTTTCTCCGAAGACGTCTGAAATGTCGGCGCGAACTGCCGGCATGGTCCACACCAGGACGCCCAGAAGTCGACGAGAACGATGTCGTTGCCCTCGATGGTTGCGTTGAACTGCTCAGCGGTGAGGTCAAGTGTTGTCACATTGGGCTCAACGACCCGAACTGCTCTCATGTTCCCGATGGAATCGGCCAGCGCCGCACGGTGTGGGGTTCGTCACAAACCGGGGTCGGTGTGTCGGGCCTTGCGGCTACGGGACGCTTAACGTTTCTTGGATACGTCGGGCACCTCGCCGTGCCGGCGCGGCCGCCACCGTCCGCAGAGATTGGATCATATTGCAGCAGAGCTTATTTCGAATATTCGCCGATCGCTGGCCGCGCGACTTCGGGGGTCGGAAGGCCGGGGCGTTCACGGTCTTTTTGACTAGCCGCCCCGAGGTTACGGTTGCGTACGTTTTCCTGCGTCCCTCAGACTTAGGGCTGTTGCTCCGTCGGCGGCGGGACCACTAAGGGAGTTGCCTTGAGCCACTACATCGCTAATGTGCGCGATCTCGAATTCAACGTCTTCGAGGTTCTCGATGTGGGCGCCGTGCTCGGCGCCGGACAGTACAGCGACCTCGACGCGGACACGGTCCGGACGATACTGTCCGAGGCCGCTCGCTTCGCCGAAGGCCCCGTCGCCGAGACCTTTGTCTTCGCCGACCGCAATCCGCCGGTATTCGACCCCGACACCCACACCATCACTGTGCCGCCCGAGCTGGCCAAAACCGTTCAGGCGATCAGAGAAGCCGGGTGGTGGCGACTGAGCCTGGACGAAGAGATCGGGGGCATGGCGGCGCCGGCGCCGCTGGCGTGGGCGGTCAACGAAATGATCTTTTGCGCCAACCCGTCCGCGAACTTCTTCAGTCTGGGCCCCCTGATGGCCCAGGCGCTGTACATGGAGGGCAACGAAGAGCAGCGGCGGTGGGCCGCCGAGGGCGTGGAACGCGGCTGGGCGGCCACCATGGTGCTGACCGAACCCGACGCCGGTTCCGACGTCGGCGCGGGCCGCGCCAAGGCCATCGGACAACCCGACGGCACGTGGCACATCGAGGGCGTGAAGCGGTTCATCTCCGGCGGCGACGTGGGCAATACCGCCGACAACATCTTCCACCTGGTGCTGGCCCGCCCCGAAGGCGCCGGTCCTGGCACCAAGGGGCTGAGCCTGTTCTATGTTCCCGAGTATCTTTTCGACCCCGAGACGTTCGAACTCGGTGCCCGCAATGGTGTTTTCACCACCGGGCTGGAACACAAGATGGGGATCAAGTCCTCCCCGACGTGCGAATTGACCTTCGGCGCCACCGATGTGCCCGCCGTCGGCTACCTGGTCGGCGACGTCCACCACGGGATCGCCCAGATGTTCACCGTGATCGAGCACGCCCGAATGACCATCGGAGTCAAGGCCGCCGGCACCCTGTCCACCGGCTACCTGAACGCGCTGGCCTTCGCCAAGGAGCGGGTGCAGGGCGCCGATCTGACCCAAATATCCGACAAGACCGCGCCGCGCGTCACGATCATCCATCACCCCGATGTGCGGCGCAGCCTGATGACTCAGAAGGCCTACGCCGAGGGGCTGCGGGCACTGTACATGTATGCCGCCGCGCATCAGGATAACGCTGTCGCAGAACATGTTTCGGGTGCAGACCCCAGCATGGCGCACCGCATCGACGACCTGCTGCTGCCGATCGTCAAGGGGGTGAGTTCCGAGCGCGGCTACGAGATCCTGACCGAGTCGCTGCAGACACTAGGCGGCTCGGGCTTCCTGCAGGACTATCCCCTGGAGCAATACATCCGCGATTCGAAGATCGATTCGCTGTACGAAGGCACCACCGCCATTCAGGCGCTGGACTTGTTCTTCCGCAAGATCGTTCGCGACCGCGGCGAGGCCCTGCAGTTCCTGACGGCTCAGATCAGTCACACCATCGACACCTGCACGGAAGATTTGAAGCCGCTTGCCGAGCTGGTGCAGACCGCGCTCGACGATGTCACGGTGATGACCGGCGCCCTGACCGGCTACCTCATGTCCGCCGGGCAGCAGTCCACCGAGATTTACAAGGTTGGGCTGGGATCGGTGCGATATCTGCTGGCCGTCGGCGATCTGATCATCGGCTGGCGACTGCTGGTGCAAGCCGAAATCGCCAGCGCCGCACTGAAAAGCAGTCCCTCAGAGAGCGATGGGGCCTTCTACCAGGGCAAGATCGCGACCGCGGCGTTCTTCGCCAAGAACATGCTTCCGAAGCTGACTGCGCAGCGCAAAGTCATCGAGTCCATTGACGATGACATCATGCGCATCTCCGAAGACGCGTTCTGAGTTCGCGACCCGTCAGCGCGTCACCGGGTCTGCAAAGCCGAGCGACGCCTAACCGCCATATGTCAAGCACAGCTTCACTACACCGCGCTCCCAGGATCCCCGCCGACCCTAAAATCACGGGCCGCGAGACGCGCCCGCACATTCATGATTGGGGGAACAGTGAAAACTGCAGGCTCATTAGCGCCAATGACACGGCTCGGGATGTTCGCCGTTGTCGGGGCCACCGCGCTGTCTGTCGCGGCGTGTGGCAGCTCGAACACGGCCACACCCACCGCGCCCGCGGGTCCGACGGGTTCCACGACGGCGCAAGCACAGGCGCCCTCGCCGGCATCAGCGCCAGGCGGCACAGCCAGGGCCAGCGGGCTGATCGCATCGGTGTCGGGCAACGCCGTCCAGCTCACCGGCGAAAAAGGCAATGCCGCAGTAGATTTCGGCCCGTCGACCACAGTGACTGAAGTGACCCCGGCGGCACTGACCGACGTGAGCGCGGGCAGCTGCGTCAGCGTGCGGCCCGTCCACGGCGAATCCCAAGGCGGCCAAGCGATCACCGCCAGGTCCGTGCGGATCAGCCCAGCTGTCGACGGCAAATGTTCACCCGCGTCGTCAACCCCTGGGCCGTCACCATCCAACGGGCCCGCAGGGCATCGGGGCGTCGGCGGCACGGTGGCGTCCGTCGCCGGTGACACGATCACCGTCAACGGCAGCGACGGCGCTGCCCCGACCACGGTGGCCGTCACCGACAAGACCCGATACACGAAGCAGGCGTCGGCCAGTACCCAGTCGATCGCTCAGGGGAAATGCATGTCGGCGCAGGGCAGCCAGGACGGTAGCGGCGCGCTACAGGCAACGACGATCAACCTTCGGCCGGCCAACGATGGAAAGTGCCCCGGCGAGGGCGGCCCGCATCACGGGCACGGCGGCTAAGCGGCGAGCTCCATGGCGCGCAGCGCGCCATGGCAAAACCCGGAGAACGCCTACACAAGTGTGGGCACGGGCCGCGATGCACGCGAATGCTGATCGCAGCAGCCCATTCGCGGGCCTGTATTTTCCGGTGACTTGGTCGTCTCGTGCTGCGAGGGGGCTACCAGGTCGGGAACGACACGGATGAGGAAGATACCCGCTCCGACCATCGCGCTGGCGGCACCAGCGTCAGCCGATCCGGTGGTGCGACCCGACCAGGTGGTGACTGGGATGTATGGCGCGCACTTCACGGAGAAGTCTCCCCGACCTGACATTGAAGGCCTCGTCGTGCGGTATTGGTTGCGCTCAAATCGACTTTTCCAACACCTCGGGCCAGGCCCAATTCATCGCTGGTCGGTGGCATGTGAATTTTCCGCCCAATGCGGCGTGGCGCTGTCCTGACGGAACGACGCATGGCGGCTCCGAGCAATTGGCCTGGGACCCCGCCACCGGGGTTGGCGCGATGATTGTCGCCCGGGCCGGCGCCGCCTGCGGATATACGGACCACACCGGCGAACCCATGGAGCACCCGTTTACCGTGACCAGGCTGAGCAGCGGGTCGGGGCAGCCGGGCATTCTTACGACCGTTGCCTGGTAGCGGAAAAGGTAAATACCTAGACGGTGAAGCCAAGGGCACGCAGCTGTTCGCGGCCGTCCTCGGTGATCTTGTCCGGACCCCACGGCGGGTTCCACACCCAGTTGATCCGGAGGTCGTTGACCAGGCCGCTGCCGATCAGGGCGCTGCGTGACTGGTCCTCGATGACGTCGGTCAGCGGGCAGGCCGCCGATGTCAGCGTCATGTCGAGTAGGGCGACCTTGCCTTCGTCGCCCTGTTCGATGGTCAAGCCGTAGACGAGCCCCAGATCGACCACGTTGATGCCCAGTTCGGGGTCGACGACGTCACGCATCGCCTCCTCGAGATCGAAGAGTGTCTCGTCGTCGGGAACATTGGCTGCGCTGGTTTCACTCATCTTTGGTCCTCCTCTGAGGCGTGGCTGGCTTGGGCCAGCGCGTCTTTGAACGCCATCCATCCCAGTAGCGCGCACTTCACCCGCGCTGGATATTTTGCGACGCCGACGAAAGCGATCCCGTCGCCCAAGACATCCTCGTCACCCTCGACGTTTCCGCGTGAGGAGATCATTTCGTTGAAGGCGGTGACGATCTTCAGTGCCTCGCCCACGCTGCGTCCGATCACCAGCTCGGTGAGCACCGAGGTCGCGGCCTGGCTGATCGAACAGCCCTGCCCGTCATAGGAGACGTCAGCAACGCTTTCGCCGTCCGTGGACAGCGCGACCCGCAGCGTGACGTCGTCACCGCAGACCGGGTTTTTGTGATAAACCTGTGCGCCGAACGGTTCTCGCAGTCCGCGGTGCTGCGGGTGTTTGTAGTGATCGAGGATCACGTCCTGATACATCTGCTCTAGCCGCATGGCTCACGCCCTGCCGAAGAATTCGACGGACCGTTGCACGCCGGCCACCAAGCGGTCGACCTCGTCGGCGGTGTTGTACAGCGCGAAGGACGCCCGCGCGGTGGCCGCCACACCGAACCTGCGATGCAGCGGCAGCGCGCAGTGGTGCCCGACCCGGACCGCGACGCCTTCGTCGTCGAGCACCTGGCCGACGTCGTGCGCATGCACGCCGTCAACGACGAAAGACACTGGCGAGCCACGGTTTTCCATCGACGTGGGTCCGATGATGCGCACGGCGTCGATGCCGGAAAGGCCTTCGATGGCCGCGCCGACCAGCTCACGTTCGTGGGCTTCGACGGCGTGCATGCCGAGGGCGCCCAGGTAGCGTGTCGCGGCGGCCAAGCCGACCACTTGGGACGTCATCGGAGTGCCCGCTTCGAAACGCTGCGGCGCAGCCGCGTACGTGGTGGCTTCCATGGTGACCGTCTCGATCATCGACCCACCGGTGAGGAACGGCGGCAACTCCGAGAGCAGCTCGCGACGACCGTACAACACGCCGATCCCGTTGGGGGCCAACATCTTATGCCCGGAGAATGCGGCGAAGTCGACGTCGAGCGCGTGGAAGTCCACGGGTTGGTGCGGTACCGATTGGCAGGCGTCCAGCACCGTCACCGCGCCCACCGCCTTGGCCCGGGCAACCAACTCTGCCACCGGCGCCACCGCGCCCGTCACGTTTGAATGATGGCTGAACGCTACGACTTTGACGCGCTCGTCGAGCCGCAGCGAGTCCAGGTCGATGCGCCCGTCGTCGGTCAGGCCGTACCACTGCAGCGTGGCTCCGGTGCGCCGGGCGAGTTCCTGCCACGGGACAAGGTTCGCGTGGTGTTCGAGCTCGGTGGTCACAATGACGTCGCCAGGTCCGACCGCTCGGTCGAAGCGCTTGTCGCCCAGCACATACGACACCAGGTTGAGCGATTCGGTGGCGTTCTTGGTGAAGACCAGCTCGTCGGGGGCGGCACCGACGAACGCCGCAATGTCGGTGCGGCCCTGCTCGTAGGCGTCGGTTGCCTCTTCCATCAGCTGGTGCGCGCCACGGTGCACCGCGCCGTTGGCGGTCAACAGAAACTCCCGCTCGGCGTCAAGCACCTGCAACGGTCGCTGTGAGGTCGCACCGGAATCCAAGTACGCCAACTGGTTTCCCCCGCGCATGACACGCTTGAGGATGGGGAAATCGGCACGGATCGCCGCGAGATCCAGTGGGGCGACTGACCGGGTCATAGTTAGGCTCCCGTGGCCGCCGCTTGCGAAAAGCGTACGTAGCCGTGCTCTTCCAGCTCGTTGGCCAGGTCTGGACCGCCGGATTCGGCGATGCGACCGCCAACGAAGACATGCACGAATTCCGGATGGATATAGCGCAGGATGCGGGTGTAGTGCGTGATCAACAGGACGCCGCCGTGCTCGGTTTCGGCGTAGCGGTTCACGCCCTCGCTGACGACTCGCAGTGCGTCGACGTCCAGCCCGGAGTCGGTTTCGTCCAGAATCGCGATCTTGGGCTTGAGCAGCTCGAGTTGCAGGATCTCGTGGCGCTTCTTCTCGCCACCGGAGAAACCCTCGTTGACGTTGCGCTCAGCGAAGACCGGGTCGATTTCCAGCGAACCCATCGCGGCCTTGACCTCTTTGACCCAGTGCCGCAGCTTCGGCGCCTCGCCACGCACGGCGGTTGCCGCCGAGCGCAGGAAGTTCGAAACCGAGACGCCGGGCACCTCGACCGGATATTGCATGGCCAGGAAGATGCCGGCCCGCGCCCGCTCGTCGACGCTCATCTCGAGCACGTTTTCGCCGTCCAGCGTGATGGATCCCGAGGTCACCCGATACTTGGGGTGGCCCGCGATGGCGTAGGACAGCGTGGACTTGCCGGAACCATTGGGGCCCATCAAGGCATGTGTCTCACCGGATTTCACGGTCAGATCGACGCCGTTGAGGATGGGGATCTCGGCGGCTTCGGGAGTTTCGACGCTGACGTGCAGGTCTTTGATTTCCAGAGTGGTCATGAAGATGTTGCTTTCGATTCGGTGATGGCCAGTTCGTGTTCGATGGCTGCGGTCAGGCGTTCCCGTATCTCGGGCACCGCGATTTTGGAGATGATCTCGCCGAAGAAGCCGCGGATCACCAGCCTGCGGGCCTGCTCTTCCGGGATGCCCCGGGAGCGCAGGTAGAACAGTTGCTCGTCGTCGAAACGACCGGTGGCACTGGCGTGTCCGGCGCCGACGATCTCGCCGGTCTCGATCTCCAAGTTGGGCACCGAGTCGGCTCGCGCCCCGTCGGTGAGCACCAAATTGCGGTTCACCTCGAAGGTATCGGTCCCGGTGGCGTCGGCGCGGATCAGGACATCGCCCACCCAGACGGTGTGCGCGTCGGGCAGCGACGAATCCGGATCACCTTGCAGCGCACCCTTGTACAACGCGTTGGATTTGCAGTTGGGCTGGGCGTGGTCGACCAGTAGCCGCGATTCGAGGTGTTGGCCGTCGTCGGCGAAGTACAGGCCCAGCAGCTCGGCGTCCCCGCCGGGAGCGGAGTAGCGAACGTTGGCCGACATCCGTACCACCTCGCCGCCCAGCGTGACGGTGACATGCCGGAGTACCGCGTCCTTGCCCAGCCGCGCGTGCTGCGCGCTCACGTGGACCATGTCGTCGGCCCAGTCGGCGATCCACACCACGGTGAGCCGGGCCGCGTCGCCGACGATGAATTCGACGTTGTCGGCGTAGGTTCCGCTGCCGTGGTGATCGATCACCACGACGGCCTCGCCGAGCTCTGCCACGCGGATCTGCAGATGCCCGTAGGCCACCGCGCCCGCGCCGGGCCCGGCAACGGCGATGTTCACCGGATCGGCGATCTGGGTGTCACGCCCAATGGTGACCAGCGTCGCGGAGTTGAACGACGAAAACGCCTGGGCCGCAACACGGTCGGCGGGTATGCCACCCTGTCCCAATCGCTGGTCGCCGCGGCGGACGATCTCGGTCTGCACGCCGGGTTGCTCGGCGACAGTGATCTGGGCCTTACCGGTAGCCGTTGCGGAGCCGTCGTGCAGACCACGCAACCGCTTCAGTGGGGTGAACCGCCAAATCTCGTCGCGGCCGTGCGGCACCTCGAACGCGTTCACGTCAAAGGAGGCGAACAGCTCTCCCTTGTTCAGCGCGGAGCCTTCGACAGTTGAAGTCTGCGCGGTCATCCGACCGCACCCTCCATCTGCAACTCGATCAGCCGGTTGAGCTCCAGTGCGTACTCCATCGGCAGTTCCTTGGCGATCGGCTCGACGAAGCCGCGCACCACCATCGCCATCGCCTCGTCCTCGGTCAGCCCGCGGCTCATCAGGTAGAACAGCTGGTTCTCGCTGACCTTGGACACGGTGGCCTCATGGCCCATCGTGACGTCGTCCTCGCGGATGTCGACATAGGGGTAGGTGTCGCTGCGGCTGATCGTATCGACCAGCAGCGCATCGCATTTCACGCTGGAACGGGAGCCGTGTGCACCCTTGTTCACCTGCACGAGGCCGCGGTAGGAGGTGCGGCCACCGCCGCGGGCAACCGACTTGGACACGATGTTGCTCGACGTGTTGGGGGCCAGATGCAGCATCTTGGCGCCGGTGTCCTGGTGCTGGTCTACGCCGGCGAAGGCCACTGACAGCACCTCGCCCTTGGCGTGCTCGCCGGTCATCCAGACCGCCGGGTACTTCATGGTCACCTTCGACCCGATGTTGCCGTCGACCCATTCCATGGTGGCACCGGTTTCTGCCCGAGCCCGCTTGGTGACCAGGTTGTAGACGTTGTTCGACCAGTTCTGGATA